>Ga0326727_10013343_pt1 | contig 18330 bp, 13 predicted proteins | sample MB2enrmetagenome_FD_207643 | JGI IMG/M metagenome (GOLD analysis project Ga0326727, IMG submission 207643) | Lab enriched peat soil microbial communities from McLean, Ithaca, NY, United States - MB29MY | ecosystem: Environmental > Terrestrial > Soil > Wetlands > Peat | place: USA: New York...
TAAAAAGTATAAAAATATTATGCTAAAAGGTTTTGTAAAGTCTTCGGCATTTTGTCATTTTTCTTAAGTGTATTAAATCTCAGAACTGCCGACAATTTACAGTACCTTATTTTCCTTAGTCTTACAATTGATTCTTGCTTATCAGACCCTTAACAACAACGAACAAGCCGAAAAACCTTTTATGAACACCAATTATACAATATTTTAAGGTTGAAAATCATATGAGTCAAAAAAATTCCACGTTTTCCTTGCATAAATCGCAGCTGAGCTACCTGTTCTTTATCCTTGGAATTATCCTGTTGATTATCCCGGAATTGAACGGCCTAAATTTTCTCCCGTCAGAAATCCGTTCCTTTTTTACCGTGTTCTTTTACCCGGGATTGTTGTGTGTTATTATCGGGTTCCTTCTAAAATAAGAACCGGAAATCCCGGTAATTTATTTTCACATCTAAAACCTATCAGAAAAAATCCGTACAAATATCGTGAGCATTTTACTTTTTTGAAGGAGAGTTCTCACCCTCTTTTTCTTTGGATACCGGCTTTTTCCCGATCTTTATTTCACATTGCCGGTCACCGGTACACATGGTGCGGACAAACCGTGCCGTGTAGTTCCCATTCAAAAGAGGCACGGCTGTAAGGGTAAGCGCCATACAACGGGAAAAAGTGTGTTCATGATCCGCAGCAAGCGAATGACTGTGAACCAAAAACTGGCAACGTTTGATAAGAACAACTGCATTATCATCAGCAAGTTCAATGGTCTCCCCGCCATATTCAGGCCCGAAAAGGATAATTGTGGCCTGTTGGATACTCCGGGCAATCTCCGGTGCCGTTTTTACCGGGAAGGAACACGTATGGACCACCTCCCGAATCATCCGGGCGATCTCCATCCAGATCTCCCGTTCCAATGTATCGTATTTGTTTCCTAACGCTTCACGGAATGCGATCTCATAGAGCGCCGGAAGTTTTGCGGCACATTCAGCGGCAAATTTCCACCGTGCCGTGTCGGGAATGTCCTTTAAATCTGGCATACGAATCCTACGGAGGTGTAGGCAAAAGGATCATATCAATTTGGCGATGGGACATATCACCGGTCCCATTCCAGAATTTTGTATCCTTTTTTCATCGAAGAATTTCATTTCAGAATGTGATAAATAGCGATCAGTCTCGGTACTAATATCAATTTATCTTACAAGCAGGTACAATTCTCCATTTTTCCGGATAAATCCTTCTCGCTCTAATGCTGCAAGGAGCCGGAGGACACGTTGAGGTTCTTCAAGTACATGATGTATGATCTCTTCTTTCCCTGCTGTCTTTTGTTTGAGAAGAACTTTCAAGATAATACCCCGGATACGGCGGTCCGATCCTGCAAATGGTGCCTGTTTGACAAATGCTGAACTTTTCCGGTTAGGGTTTGGTACACTCCTTTTAAGTTCTGTTCCCAGATCCATGAGGCCCCAATACCATATCCGGGGATTATCCCGATCAAGCATCCGATCGATGACCGGAAGAAGATCAGCATCGGTTATGTTTTCCCGGCCAGAGAAGAAGAAATGGATGAAAACACGGCGGATATTGGTTTCTATAAAAACTACGGGCATATTAAATGCAAAAGCACAGATCGACGAAGCGGTAGCCGGTCCAATACCAGGAAATGTTGCCAAAACCTGAGGGTCAGATGGGACTATACCGCCAAATTCATGCTCCATTTTTTCAGCACTTTTTTTCAGGGCTATAGCCCGCCGGTTGTAACCCATACTCTGCCATACTGTGAGGACATCAGAAAGAGGAGCGCGTGCAAGGGAGGCAAAATCCGGAAATGCTGTAATAAAGGCTGGATATTTTTTTGCAACACGTTCCACCTGTGTCTGCTGGAGCATAATTTCTGAAACAAATATCCTATAAGGATCCTCAGTATGGCGCCAGAGCATATCGTGTCTTCCACAACGTTTATAAAATGTCAACACCAATTCGCGGAAATCCGTTACGGCGTTATCTGTAAGTTTATCGAAAGAAAAAACAGGGCCGGAACCCTCAAGAAACATCTGTGTGGTTTTTTTCATGATACCGTCATAATTAGGATAGCTATTTCATAACAACTCTTTTTACACGATATAGCGGTCAAAAGGGTGCATTACACAGGTCTATGTCCGCCCGAACATCGCGTCCAGCTTTGCCCGGGTGAACCGGATCATGGTAGGTCTTCCATGGGGACATGTAAAGGGTGTATGCGTCGCCCTGAGCTGATTGACGATCCGTTGGCTCTGCTCATAGGTACAGACCGTGCCAGCTTTTATCGCACTCCTGCAAGCGATAATCCGGATAATCCTTTCCCGGTCACTTAGTGGTCGTTCCAGATCGCAACTTAAAAGATCGCTGATAAGATCATCGATAATCTCCGGACCATCGCATTTTCCCATGATGGCCGGGACAGCTCGGATCAAAAAGGTATCGCTCCCAAACTCTTCGATAATTACTCCTTCCTGTGCAAGGGCAGGAATCAGCTCACGAAGAAGCATCGCGTCTCTCGGGGTACGATGAATAACTACAGGAATAAGCAGTTCCTGTGCATGCTTGACTGCCAAGGTCCGGCTTACCTTTTCATAGAAGATCCGTTCGTGGGCAGCATGCTGATCGATAATGATAAGCTCACCATCCGGTGCAGCGGCAAGGATATAGACTCCACCAACCTGACCAATCACTTCCATCGGGGGTACCATCGAAGTAACCGGTATGATATCACCGGTACTTTCTGTCTGCCGGAGCCGATGGTCTGTCGAGACAGTTCCTGCATGAGTCGGTTCGTTAAACAGGGCATGACTGGTTACAGATGAAACTGGCGCAGCTATCTTCTCTGATCCCATGTTCCTGATATCGTATGGTGCTGAAGGTTCTGCAACACCTTGAACGGTATAAGTGCTTGATACATTAGCAGGCTTATGTTCAGACTGATCCAGAGAAGGAATAGTACCGTCAGGGATCAGGTTACTGTGATGGAGAGTCACAAAGACAGTGTCACGGACAGCTTCCCCAATCTCCTTTTCCTTAGTGAGACGAACTTCCTTTTTTGTCGGGTGAACATTGATATCCACAAGACGGGTATCAAGGGAAAGGGAAAGGAATGCAACGGGGAAGCGGCCCCGGGGAAGGAGGGGACCGTAACCCTCCCTGATTGCGGCAATGATGGAGGGTGAAGTGACATACCGTCCGTTAATGGAAACGAGGATATGGTCGTGACTTTTACGTGAGAGAACCGGTCGGGATATATAACCGGATATACTCAGGAGGGGCAGATCAGCAGAAACCGGCAACAATTCACGTGCATAATCATTACCGAAGACCCGGGTAATAGTATCAAGCAATTGAGAGGTTCGTTCAGTGACGAGCTGCTCACGATTGTTATAGAAAAGCCGAAATGAGATCCGGGGGTAGGCTAAGCAGAGACCTTCGAGTATGCCATGAATACGGGCAAGTTCGGTATTGAGGTTTTTCTGGAATTTTTTTCTGGCAGGCGTATTGAAAAAAAGTTCCTCCACAAAAACATTTGTGCCTTCGGGGGCTCCGGTTGCCCCCTTCGTATTTACAACACCGCCAACAACTACAACACGGGTCCCGGCAGTCATTGAACTGCCCCGGGGTTTTGTTACGAGGGTTACCCTGGCAACAGCAGCAATGCTTGCAAGTGCTTCTCCCCGGAACCCCAGTGTGTGGATAGAATACAGGTCATCAAGTTTTGTGATCTTGCTTGTTGCATGCGGGGCAAACGCAAGTTCTGCATCGGCGGGTGACATGCCGCACCCGTCATCGGTAACCCGGATGGCTGCGATGCCACCCTGAACAGAGGTGATATCGATCCTGATGGTGCCGGCACTAGCATCGATGGCATTCTCCACAAGTTCCTTGACAACCGAAGCCGGCCGTTCAACAACCTCGCCAGCTGCTATCTGGTTGACTGTTGCAGGATCAAGGACCCTGATAGTCCGATCGTTACTCTCTTGTGTCAACGGTCTGCCTCGCTCGTATCTTGTTTTTCTATAAGGTTCTTGAGCTCGAAGAGTTTTGCAAGTGCCTGCATCGGTGTCATGGTATTCGGATTAAGAGCCGACAGTGCCGTGATTATCGGACCTGGAGTCGGCTCTTCCGTCACAGGAGTTGCGTTATCAACAAGAAGCAGCTGGGTATACCGCTGAATCTTAGATCCTCCGGTTACTTCACGGTTGAGGGATTCAGTAAGGATCACATCAGCACGGTCAGTTACTTTTCTGGGAATACCAGCAAGACAGGCTACATGGATACCATAACTTTTGTCAGTTGCACCCGGAATGAGTTTACGTAAGAAAATAATCTCTTTTTTTGTTTCCTGTACGGCGAAATGATAGTTTTTCACTCTTTTTAATTCATTTTCCATACCGACGAGTTCATGGAAATGCGTGGCAAAGAGTGTTTTTGGCCCGGTAGACGATTTCCCATGCAAGTATTCGAGAACTGCCCGGGCGATCGAACAACCATCAGCCGTACTGGTGCCCCTTCCAATCTCATCAAGGATGACGAGACTTTTTTCAGTCATATTGTTGAGAATATTTGCCAGTTCCAGCATTTCGACAAAAAAAGTGCTCTGGCCGCTAGCAAGATCATCAAATGCACCGACCCGGGTAAAAATACGGTCGATAAGGCCAATACGGGCAAACCGGGCAGGTACAAAACTCCCAGCCTGGGCCATAATACAACAAAGAGCGACCGAGCGCATATACGTGGACTTTCCTGCCATATTCGCACCGGTAATAATCATAATCTGTGTTTTTGATCCTGATAGGTCAACATCATTGGGTACAAAAGATCCCGGAATGCTTCGTTCAACAACTGGGTGTCGCACATCACGGCACATAACCGTATCACTGTCATCAAGTTGGGGGCGGATATAATCGCAGTCCTGAGCAGTTTCGGCAAGTGCCGAGGCTACATCAAGAATAGAGATACCCAAAGCGATTTTTTGGAGGGCAGGGATTTTTTTCCGGATCTCATCGATAAGGCCGGCAAACAACGTGCGTTCGAGAGATAGTACTTTTTCATCAGCGTCGGTAATAAGAGCCTCTTTTTCTCTCAGTTCCGGGATCGTGTACCGTTCCCCGGTTGCTGTTGTCTGGCGCCGTTCATAGCGGGCAGGGACAAGGCTAATGTTGGATTTGCTTACGTCAATGTAATATCCAAAGACCCGGTTGTAGCCGATCTTTAAGGACCGGATCCCGGTCTTCTCACGTTCCTGTTGCTGAAGTTCCACAATCCAGTTTTTCCCTGAATGCAGGACGCCGGTCATGCCGTCAAGTTCGATTGAATAACCGGACCGTATCACGCCACCATTTTTCGCAGTTGCAGGCGGGTCATCTACAATCGCTTTCCTGATAAGGTTGATGATTTCCGGCATTTCGAGTAGCCCGTCACAAGCCTCAGTTACCAGAGCTGGAGTCGGATGAGATCCATCAACAAATGAAGATGGTGCTGCAAGCAGGTTCCTGATCGCGGGAATAGTTTCAAGAGAATCAGCAAGGGCAATAAGATCGCGGGGACCGGCATTTCCGTATGCAATCCGCGCTGTGATGCGTTCGATATCTGCATGACGGGAAAGAAGCTCCTGCAGGGATATGCGTAATGTCGCAGACGAGGTAAAGTATTCAACTGAGTCGAGTCTTTCCCCGATTCGAACGAGTGAAGTAAGGGGACGGGTCAACTGCCGGCGCAGGAGACGGCTGCCCATGGGGGTCTTTGTCCGATCAAGGGTGGAAAAAAGAGTTATGCCTTTGGTCCCGCCGCGTATACTCTCGTAGACTTCGAGATTCCGTAGGGTAATCGCATCAAGCATCATCCCTTGAGTAGACGAACGTGTGGAAAGACCACTTACATGGGGAAGCTTGGAGTGCTGGGTTTCCTCGGCATAGGCAAGTGCAGCACCGGCAGCACCGATTGCAGCCGGCATCGCATCGCAACCATAGCCGGCAAGAGTTGCTACTCCAAAATGTTCACAAAGCGTGCGAAAAGCCAGGTCCGGAAGGAAACGATCATCAGTATACGGTGTCACAACAACACCATCACGACGCATGAGATCGCGCAGGTCTTCTTCAATACCTGAAGAGACGATACATTCGGCAGGGCGATACCGGGCAATTTCGGAACGTAGACTTCCCGGGATTCCGTCTGCTGAAAGGGCAGAAACAAAAAATTCTCCGGTCGATATATCAAGAAGCGCTATACCCCAGTCAGAACCTTTAGTACCTGGTGAAAGTGCCATCAGGTAGGTAGCTGCCGATGAGGTAAGCATAACCGGATCGATCACGGTTCCGGGAGTGATTACTCGCACAACTTCACGTTTTACCAGTCCTTTTGCAACTTTTGGATCTTCAGTCTGCTCACAAATCGCCACTTTATATCCTTTTGCAACCAGACGCGCGATATATCCTTCACCCGCATGATGAGGGACACCAGCGAGGGGAATGCGCTGGTCGCCATTTTTAGAGCGGGAAGTAAGTACTAGATCAAGTTCTTTTGAAACTATCTCGGCATCACCTTCGAGAGTTTCAAAAAAGTCCCCGATATGGAAAAAAAGAATGGCATCTGGATACTGAGCCTTAATCTCCCGGTATTGCCGCATACCCGGGGTAAGATTTTTCTCTTCATTGGCCGCCACACCAGTGCCGGAACCAGGCTCAGGTTTCATGTGTAGTACTGTTTTCCCGGCCAGAGATTAAACCGTACGGATCATGCCGGAAATTCCGGTTACCCTAACCCGGATCTGATCTTATGATGTACTCCAATAGAGAAAAATGAGGGGAAGTGATACAAAAAGAGCTATCAATTCAAACATAAGGCCAATCATAAGCCCGGTCCCCACCAGGCCAAGGATTATTAGAAAAACGCTGGTCATTTCGGGAATATTGACCAGAATAATACCAACGCATACACTGGTAAGAAGGATTATCCCTATAATGGCATTTTTCAGGTCCTGTGTACTTGGCGAAAAAGAGAGCACGAGACTGGTAACAAGGTACAGGTAAAGGACAAACCAACCGTTGAAGTCAGCCACAAGATTGTGGTACAATATTTGTCCTATCGTTGGAACCAAGGAATACATAGATGCGGTAGTATCAGGATTAAACGCCAGTGATGGAAACGTACAGCCGGCATATGTACCAAATATCCATGTTACTCCCGCAAGTACCAGCGGGAGCACAAAAAGCGGTGCACTACTGATGATAACATTCCCAAGAACGGGAATTGCCGGAGTACCATAAGATACCATACCACCGTCTTTTGACAGCAAAATAACTTTTTTGATCTTCGCGCCGGTGACAAGGCATCCGATAATATGAGCGCATTCATGGACAATTACCCCTGGAGCGCTCATAAAAAGATAGAGCCCCGGGTGCCTTAGCGATTTTGCCCAGATATGATCGAGGATCCGTGAAAGTCCCATGACTGCAAGACCCGTAAGGAAAACTATAATAAACGTATCTGTTTCCGGAGACACGAGACTCCTCATGAAGCAGTTTGTCTGGTCGTATTGTTAAAACCCTGTGCATTATTCTGTTTTGTAATCAGGAACTAATCCCAAAAAAACAATTGAATGCTTGTAATGAACAAATTTGCAGATTACTTGGCAAACGAAAAAAGTTCACAGATTTTTCAGTGCTACAAGGTCGCGTACGCCTACTAGTTTCCAGACTAGCGATCGTTCCTCTTCAGCAATTTTCGCCGGGGGATCCGCAGGTGAGTGCCCGAGCGCGGCAAGAATATTGCAGGAAAGCTTACGTTCCACTATCAGGTCAACAAATTTTTCCCGGATAATTTTCTTTTCTATGGAATCACTTACTTCTTCGAGATATCCCTGAAGGGTAACAAAAGTATACGACGAGAGATCTTTTGTGTATTTTTCGATCTCGACAGAAGCATGAGGGCTTTTCTTGAAATATTCCTGTTTCTTACCGTATTTTGTGGATAGAAAATACATAAAGGATCCATCGAACACATAAAGGAACGGCGCTATGTACGGATATTTCTCACCCTGGAATGCTATCCGGCACACATATCCCTTCTCAATCAACCGGTCATATTCCTGCTTTTCCATCCGGGGGATCTTAACGACTTCCATTCAACCGCACCAATGTGGATTCAGATAGGAACATAATAAACCTTCGTAAATCTGCTTGAAGGGCATCTCATCCTTCGATTTTCTATTATTAGACTTCTCAACCATTCATCTTTTTAATCTATATACGGATAACGGAGAAGCAAAGGCCTTCCGGACGGTAAAACCCTTTCCCGGAGGGTCTGGCAAATCTCTTTCAGGCTCACCGGGCTATACCCGATAACCTCGGCACTGACGTTGATCCTTTTTGCATTCGGATCGATAAAGGGGAACGCGCGAAGATCGTTGTTATGATGGTGCCCGTGGATAATCCAACCGGAAAAACTGGCCGGCGCATCAGTTGGATCATGCAGCAGAAGAAATTCCTGCTCTTCGTAAGTCAGATAAATGAATGGTATAGCTGATTTTATAGTACCGTCATGATTCCCGGACACAAACGTAATTTTGCCGTTCAGGAGCTCACAATATTCTGATGCCAGCCGAGCTTCTCTTCCGTACCGAAGATCTCCAAGGAAATATACATAATTCTCATCAGAAACAGAATAATTCCAGTTTGCGATGAGTATGCTATCCATCTCGGCAACATCAGATGGGACAAACGGGCGCGAACAATAACGGATTATATTGACATGACCCAGATGGAGATCTGATATAAGGAAAATTTCTCCGGGATCGTGAATCGTTTGTCCTTTAAGTTCAAATCCTGCATGCTGACGATATAATGCCATGGTTTTCTGCCAGGTTAAGGGATCATGGATCTCTTCTGGACTAAGCCAGCGTTTTAGAAGAAGATCATATTCGCCAAGAATATCCTCATTGTGCATGACCGTTATCCGGAGACCTGCATCGTCAAGAAGAACGGGAGATATTTTTTTGTGCTGCGGTAAGATTCCTGCTTTTGTGGCTAAGCTTACAAATAGGGAGGAGAGTCTAAAAGCGACGGAACGAGAGGATATTGTAAAAGAATTATTCTTATAAATTGCATCAAGACCATGCAAAATTTCTTCTGCTTTTATTGTAGGAAGACGATTCGCGATAGTTGCATGAAACCATTTTTTGTCTGGTTGCTGATCCCATGCATTAAGGCTGATAGTAAAGCTGGAGAGTCCTTGGCCAATTATTGAAGTTAATCTCACAAGATCCGGGGAGGCTCTGACTGAAAATGCTACTACGCTTCCGTGAATTCCGTCACGCCGTTCCCATGAATCAAGCATAAATGAGAGTGGCCCAATATCTGAAGCACATGATCCAATATTTTCAAGGAGATCCTCTACGCGGGCTGGATTATCAAGAGTAAAAGGACCGTACAAGGTTATATGAGGATGCCGTTCCTGATTGGTTTCAACGCCAAATATTTTTGCGATGACCTGTATGGTTTTCTTGATCTGCCATCGGGTCCGGGCAAGGCGGATCTCAACAAGATAGGTCTCTTCCATTTTGTTTTCGTCCGTAGATAAAGGTTTATTGGAGGCAACGGGTTAAAATGCTGTGCAGGAACTGGTGAGTATCAAGTGCTCTGGAAAATATACTCCAAGTGGAGTTACTATCTGTTAAAAAATGAGAGTTCCAACCATATTCTTAATATTTTTTTCTGACTGCCATATACCACAGTGCGGCAGCGATACAGGCTATAACTGCCATTATGATTTCAACAGCGTATTTTACATAAAAGGGTGTTTCTGTTGCTGCCACCTGTTGAGCAAGGTCTATGTTTGACTGGAGATTGGGATAATTGGGATCCAAGGTTTCTACGTGTTGGAATGCTGCCAGACCTTCTGTACACCGGTCCATGCCACAGAGTGCGTATGCTTTGTTAAACCATGCCTCTGCATTGTCGGGTTCAACGCTAATGGCTTTATTAAATGCATCCAGTTGCCGGTTATAATACAGGTCCGCAGCAGCCTTATCGTTAAGTTCTCGTTGATAATAAGAACCGATATTGTAGAGTATCTGTCCTTGGTTTATCCAGGCAGTTGCAGAAGATCCATTAAGTGCTAATGACTGATTGGATGCATCAAGGGCCATGTTGAGAGTGGCAAGGGGGTTTGCCGTATAGTAGTTTTCGCGGTTAAGGACATCGGCAATACCATTCCATGCCGAGGCATTTGTGGGATCAAGGGTGAGTGACTGATTGTATGCATAAAAAGCCCCCGAATAATTTTCCGTTGCGGTCAGATTCTGTCCAGTCGCAAACCATCCTGCGGCATCAGTCGGATCCGATAGCACTGGGAGAATAGCAAAGATGCATAAAACAAACAGGATCAGCACAAACCCAAAAATTCTGGATTTCATAACACGAAATATATGGGTTATGATTCCCTCATAAAAATTGCCCTGCCGTTTTATTTTTTAAGCACAAGGATATGACGTGTAAGACTTTTATGAACCCGCTGAGTATGATGCTGAAGGAGAGTCATATGTTGTGTTGCAATTATGGCAATATCTTTATGAGTTACCACGATAGCACGTGAGCCTGGCTTCAGGACACGATTAATTTCATCGAGTGCATCATGGTACAAGCGTTCCATGGTATCAGTTTTTTTAATACATACTGACTGGCCATACGGAAAATCAGTAACGACAGCGTCTATCCATTGATCCCGAACGGGAAGACAGGTTGTATCGGCAAGAAAAAGGGAACTCTTTTGCGCATTTCCTTTACTCCCCCGTATCATCAAAGGATCAAAATCACTTCCCAACGTCCGGATCCCCAGCATTTCAGCTTCAATGAGTATCCCCCCCGTACCGCAGAATGGATCGAGAAGAACTGTTCCCGGACAACAGAGCGAGAGGTTGACAAGCGTCCGAGCCATCCGGGGCATCATAACTCCGGGATGGAAAAACTCCCGTTTTCCCGGGTTTCGACTGTCATAGGCTCCGCGATCGATCCTGAAGAGGACTTTCCCGAAATAACAGCGGTCTCTGGAAAGAATGGCCCGATATTCCTCTTCCGGTTTGATAAGCTGGACGGGACCAGAAATCATTGTACCAATCATTCGTTCAAATTCCCGTTGGGAATTTGTGTTTTTCTCTTGGCAGCCTTCATGAACAAGCTTGGCCCTACCTGCGAACGTTTTATTGGTTGTCAGAGCAAGATCGGTGAGTAAATGGCGGAATGAGCTAATGCCAGGATCGCACTCACCAAGGTATTCGAGTACGACATGGGTCATTGCCAGACGCAGAGCTTCCATCGGTTTAGGACATTCGGCAACAGCAATCTGGGGCCGCGCATCAAGAACCGATGCAACGCAGGCAATCTCAGCAATTGGAAGTGTTGGATTTTCACCCGACAGCTCAAAAAGGAGCTTCATCTTGTGAAATATAGGTCGTTTGCCCACAAATACCTGCGCGACGACCTAAAAGGCAATACGGATCTGTTCAAGTCAAAAAAGTTAATTTATCGTTAGACCCCGTTCAACAGCATCGTTGGATACGTTGAAAGTGGTGGTGGTTCCTTCAATCTTGTAAGGTCCTGTGGCCGTCACACCGGAATTAGTTCCAATTGTTGCATAAGGTACGATAAATTCCCCGTTTACACTTTCCTGCCGGTAGATGAAGTTCCTGCCGGTATTCGTGGTCAGGGGGACATCGATAATACCCGATCCTTTGATATGAGCGCCTTTCACATATTCGAAGATTTTAACGTAGCGTATGTCTGTTGTATTGGAGCTGTACGCAATTGTGGGCGATTCATGAACCAGACGATAATGTTGGAGTGCCGGAATATCGGTTGTGGGCGATGAGAACTGAACATTAAGTGCCGCTGCGTGATAACCGGGCTGAGCCTGCTGGTTGTATTGTACGGCTGCGGTTATCGCATCTGAAGCATTCATTGCTTGGGCATTTACCATCTCAGGAAGCGATGACTGGGTGACGGAAGGATCTGAATACTCAACATAATATGCCGAACCTGCATTCACCATTGAACCATCATTGTTATGGAGTCGGGAAATCATGGTGGAATAATAGGAGGGCTCGTTGAGTGTTGTTGATTGGTATTCGCTGGGATTTGAAGGTGTTGGCACAAGCATGTTCAACTGATACGTATCAGGAGTTGCATTGGGGTTCAACAGGCTGTACCAGGTAGACATAGCATAAAACTTCCCGGTGTCCATTTCGACATCAGTTATCACATATTTAGTGCCATCATGGTCGAGGATTTTATTTGCTATTTCTTCCGACGGTGCCATGAAATACGCGGCTGAACCATCAGGACCGGTTACTCCGGCCTGGAACGGATTGGCATTAGGGATTCTGTGGGCGATATAGGTTATCATATGTCCGTAGTCCCACCATGACATTACACCATAGGATTCATTCGGGTAAACAAAGGTGTCTTTGTTATAGATCGTGTAATAATTCACACCGGGATCCGGAGTATTATTTGCCATCCAGATAAGTGACTCTTTCCAATCCGGATTAATCCCTCCGGTGTCGCTGGAAGCAACTTCATAGTTTGCCATAACAGAAGTAATGACGAAAAGGATCGTCAATATGATGGCGGCAAATAAAATAACCATAGCCGGTACTTCATCATAAATATGTTTCTCTTTCTTCGCTTTTGCAGATTTACTCCGTGCCTTTTTTGATTTTTCCCGTTTTACCGGCTCATCTGTTGTTTCTTCCGGATTTTTACCGGGTGAGTTTCCGCCAAATAAAGTGTGCAACCTGCTGAGTAAAGATTCTCCCCCATACTCCCATGCACTACTGAGACAAAGAGCTGACAGAAGGGCAATATTAACTGCAAAATAGTACTCATACTTGATTCGCTGGACCGTGCAGATAAGCATCGCACAAGACCAGATGAGGAGAAACACCTCTCCCTGTTCCTCTTTTTTGAACGTCTGCCAGATTAGAAGGAGCATACCACCGGCTGCAAGAACCAGACCGTAATTGAACGTTGACCATGCCCGGACCATAGTCCAAGGCATATCTTCTTCAACAGTGGAGATAATTGGTGCCTGACCAAAGAATCCTGCAAGACCATTAGTAAACTCCGAGAACAATGACGGGAACACGAGAGCAAGAATTACCGAGAAAAGGATGGCTATCCCGGCAAGCGATACAATATAATAATATTTACTTTTATCTTTGAGATAATCGGACCAAAGATACAGGAAAATGCTCGCTGCAATGAGAAGGACGTACGCAAGAATCGGTCCCATCGTATAACGGGAAAGATCAAGACCTGTATCCTTAAAGCCAAATAATAAAAGGCAGATTATAACGACCCCAAAAGCAACCGTATTGACAAATGCAAGATACTGGTTAGACAGAGACCTATGATGATTTACTACGGTCTGAACAAAAGTAAAAACCGCCGTAATGAGCGCAAATACAATCATGGTCTCAATGTTGATAAGACCTGCAAAGAACGCCAGACCGGAAAGAACAGAAAATAAAAGTACTTCACGGTATGTCGAGAAATCGGTAAGGTCTATTTTTATCTTTTTTGCCTTGATTAATGTATAGAGATAGAGAAGACAGAAAAGCGCGCTGAACAGGGTTTCACCGATATGATGGTACAGGGATCCATACAGGGAGCGGAAAAAAAACTGCCCGGATACCGTAGCTATCATTAAAGCAGCAAAAAGCCCGGTCTTCCAGTCTGCAACGGTCTTACCCAGCCAGTACATGACAAAAACCATCACAACTGCTTCAATGACGGGAATAAAAAGAGCGACAGTAATAATCTGAGCGGGGGTCGTTGCATGGACAATAATTGCTGCAATTGAACAGAGATAAGTTAGCATTGGTCCCCAGTACACGGTAGTACCAACAGGGTACTGGCTCATCGCATCAAACCATGCATAATTGGGGAAATTTGCTAAAGTGAGGTCAATCTGACGAAGTGCATAGAGTGGGTCATCTGGCTGCACAAGATTAAATACATCGCCATTCCCGAGATTGAGTAAGGGAATGATCCGGATCCAGAACATGAATACGGCAAAAATTGCGAGGAGTCCTAAAATAATATATGTCCGGTGTTTTGGGTTGTCGAATAATGCCAACAAATTCACCACCAATGGTACTCAAAACTCTTAATTTATTGATGGATAAGGTTGTTCATAAGAAATGTTCTGTAATTCCTCCCGTATAGATTCCCTCGGATAGAAAAACGGGAATAAGGTAAATTGACAGTTCCGTTTGGAAAAAATGGTTATTTCTTTCCTTTTTTCTTTCCCATTATCCCGGAAAAGATCCCGCCCGATTTATATTCATGGCCCTCAAGCTCGGAAATTTTCTGATAGAGATCTTTAACTTCACCAGATACCCCTTTGGGGGTGATAATTTTTATTCGGACGAGAAGGTCACCATGTTTTCCGCGTCTCTTCACTCCTTCTCCAGAAATCCGCAACGCTGTATTATACTGGATGCCAGCCGGGACTTTAAGGTCAATGTGACGTTTGTCTATCGTCTCGATCTCAACCGTAGTTCCAAGAACCGCAGTCGCTGGAGTTATCTCGATCACGGTTTCGAGGTTGTCTCCCAGACGTTCAAACCGTGAATGTGGAAGAACGTACATTTCGATGAAGAGATCCCCATTTGGTGCACCGTAATCACCAGCCTCACCATATCCCTCCATTCTCAGGCGCATCCCACTATCTACACCGGCAGGGATGTGGACAGTTACTTTCCGTTTGGCACGGGTATGTCCGCTGCCATGACACTCACGGCATTGCCGCTCCGGGATCTTGCCTCTGCCACCACACATCGTACAGGGAGTCATACGAACAAACTGGCCAAACACGGACTGCTGGGTCTGGCGCATCTGTCCGCTTCCTCCACAACGGGGACAAACATTGGTCTTTTTTGTTTCACTTCCCGATCCGGCACATGCAGGGCAAGTTTCGCTGTGCAGGACATCTATCTCCTTATCGGTTCCAGCCACTGCTTCTTCAAGCGTTATTTGCATACGCATCAGGAGATCGGCGCCAGGTTGTGGACCTGCCCTGCGTTGACCCCCGCCAAAAAAATCGAAGATGTCGCCAAAACCTGAAAAGTCTGACGAGAACCCACTGCCCCCATAACCCCCGGCGCCGGTATAGGATCCTTTCGAAGCATTGGTAAACGTTTCATGGCCCATATTGTCATACTGTGCCCGTTTCTGGGCATCAGAAAGGACGCTGTATGCTTCGTTTATGGATTTGAATTTCTCTTCTGCCCCTGGATCCTTGCAGACATCCGGGTGGAATTTCCGGGCGAGATTGCGGTAGGCTTTTTGAATCTCCTTTTCGTCAGCCGTTCTCGGTACTCCGAGAGTGTCATAATAATCGCCCGAGACCATGAATGTTCACTCGTCTTTAACTTTGTAATCTGCATTAACTACATTATCGTCCGATTTCTTTTCCGGTTCTTCGGACGATGGGCCGGATCCACCATCAGGCTGATCCCCTTGGTGTTGAGCAGTCTGCTCAGCCTGCATTTTCTGGTAGATCTTTGTAGTCGCTGCATATACTGCCTCAGTAAGCGTTTCCATGGATTTTTTAATCTCATCTGTATTTTCCCCGGAAAGGGTAGATTTTACCCCTTTAACGCCTTCTTCGATTTTTTGTTTGTCTGCTGCATCAAGCTTATCGCCGCTTTCCTTGAGCATTTTTTCGGCAGTAAAGATCGCCGTATCTGCCTGATTCCGGATCTCAATTTCTTCTTTCTTCTTCTTGTCTTCGGCTTCGAACTGCTTTGCAGAGTTCATCATCTTCTTGATATCTTCCTCAGAAAGTTTCTTATCTCCTTTGATAGAAATCGCCTGTTCATTGCCGGTCCCAAGATCCTTTGCTGATACATGAATAATACCATTCGAGTCAATATCAAAGGTGACCTCAATCTGAGGGATACCCCGGGGCGCCGGAGGGATACCGGTGAGCTGGAACTTTCCTAAAGTAAAGTTATCCTTTGCAAGGGCGCGTTCACCCTGTACAACATGAATCTCGACACTGGTCTGGCCATCCGCTGCTGTCGAAAAGATCTGGCTTTTACGGGTAGGAATGGTGGTATTTCGTTCAATAAGTTTTGTTGCTATGCCGCCAAGTGTTTCGATACCGAGTGTAAGCGGCGTTACATCAAGAAGTACTATGTCCTTGGTCTCTCCGGTCAATACAGCACCCTGAATACCTGCACCAAGTGCCACGCATTCATCCGGATTGATTCCCTTATCAGGCTCTTTGTCGAGCAGTTTTTTTACTGTCTCCTGCACAAGGGGTATACGAGTTGATCCACCAACAAGGAGAACATGGTCGATGTCCTTTGCACTCATTTTTGCATCGCTGAGCGCCTGGTTCACCGGCCCGACTGTAGATCCCACGAGATCTCCAATAAGCTGTTCGAGTTTTGAACGGGAGAGATCGATATTGAGGAATTTGGGACCGGAAGTGTCGGTTGTGATATAGGGAAGGTTGATATTTGTGGTCTGGCGCTGAGAGAGCTCGATCTTTGCATTCTCAGAAGCGTCGCGGAGACGTTGCATGGCATATATATCATTTTTAAGATCGATTCCCTCTTTCTTTCTAAATTCATCGACAAGATAATCGGTAATTAGCTTATCGAAATCGTCACCACCGAGGTGGTTATTACCTGCAGTAGATTTAACTTCAAATACCCCATCACCAAGGGTAAGGATAGAGACATCGAATGTGCCACCCCCAAGATCATAGACAAGAACCGTTACATCCTGTTCCTTGTCAATGCCATAAGCAAGGGCGCTTGCTGTTGGCTCGTTGATGATGCGCATGACTTCCAGACCAGCTATCTGTCCTGCATCTTTTGTAGCCTGCCTCTGTGCATCATTAAAGTACGCCGGTACAGTAATGACCGCTTTTGAAATCTTTTCCCCTAGATATGCCTCAGCATCCACTTTGAGTTTCTGGAGGATCATCGCGGAAATTTCCTGCGGGGTGTAGTCCTTATCGCCAATTTTTACTTTCTCGGATGTTCCCATCTTCCGCTTGATCGATTGGATTGTACGCTGGGGGTTAGTAACAGCCTGACGTTTTGCAAGGCTTCCCACAAGTCGTTCGCCATCTTTGGTAAATGCAACCACAGACGGGGTAGTTCGAGCTCCTTCACTATTAGGGATAACGATAGGTTTACCCGCCTCCATAATCGACATGCAGGAGAATGTGGTTCCAAGATCTATACCCAGAATTTTCTCGTTTGCCATATGAATCAATGCTCCTATATTTACGGCTCAATTTTTATTATTCAACGTCCATTTCATCGTTTGTTCTGTTTCCTTTGGATACTGCAACTTTTGCGTACCGGATCACCTTGTTATGCATACGATAACCGGGAGAGACTACGTCCACAACGGTCCCTTCTGGATCACCAGAAGGAATATGTGCAACCGCTTCATGTTCACCTGGGTCAAACGATTTTTTCAGTGCATCTATGGGCGAAATACCGTGTCGTGCGAGAATTCCGCTGATCAGCTGGTGAATCTGTTCTACACCAGTACGAAGATGATTATCATCAGCCTTAAGGGCCCGGTCCAGGTTATCCACAATCTCCAGGATATCAACAGCAAACTTTTCGTTTGCATGCTGCACCAAGGCCTCATGATCCCGTGTGGTTCGCTTCCGGTAATTGTCAAAATCTGCAGCAAGCCTAAGATACCGGTCGTTTAAATCCTCACACCGTTTTTTCTGCTCCGCGAGTTCATCACGTTGCAGTGGTTTGGATGCTTCCGGGTTCTCAAGCGTTCCTGCAATTTCATCACGCACAGGAGCGGTATCGAGGTCTTCCATAGTTCTTCCCATTCGATGTTCCAATATTTAATGAATTGTGGGTCTATATAATTATTGTGCAAGGATCACCGACTGAATCTCCTGAAATTGATAGTATTAGCAAAAGCGAATTGATATTGATCGTTAATATCTCAATCCGGACAGTATTTCATTTATAAAAAAGTTGAGCACAGCATTCAGTTACCTTATAAAAATTGTATAAATTCCGGCTTTGTAGAAAACCTCAACCACAACAAGCAGAGAAAAAATTCCCATGAATCTTGTGATGTTGTAGAGGATGACTTTGATCTTAATCTCCTTTACCTGAAGCCGGAATTTTCGAGCTTTGAGGGATTCACCGAATTTTCTTTTCATGACGGAGAAAACGGTTTCGACTTTATTCCGTTGATGGTATTGATCAGTATCGAACCAGAGTTTCATACCCCGACGGTAATACCCGGAGATTTGTTTTCT
>Ga0326727_10013344_pt1 | contig 18330 bp, 16 predicted proteins | sample MB2enrmetagenome_FD_207643 | JGI IMG/M metagenome (GOLD analysis project Ga0326727, IMG submission 207643) | Lab enriched peat soil microbial communities from McLean, Ithaca, NY, United States - MB29MY | ecosystem: Environmental > Terrestrial > Soil > Wetlands > Peat | place: USA: New York...
ACGTATCGCCAGGCCATGGCGGTAACGGATGATGCTGAATGGACCGCCATTTCAGCGGCGATCACCAAAGTGACGACAGCGCGGGCAGCCGCGATGGGCGGCTTTGGCGGCCGTGGCGGCCGTGGCGGCCGTGGCGGCCGTGGCGGTGCCGGCGGCGCTCCCGCCGCAGCCCCCGCCGCGACTCCCTTGACCGACGCCATTGCCGCCTTGCAAAAGACGCTCGACGACAAAGCGCCCACCGCTGACATCAAAGCGGCGATTGCCAAGGTGGAAGGCATCAAAAAAACCAATCAAACCGCTTACGAACAAGCGCAGGATGACTTGCGCAAGCTGTTGAAGGCCCCGCAGGAAGGCTATCTGGTTACGCAAGGCGTGTTATAGCAACAAACCTGTGATCAAAATGACGAAAATCTGCATCGGCGGCCCAGGCCGCCGGTGGGTTTAAGCAGCCCGGCGGCGCTCCAATGCGGGCGCCGCCGCGAGCTGCATCAGAACGTCCAAGCAACGCAAATATGAACGAAAGCCAGACAGCGCAGCCCGCCGAGACACCCCCGGCCAAATTGCTCGATCGCATGGTCGAAGCCAAACAATTGTCCGCCGCCGACGCCAGCATCCTTTCCGCCCAGGCCGCCAAGGGCAAACCCGATCTGGTGAAGTCCGAGGACACCGTCCTCCGCTGGCTGGCCAATGAATATCATTTGAGTTTTACCACCCTGGAAAACATCGAGCCGGACCGCGAACTCCTTTCCCTTTTTCCCGCCCGCGTCCTGACCAAGGAAGAACTGCTCCCCTTGCAGCGCCTCAACGGCGTCGTGCAGGTCGCCACCAGCCGCCTCTTCGCCACCCAGGGCCTGGACACCCTCAAGACCTTGACCGGCCTGAAAATCCAGCCCGTTCTGGCCCCGGCCGACGCCATCCGCCGCGAGATGAAAACCCACCTCGGCGTCGGCGCCGACACCATTGACACTTTGGACGAAGACGCCCCGCTGCAAGTCCTGGACGAGGTGGGCGATGAGAATGCCGACCTGGAGGCCGCCGCCGAGGACGCTTCCATCATCAAATTCGTCAACCAAGTCTTTACCGACGCCATCGAGTTGCGCGCGTCGGACATCCACCTGGAGCCGTTCGAGGAGGAATTCCGCATCCGTTACCGGATTGACGGCGTGTTGCAGGAAATCCCCGTGCCGGCGCAAATCAAGCGGTTTCAGCCCGCCATCGTTTCGCGCATCAAGATTCTGAGCCATCTCAACATCGCCGAAAAACGCCTGCCTCAAGACGGCGCCATCAAGCTTCTTCTCGCCAACAACGAAGTGGACGTGCGCGTTTCCATCATCCCGATGATCCACGGCGAAGCGCTGGTCCTGCGTTTGCTGCGCCAGAAGGGGACGCTGATGGGAATGGCCCAATTGGGGATGGGCGAAAACGAAGTCCGCTCTTTCAAACGCATCCTCGCCCTGCCGCACGGCATCATCCTGGTGACCGGGCCAACCGGCAGCGGCAAGACGACCACCCTTTATACGGCGCTGAACGAAATCAATGATGTGGAAAACAAGATCATCACCATTGAAGATCCCGTGGAGTACCAGATGAAGGGGGTCAACCAGATTCAAGTCAACGAAAAGGCCGGCCTGACCTTCGCCCGCGGCCTCCGCTCCATATTGCGTCACGACCCGGACGTGGTGCTGGTGGGCGAAATTCGCGACCCGGAAACCGCGCAGATTGCCGTGCAGGCCTCCCTGACCGGCCACCTGGTCTTTTCGACCCTGCACACCAACGACGCTCCCGGCGCCCTCAACCGCCTGGTGGACATGCATGTCGAACCTTATTTGGTCGCCTCCTCCCTCGAAGCCGTCCTGGCCCAGCGCCTGGTCCGCGTCCTCTGCCCGGCCTGCAAGGTGGAGGATAAATCGGAATTGGCCAAGGCGCTGAAGGAAAGACTGGGTTATGCGCAGAGCGAAGTATTTTACAAGAGCGTCGGCTGCCCGGAATGCCGCCACGCCGGGTTTGAGGGCCGGCAGGCCATCTTCGAGTGGATGGACATCAACAACGAGATCATCGAACTGCTCTTGAAGAACTCCTCCGCCATCATCATCCGCGGGGCCGCGGTTCGCAACGGCATGAGGAGCTTGAGCGACGACGGCTGGCGCCTGGTGCGCCTGGGCATCACCACGCCGGAAGAAGTGATGCGCGTGTGCAAGGACCAGACGCTCGAGGCCGCCAAGCAGCAGGCCCTGGAAACGGAGAAGCCCGACATAGATGTCATCTCCGAATCCGAGGCCAAGCCCAAAGTGATGGTTGCCCAACATTGATTTAGAGCTTTATGCCGCTTTTCCAATACAAAGCGTTTCAAGCCTCCGGCGGAATCGCCGAGGGCCAGATCGAGGCGGGCGGGCGCCAGGAAGCCTTCCGGCAAATGGAGGAAAAGGGCCTCAAGCCGATCAGCCTCTCCGAAAAAGCGGCTCCCAAAGGCGCGGCGCCCAAGAGCGCGGCCCCCGACCCCGCCGCGTCCGCGGGCGCGGGCGCGGGGCTGAGTTTCAGCTTCCGATCCAAGAAGGTTTCGTCCAAGGCGCTGGAGACTTTCACCCGGCTCCTTTCCAGTTTGCTGGCGGCGGGCGTGCCGTTGAGCCGCGCGCTGGTCATTCTTTGCAAGGAAGCCTCCAATCAAGTCGCCCAGGCCAAATGGAAGGCGATTTACGATAACGTGGTGGAAGGCGTGACGCTGGCCGACTCCATGGCCACCATGCCCGAAACCTTTCCCCGCGTCTATGTGGCGATGGTGTCGGCCGGGGAAACCGGCGGATTTCTGGACGTGGTGCTGGCGCAGATTGCCGATTTCCAGATGCGGGAAAGGGATTTGCGCGGCAAGGTGCTGGCGGCGATTCTGTATCCCACCATATTGTTTTTCCTGGCCGTTTGTGTGCTGATTTTCCTGATGACGTTCTTTATTCCGCGTTTCCAAAAGATGTTCGAGGGGTTCAACGCCCAGTTGCCCCTCATCACCCGCATCATTGTGGGGGTCAGCCATTTCATCCGTTCTTACGGACTTTACGCCCTGGCCGCCCTTATCATGATCGCCTACTCGGTGCGGAGTTGGGCGAAGTCGGAAGACGGCAGGCGCCAGTGGGAGGGCCTGCTGCTGCGTCTGCCGGTGGTCGGCCCCCTGACCAGCCAGTTCGCCATGGCCCGGTTCTGCCGCATGTTGGGAACGCTGCTCAATGCCGGCGTGCCTTTGGTGCAGGCCCTCAACGTGGCCCGCAGATCCATCGGCAACCAGATTCTGGTGGATGCCGTCTCCAAGTCCATTGACCGGGTCAAGGAGGGCGCGCAATTGGGCGCCAGCCTGGCCGACTGCCGCAACCTCTTCCCCGGCTCGGTCCTGGAAATGATTTCGGTGGGAGAGGAAAGCGGAAAGCTGGACGCCGAATTGGTGCGCATCGCGGTGGTCACGGAAGCGGACCTGGACCGGAACCTGAAGACGGCGGTGGCGCTGGCCGAACCCGCCTTGCTCTTTTGCATCGCCGCATTTGTCGGGACGATTTTTATCGGGATGCTCATTCCCATCTTCAGTTTGCAGGAATACATTAAATAACCAAACCAAAGGCCGCTGTATGATTACAAGAAACATCCATTCAAGAACAAGCCGGACCCAGTCATGGCGCCGGCGCGGTTTCACCCTGGTGGAACTATTGCTGGTCTTGACCATTCTGGCCATTCTGGCCGGCATCGTGCTGCCCAAGTTCAGCAACGTGGGCGAGAAGGCGCGCATCTCCGCCGCCAAGACGGACATCGCCTCCTTCAAGACCGCCTTGTCCATGTTTGAAGTGGACATGGGCTATTATCCAAAGGGGCGAACCGGTTTGGAGGACCTGGTCCGAAAGCCGTCCGGGACGCTGATCGCCAAGTGGCACAAGTATTTGGATGTGGACAAGGTCCCCAATGACCCGTGGGGCAGGGCCTACGTCTATGAAAACCCAGGCAAACACAACCCGGATGGATACGATGTGTATTCCCTGGGACCCAGCGGAAACGGAGGCAATGATGCGATTGGCAACTGGACGCCCATCGAGCCGCGGTAAGCCCGCCCCAAGCGCGGCTTTCACCCTGGTCGAACTGGTGATCGTCATGTCGCTCATGGTGATCACGGTCGGGGTGGCGGCTCCCTCCTTCAAGGGGTTTTTGAAGGGACGAAACCTGGAAAACGAGGCCAGGCGATTCGTGGCCTTGACCCGCTACGGCGCCAGCCGCGCCATAACGGAAGGGTTGCCCGTGGATTTGTGGATCAACGTCAAGCAGAACAAATATGGCATGGCCGCCGCCGGCGGCTATACCGAAACCAGGACAAACAACGCTTATTATACCGTGGATGACGATGTGCAAATGCAGGTCTCCCAGCCCTCCGGCATGTTGACCACCGTCTCCAACTGGTGGACTCCCTCCACCATCCGCCGCGGGGCCACGCCCGTCATCCGCTTTCAACCCGACGGCTTTATCAGCGATTACAGCCCCAGAATCGTCAAGTTCGTGCAGGGACAGGATCCCGAAATCTGGATTGTGGAAAATGCGTATCATACAAGATATGAGCTTCAACTCAACCATGTCAAATCCGTGCGCTACTGAGCACCGCCGCGCCGCCTTTACGCTGGTCGAGGTGCTGGTCGCCACGCTCTTTATGGTCGTCGTCATTCCGGTCGCCCTGGGCGGGATGCGGGTGGCCAGCCTCGCCGGGGAAAGCGCCCAGCGCAAGCTGGTCGCCGCCCGCATTGCCAATCGGGTGATCAATGATCTGCGCGTGGAAAACCTGCTGCTGAACGGCGGACAACACGGTGTCACCCTGGAAAACGGCGTCTCCTACAACTGGTCCCAGCAAACCGAATACTGGAACGGGGACCCCATGAGCCGCCTCTACATGTCCACCGTCACGGTGCAATACAACGTCGCCGGCCGCCATTGCAACGTCCAACTGAGCGTCCTCGTGCCGCCCTCCACGCAATGAAAACGGCCCTCCCCTCAACCCCCATGGCCGCCCGCGCCGCCGCCGGCTTCACCCTCATTGAGTTGCTCCTGGCCATTTCCATCATGTCCCTGGTTCTCGCCGCCATGAGCGGCATCCTCTACATCGCCATCCGTTTGCAGAATGGCGTGACCGATTCCCTGGAGCAAAGCATGCCGGTCGAGCAGGCCCTGACCAGCATCCAGCACGATCTGGCCAACATCGTCTGCAACAATGCCAGCAACAACATCATGCTCATCGGCTCCTTCCAAACCATCAACCAAACCAACGTCCTCCCCGGCCAGATCGGCCCCGACTTCTACACCACCGACGGCGAACCCGACGGCCTGGTCCCGTGGGGAGATGTGGAGAAGATTGATTATTTGCTTTCCCCCTCGACCAACCGCGCGTTGGCTGGCAGGGACTTGGTGCGCGCCGTCACCCGCAACCTCCTGCCCGTCACCAGCCCCACGGTGCCGGACCAGAAAACCGTCCTGTTAAGCGGCGTGGATAATATCATCTTCACCTACTACGACGGCCAGTCCTGGGACCAGAACTGGGATTCCACCCAGCAAACCAATTTGCCTTGCGGCATCAAAATGCAAATCGTTATGGCCAACCAAGGCAATCGCCGGATGGCGGTCGCCCCCATGATTTATGAGCTGTACATTCCGGTGGATGTCCAAATGAGCACCAACCCCACCGTCGCCCTGCAATGAACCTGAATCTCCATCGCGGATTGCGAATTGCCGAGGGCGGATTGCGCCCCAACGGCCGCGATGCGGCCTGCCAATTCCCTCGCCCCGCGATGCGGGAAGATGGGGTTGTTTCATCCAGCGGCGGTCATAGACCGCCGCTACAGCGCCGGCGCGGTGTTTCCGGCTCCGTCCTCATCGTCGTCATGTGGATTGCTTTTGGCGTCGTCGGCATGGCGCTCTATTTTGCCCATTCCATGGAGGTCAACATGATCGCGGCCGACAACCAGTTGGCCAGCTTCCAAGCCGATCAGGCCATCGCATCCGGGGCGCTCTATGCCAGCAATATCCTGGCCAACGTCATCCAGATGAACATGCAGGGCAACGCCCAGTACAACTTTGCGCCCTGCATGCTGCCCTCCACCAACTTTTACAAAACCGCCGGCGTGCGGGTTGGCGACGGCTGGTTCTGGTACATCGGACGCGACACCAACGCCACCCTTTTTTCGCGGCAATCAGACATACCGACATTTTGCCTGGTGGACGAGGCTTCCAAGGTGAACATAAACAACACCAAGCTTTATGGCAGCCCCGACAGCACCACCAGCACCAATTTGCTCCAGGGCCTCCCCCAAATGACCCTGCAACTTCTCTCCGCAATGTATGACTGGAGCACCACCAACACCACCGCCTCCATGAACGGCGCCAAGGATGCAACCTACCAGAGCCTCAATCCTCCTTACCTGTGCAAAATGACCAATTTTGACACCATCGGCGAATTGCGCATGGTCTATGGCATGGGCCTGGATTACCTCTACTGGGAGGACGCCAACCTCAACGGCGCCCTGGACCCGAACGAAAATGACGGCCCGATCCTGCCTCCAAACGATAATGGCAATGGCCTCCTGGATTCCGGCATTTTCGAATACGTCACCGTCTATACCCAGGAAGCGACCAACATCGGCGGCACCAACCGCGTCTCGGTCACCTCCCTCTCCACCTTGACCAACTTCCTGGCCACCAATAACCCCACCATTTACAGCGAGATCAGTCCCAAACTCCGCACCATGACAGCCGCCCCCACCAGCCTGCTGGATTTCATCATAAAAACCGGCATCACCGAGCAGGACTTCATCACCATCGAGCCGTATCTGATGGGCTCCAACAAGGTGGGATTGATCAACGTCAACACCGCCACCGCCACCACCCTCGGCTGCATTCCCGGCATCGGCACCGACAGCGTCATGGGCCTCGGCTCTGTCAACGCCCAAAACATCCTCGCCTTCCGCCAGAGCGTTCCCAGCCGCTGCAATTCGGTCTATTGGCTCATTGACGCCATGTCCAACCTGGGCACCAATGCCATCCTCGCCGCCGGCCCCTGGGTCACCGCCCATTCCTGGCAATACACCGCCGACATCGCCGCCGTCGGCCACAATGGCCGCGGCTACCGGCGCGTCAAATTTGTCTTCGATTGCAGCAGCGGCGCGCCGTTGATTGTGTATCGGCAGGACCTCACCTATTTGGGCTGGGCTTTGGGCAAAAAATTACATGACCAGTTGCTGGTAGGAACCTTACGATAATGAAACTCTTTTCCAAACAACGCCCCTCCTCCGTCCTGGGTCTCGCCATTGACGGCAACCGCCTTGAAGCGGTCGTGGTCCGCCGCGGCGGCGGTTCTCTCCAAGTCCGCCAAAGCGTCTCCGCCGAGATGGCCCTCTCGCCGCTCACCGGCGATCCCGAATTGGTGGGCCGCGAAATCCGCAATCACCTCGAAACCGCCGGCCTGCGCGAAAAGCGGTGCGTCGTCTGCCTGCCCCTGACCTGGGTTCTGAGCCTCCAGACCAAGGTGCCCGAGATTTCCGGGGCCGACCTGGACAGCTACCTGCAGATCGAAGCCGAACGCGGTTTTTCCTCCGGCTACGAATCGCTCTTCATCACCCGTTCCCGGTTTAAGGCGCCCAGCGGCGAGGAGTACGTCACCCTGCTGGCCGTGCCCCGCAACCATCTGGACCTGCTGGAGCGGGCCTTGCGGGCCGCCAAACTCAAGCCGCTGGCCTTTGCCATGGGCATCAGCGCCGCCCAATGCCCCTCGCAACAGGCCGAGCAGCGCGTCCTCACACTGGCGTTGAGCAGCCACGGCCTGGAATTGCAGGTGTCCGGCGGCGGCGGCATCATCGCCTTGCGTTCCCTGGATGCCGCGGTCGAATCCGAAGGGGCGCACCGCAAGGTCTCGGCGGATTTGGTGGCGCGCGAAATCCGCATCACCCTCGGCCAGTTGCCCGGCGGTTTTTCCGACGGCCCCGGCCCCATCAAAGTTTTTGGCCAGGGCGAAACCACCCGCCAATTCATCACCGACATTGCGCCCCGGTTGAACCTGCTCGGATTGAAAGTCGAGCCGATGGACCGCCCGGCCAACGTCACTTTTGACACCGCCCCCAAGCCCGAAATCGCCGCCTCCCCCGTCCTGGCTTTGGCCGCCGCCTACGTCCAGAGCGGCGATGTCGGCCCGGATTTTCTTCCCCCAAAAATCTCCCCCTGGCGCCAGTTTGTCGCCACCAAGTTGTCCACCCAAAAACTGGCCTACGCCGGCGGCGCCACCGCCGTCGTGGGCGTCATCGTGGGCGGCTTGTTTGGCTGGCAGCAAATCCAGCTCCACATCTTGAACAGCCGGTGGGACGCCATCAAGGACCGGGTGGGCGAACTCCAGAAGGACACCGCCAACATCGAGAAATACCGCCCGTGGTTTGATTCCTCTTTCGGCGCTTTGACCATCCTGGCCAAATTGACCTCGGCGTTTCCCGACAACGGCAGCGTGACCGCCAAGTCCCTGGAAATCCGCGACCTTTCCGCCATTTCGGCCCGCGGCACCGCCACCACCCTGGTCGCCTTTAATGTCATGCGCGAGACCTTGGGCAGAATCCCGGGCGTCGTCGAACTCCATTCGGAAACCGCCGGAAACCCGCAGATTCAATTTAACCTGACCTATTCATGGCAACCCCAAGCCGCGGAAGGAGCCTCTCATGGAAACTAAGAACCGCGAAAAAATGCTGCTGATCGCCGTCGCCGTCTGCGTCGGCCTCTACCTGCTCAATCTCCTGCTCATTTCCCCGCTCTGCACGAGTTGGAGCGCGCGGCAGGATAAAATCAAACAATTGAAAGACACCATCCGGGACGGTCTGACCATGAAGACCAATGCCATATCCATCGAGGACAAGTGGAACTCCATGTCCACCAACACGCTTCCCCCCAATCCCACCCAAGCCGAAAGCCGGTTATACCAGGCCTTTCAGACCTGGGCCACCTCCAGCCAGGTCATTCTCGTCGGCCAAAGACCCCAGGCCAAGGACAGCGATGACCCGGCCTATTCCAATGAGGAATGGCACGCCGACGTCACCGGAAGCCTCCCCCAGATTTTTGCCTTTCTCTCCAGCGTCGAAAGCAGCCCGATGGGCTTGAAAGTGGACTCCGTCGAACTGTCCTCCCGCGACGACCGGGGAACCCAACTCGCCCTGGGCCTGACCGTCAGCGGCTTGATCCTCAATCCTTCAACGAACAGCGCCTCCAACTAACCACGCACCATGAAAACGCGCCTCATTTTCTTTGCCGCTTTGCCACTTCTTGCCGCCGCCCTGGCCGCCTCCGCGCAAGACGAAAACCTCGCCGCCCAAATGGCCGCCCGCCGCGCCGCCGAGGATGGCGGCGCTCCTGCCGCGCCCGCCGTCCAGGCGGAGGCCGCCGCCACCAATGACGCCGCCGCCAGCCCAACCAACAGCCCCGACACCGGCGCAACCAACGCGGCGAGCACGGGCGCGACCAACAGCGCGGCCGGCGACGACGAGGACAATCCGGGACGCAAGGCCGCCCTGGCCGCCGCCCTGAAGGCCCTCCAGGCCGCCAATAATAACCTGTCCCTCCGTCTGGCTTCGTTGCAAATCATCACCCAGCGAAATATTTTCGATCCCAATCGCGTGCCCTATAATCCGCTGGCGACGCGCGCGGCCACGCAGATCGAGACTTTCTCCCTGCGCGGGGTGACGACGATAGATGGAAAGTTGGTGGCTACCTTTGTCGGCGATGGCGTGAAGGATTACCCCGCATACCGCGCCGTCGGCGAAACAGTCGGCACCGCCCCCGGCTTTGGTTCGTGCGACTTTAAGATCATGGATATCACCAAAACCAATGTGACCTTGTTGGACACTAAATTCACGCCCAAGGCCGTCGCCGCCGCCACGAATAGCGCCACCAACAGCGCCACCAACGAGATTGGCAAGGTCGTTCTGGCCCTGGGTTCCAGCACCGCCGCCGCTGCCAACAACAGCGCGACCAACAGCCAGGCCGCCAGCGCCACTGCCGCCGGCAAGATTGTTTTGGCGCTGGACCAGGGATTGACCCGCAGCGACGCCGGACCGTGGAGATCGGCTACCGCGCTCCTGACTTATCCTACTTTCGTCGCCCGCGTCGCACCACCCACTGCCCCAAACATGCTGGGCGCACAGGCGCTTTTCGCGACAATGCCGCAGATTACTTTTGATCAATCCGGCGATCTTTCGATAAGCACGGATCCGAACGCAGGATTCGGCCCTGGCGGTGGCCGGCAGCGTGGACGTGGCCGGGGCGGCGCAGGCGGTGGTGGCCGTGGTGGCCGTGGGGGCGCTGGCGGCGGCTTTGGCGGTGCCGGCGGTGGTGGCTTTGGCGGCGGCGCGGGCGGTGGCTTTGGCGGTGGCGGCTTTGGCGGTGGTGGCGCGGTTGCTGCTCCCGCTGCGGCTGCTCCAGCGGCTGCTCCTGACCCGGCCGTGCTGGCAAGACTCCAGGCACAGCGCGCCCAGGAACAATAACCATGAACAACTTTTCCCCAAATTTACATTCCACAACCTTTGAAAAGGGCGTTCTGGCTTATGCCAGCCGCGCCCTGGAGAATCCAAAACTATGAAAAAAATGTCACCTATAATGTTGGCCGGCTTCGCCGCCGGATGGCTTGCCACAGCCTTGTTGGCCGGTTTTATCGCCATACGGTTTGCAACGCCCGCTTCATCCGCGGCGGCCCAGCCTGCGGCTCAAACCGCGGCCCAGCCTGCGGCTCAAACCGCGGCCCAGCCTGCGGCTCAAACCGCGGCCCAGCCTGCGGCTCAGGCCGCAGCCCCGGCGCCAGCGGCCCCGGCAGCGGCAGTTCCGATGGCGGCAGCCCCTGCCCCGGTGGCTGCGGCAGCGCCAGCCCCGGCCCCGGCAGCTCCGGCAGCGGCGGCGGCGGCCCCGGCCCCGGCAGCTCCGATAGCGGCGGCCCCGGCAGCGGCAGCTCCGGCAGCGGCGACCCCGGCCGCGCCTGCGGCGCCCACCACCAGTGCCGAGATGTCCGGCACGGCGGATGAGGGCTTTACGATAAATTGGCGCGGCATCACTGTGGACCAGGCCTTGACTATCCTGAGCGAGCGAGCGGGCCTTACCATCAACCGCGACACCTCCACCAGCAGCGCGGGAACCGTGGATTTGTTCAGCGTCCAACCGATCAAAAAGGACGAGATTGTGGCCCTTTTCAACAAGGTCCTCGTCTCGCACGACTTGGCGGCCATTCCAGACGGGAATGTTCTGCACATCATGACCCAGGAGCAAGCCTCGGATTACGCGGCCACCCCGGTCAGCGTGGTCACCAACTGGCCCGATATTCCAAATGATGCCGAGGAGGTGACCTGGGTGATTCCGGTTCACACCCTCAATCCTAAGCAGGTGCTCACGGACCTTTATACGCTGATTCCGGCCGGCGCTAAAATGAACTCCAGCGACGCAGGCACTTCCGTCATTATGACCGGCCGCCAAATGGATGTCCGCCGCTTCGCGCAAATCATCTCCGCGCTCGACAGCACCGGCAATGGCGACCTGGAGGTCTTTCTGCTTAAGTTCGCCGATTCCAAGGCCCTCGCCTCCGAGTTGAAGGATGTTTTCACCCAGGACACCTCCACCACTCCAGGCGCCGGCGGCAACCCGTTCGCCGCCTTTCTGGGCCGTGGTGGCCGTGGCGGCGGCGGCGGCGGCGCCGCCGGCGCCACCGATGAAAGCAAGCGGACCGGCGTTCACGTCAACGCCGTCTCCGACGACCAGAACAACGCCGTCCTGGTCAGCGCGCCGGCGGACTTCATGCCCGGCATCTCCAACATCATTACCGCGCTGGATATTCCGCAGGAAGACACCGTCCAAATCCGGCTGTTTTTCCTCACCAACGCCGATTGCACCAGTGTGGCCAACGAACTGCTCGCCCTGTTCCCGGATCCAACCCAGTCCAGCCAGAACCAAAACAATGCCGGACGCCGCGGCGCGGCCCAGTTCGGCGGCGGCGGCTTCGGCGGCAGAGGGGGAGCCGCTTCGGCTGGCGCAGGGATGAGCGACCGCCTCAAGAAGCAAGTCACCGTCAATGCCGTGCCCGATCCGCGCACACAGTCCGTCCTGGTCACCGCCTCCAAGGACACCATGGATCAAATTGAAAAAATGATTGATAATTTGGACGCGGACACGCGCGGCCATGTGGAGGTTTACACGTTTAAGCCGCAGTATGCCAACGTATTGGACTTTGTCGGCCCGATGACGGACCTGTTCCAGCAGAATGGAAGGTCCACCAGCACTTCCACCCAGCTCAATGCCTTGCAGCAGCGGATGCAACAGGGGGCGCAACAAAACCAAATCAACGCTTCCTCCTCCATCAGCGCCGCCAGCAGCGGCAGCGGCGGGGGAACGGGTCGCTAATCTTAATCCTCTGACAAACGACATTATGATCACAACAGCCCAGAAACTCCCCTTCACTCACTGGCTCACCGCTTTGGTGTGCTTCTCTTTGGTCCTGCCCGCTTTGGCGGGCGGCGGCGGCGGCGGCGGCGGGCGCGGCGGCGGCGGCGGCGGCGGCGGCGGCGGTGTTGGCGGCGGCGGTGTTGGCGGCGGCGCCGGCGCCAACTCGAGTTCTTACTACGCGACGCAGGGCCAGGTCGGTCCGGTGACGTTCACCATTGACCCAATCAGCGGCTCGGTGATTTACATCACCGCCCCGGAAAACCAGACCAACGTGCAAATGGCCCTCGAAGCCTTGGACTCCAAAATGCGGGAGGTCCTCATCAAGGTGGTCTTTCTGGAGGCCACCTATAGCAAAGGCTCGGATGTCGGCGTGCAAGGAGGCATTTCCCACAACCTCAATGGCAGCCAGAGCCTGACCTTCAGCAATTTGTTTGGACTGGACAGCCAGGGCCTTACCCCGACCTCGGGCATCAACACGCTGTTCGGCGAGTCTGTGTTCACGCTGACCGGCAATAATTTCGAAGCCCTCGTCCGCGCCATTGAGGAGAAGGCGAAAGTGGAAGTCCTTTCCCGGCCCACCATTCTGGCCCGCAACGAGCAGCCGGCCTCCATTCTCATCGGCCAGAGTGTTCCCCTCATTACCGGCGTCAACTTTGGCACCCTGGGCCAGGTCACCAGCGTCATCACTTATACCCCCGTCGGCATCCAGTTGAACGTCACCCCGTTTATCCATCCCAACGGCAATGTCGAAATGATCTTGAACCCGACGATTTCCGAGGTGGCCCCGCAATCCACCCTGATCTCCAGCGGCACCAACGGCAACTTCAGCACCCCGTATATCAACTCCCGTTCCGCCAACACCGTCGTTCTCACCCCCAGCGGCCAGACCGTCGTCATCGGCGGCCTGATGCAGGACAGCAAGACCGTCACCGATAGCGGAATTCCGGTTCTGCAAAGCATCCCCATTCTGGGCAACCTTTTCAAACACAAGCTCCAGTCCGATGCCAAAACCGAATTGATGATTTTTGTCACCCCGTACGTCGTGGATACGCCGGAGGACCTGGCCAAAATGTCCGTGAGCGAGACCAGCCGCACGGTTCTCTCCCCCAAGTCGTTCACGCAGCAGGAGCGCGACGCCTTCATCAACGCCGATTCGCCGGCCCTGCCGGCCGGCGCTTCTCCCAGGGTTGTGCAACCTGTCCCGCCTCGATCCACTCCCGAACCTTGAGCCGGAGAATGATTTCCTTGCCACACCTAATGCGTCAGTCTCGGCTGGTAGGGCGCGCACTCCGTGCGCGCCGCGGCGGGCAGAGGGCTGCCCAGCCTGCCTTTTCTCCCTGCTTCACTGACGCATTACTACCACACCCCATTGCGGGCTTGCGCAACCCGCGCTGCTTGGTGTAGGTTAAAACCACATGACATCGCGTCGCAATGGGCTGGTTTATGGAATGCTCTTCGCCGTCTGGGCGGTCCTCATCGTCTGGCAGGTGATGGAGCATGTACGTGTCAAGAACGACGCGCGCAAATTGCTGGTCGAGCGCGCCCGCTACGTGGCCATGACCTGCGGCAGGATCATGCGCCGGCCCGGAAGATTGGTGCTTTCCAAAGAAGAGCTGGAATCCACCATCAACCAATTGGTCCGGCCGGGCGAAACCAATTCGGGTGAACTCCGCGGCGTGGTGCTAGTCAATCGCGCCGGGGAAGTTGCGGCGGCCGCGCCCACCAACGTCGAGTACACCAGCGAGGAAATCCAGAATCCCAACTGGGACGCCCCGATCGTCTGGCTGCCCAACCTGGTGGATTTGGGAACCAACCTCACTTCGGACTTGATCGTCCTTCCATTCGAACGACTGCGGGAAATGAGAACCAACGTGCCTCCTCCATCCGGGAGCAACATTCCGCCCGCGCCTCCCGCCCTGGCCGCGCGCAATGCAATCCCTCCGGGCACCAATCCGCCGGCCTCATCGCCCCGGGGCGGCAGATCCGGCGGAAGGCGGGGGCTGCGGCCTGAATTCGTACCGCCGCCGTTCATGGCTCCGGCGGATTTCAAAACCCTGAGCGAGAAGCAGGGCGCGCATAATTTCTTCGTCGGCATGTCCACCGAGCCGGTCCACGAGGCGGACGGCGCGGACCTTGTCATCCGGCTGATCATCGGCCTGCTCGGCACCGCCGCAGTGGGCGGCGGCGCCCTGGCCTGGAAGAGCCAGGTCAAGACCAGCGAACTCCAGCTCCGCCTGGTCCGCGCCAGCGAAATGAACCTGCACCTCAAGGAAATGAACCTCGCCGCCGCCGGCCTGGCCCACGAAACCCGCAATCCCCTCAATATTATCCGCGGCTTGGCCCAGATCATTTCCAAACAGCAGGACGCCTCCGCCGAAATCCGCGGCAAAACCACCGAGATCATTGATGAAACCGACCGCGTCACCGCCCAGTTGAATGAATTCATCAACTACTCCCGCCCCCGCGAAGTCCGCCGCGCCCCCACCGATCTGAGCGCCGTGGTCGGCGAAGTCGCCCGCACCTTGAACTACGACATCGAGGAAAAAAACATCCAGTTGCAGATCGTGATGGAACCGATCACCATCGAGGCCGACGAACAACTCCTCCGCCAGGCCCTTTTCAACCTCGTCCTCAACGCCGTCCAGGCCGTCCCGCCCAAGGGCGAAATCCGCATCCGCGCCAGCAAACGCAACAACGAGGAGGCCTTCTTCGAAATCTCCGACAACGGCCCCGGCGTCCCCCAGGCCAATCGCGCCGAGATTTTCAAACCCTACTTCACCACCCATGCCGAAGGCACCGGCCTGGGCCTGTCCGTCGTCCAGCAAATCGTCCAGGCCCACGGGTGGGACATCGTCTGCCTGGCCAACGAGCCGGCCGGCGCTCTTTTTCGCATTGCCCATATTAAGCTTTGCGGCAAGGATTAGAGAACATTGCCCTTGGATGCCTCCAAAAACGACGCCGAGCCGCGCATCCTCATTGTAGATGACGATCCGGCCCAGCGCAGTCTTCTTGACTCTTTCCTGGCCGGCCAGGGCTTCCAGACCGTCGTCGTCCCCTCCGGCGAGCGCGCCTTGGAGGTCCTCCGCTCCCAAACCGTGGACATGATGATTTCCGACGTCCGCATGCCCGGCCTCTCCGGCCTGGAAACCTTGCGCCGCGCCCGCCAGCTCCGCGGCGGCCTGCCCATTCTCCTGGTCACCGCCCATGCCGACATCCGCGATGCCGTCATCGCCATGCGCGACGGCGCTGTCAATTATCTTTCCAAACCCATTGACCTGGACGAACTCCTCTCCTCCGTCCGCCAGGCCGCCGGCCTTTCCAAAACCGCCCCGGTCCGGTTCTCCGATCAAAAGAAACTGCCCCCGCGCCTCATCGCCGTCAGCCCCCTCATGCAGGCCCTGTTCCAAGACTGCGCCCTCATTGCCTCTTCCGAAAGCCGCGTCCTGATCACCGGCGAGAGCGGGGTCGGCAAGGAAGCGGTGGCCGATGTCATCCACGCCTGGAGCGCCCGCGCCGCCGGTCCGCTCGTCAAGCTCAATTGCGCCGCCATTCCGGAAAACCTCCTGGAAAGCGAACTCTTCGGCCACGAAAAGGGCGCCTTCACCGGCGCCGTGGCCCAGCGGATTGGCCGTTTCCAGATGGCCGACGGCGGCACCATTTTTCTCGATGAAATCGCCGAGCTGACGCCTCCGCTCCAGGCCAAACTCCTGCGCGTCGCCCAGGACGGCCGCTTCCAGCGCATCGGCTCCAACGCCGAACTGCGCGTCAACGCCCGCATCCTGGCCGCCACCAACCGCAACTTGGAGGAGGAGGTCAAGAGCGGCCGTTTCCGCGAAGACCTTTTTTACCGCCTCAACGTGGTTGAATTGAATGTGCCCCCGCTCCGCGAGCGCCGCGAAGACATTCTCCCCCTGGCCCATGAATTCCTGAACGAATTTACCCAGGGCCGCGCCAAACTCTCCTCCGCCGTGGCCTCCAGTTTGTCGCGATATTCCTGGCCCGGCAATGTCCGCGAGTTGCGCAACGCCATGGAGCGCGCCTCTCTTCTTTGCCGCGGCGAACTCATCCTCGCCGAGCACCTTCCCGCCCGCATCCGTCCGCCCTCCGGCCCGCCTGTCAGCATGGACGAAGACGCCGTCCACCACTTGGAGGAAATCGAATACCAGGCCGTTCTTCAGACCCTGCGCAAGCAGGATTTCAACCGCACCACCACGGCCCGGGCGCTGGGCATCAGCCGCCGCGCCTTGATCTACAAATTGCAACGCATGCGCGAACGCGGCTTCGACGTGGACCGCGCCCCCGGCCTGCAGCCGCGGGGAGGGTTTGCAGGCCCATGAGCCGCATTTGGGGAAGCGGCCTGCGCTGAACAAAGTTCTGGTTTGTTTGCCGGAGACCGGGGCGCCGAGGAAGCGCAAGAAGAGGACCCGGGGCAATGCTCCGCGACAGGATTTGCCGGCGCAATTGCTCCAAACCTCTCCTCCCGTCCAATCCACGTCACCGGCCGCCACCGCCGCCCGATGTGTCCCTGGAGTCTCCTCTGGAATCCCTCGCGTCCCTGCCTCCCCGCGCCTCGGTTGCTCCCCGCGTGTCCGCCGGCCCGCGCACATCAGCCGGCCTGCGGACGGCATCGCGACTTTCCAAGCTCCTGCGCAGCGGGTCGCTGGCGGGACGGGACTGGATTTCCTTGACCCGTTCCACGGCGCGGGTTCGCTCCAATTCCCGTCCCCGCTCAATTCGCGGATCGCGAATGACGATTCTGTCCACCACCACCGGGCGGCGCGAGAAAGCGGCGACGCGATCGCGGCCCAGGCCCTCCACGACCAGCCGGCCATCCAGGCCAATGCGGTAATCGTTCATCACCAAGCTGCCGCGAAACAACCCCATGGCCCGCTCCCGCGGCACCAGGAACGGCAGGTAACCATGATCCAGGAAATGATCGTAGCCCACAAACACGTAGTCGTCGGGCGCCAGGCCAAAGTCCACATCCACCGCCAGGCCTCCGCGGTACATGAGGCCTACACCCACTTCAAAGCGGGCCGCGGGCGGCAATGGCGCCCAGCCGGCAAACCCTTCCGCGTGCCGCCAGGAAACCCAGGCCGGCGCCCAATCATAACCCGGAATCCAGACCCATCCGTAACGAACATCCCGCATCCACCGGCCATAATGAAACACGATGTCCCCGTAAGGAGCATCGGAATGCCAAAACCACCCCGCCTCGGTGTATTGCCAATATCCCTGGTTGAAATAAGGCCGCCAGCCCGCAATCCGGATCGCGTCGTTCGGCCTCCAAACCGGACCATAAGGCGGCACATCCACCCACTGCCCATAAGGCAGGAGTTGATTCTGAAAATAAACCAGATTCATTTCCGACCCCGGCGGCGCGACGGGCGCCACGTAAGACTCGGCGGGGGCTAGCGGTATAGGGCCGGCGTAAGCCGGCGGCAGCGTCGGCGCGGCCGGCGGCGGCGTTGCCGGCGGCACAGGCGCGACGGACATCGGGGGCGCAGCCGGCCTGGCTTGTTGCAGCGCCGCGATGACATTTTGCGAAACACCCTGGCTGTTGAGATAAATGATGTCGTCGGCGCTCAACGAATATGCCGCCCCGGAGTTTTTGATGTAAGAGGTGATGATGTCGTCCGTCATGTGGGCCTGGGCCAGTTTAACCACCTCCATCAAGCCCGGCGAGAGGTTGGCCGGGGCCGTTTGGGCGCGCCCCACGCTTCCCCCGCTCCAGCAAAGCCAGCCGATGGCGAGGCAGACCGCGACGGCGGCCATTTTTCTCTGACATTTCGATATACCGTTTGTTTTCATATAAATGCTTCGATTTGAGAGCCTTCCGCGGCTCTTCGTTCCAGATTTGCGATCTTGGCA
>Ga0326727_10013345_pt1 | contig 18329 bp, 16 predicted proteins | sample MB2enrmetagenome_FD_207643 | JGI IMG/M metagenome (GOLD analysis project Ga0326727, IMG submission 207643) | Lab enriched peat soil microbial communities from McLean, Ithaca, NY, United States - MB29MY | ecosystem: Environmental > Terrestrial > Soil > Wetlands > Peat | place: USA: New York...
GCCGGAAGAAGGTGGTCGGAGAGCTGGATGCGGGAAATCCGCACGTCCAGTTCGATGAGGGGGCGCAGGAAACGTGCGACAGCGCAACGCGCCTGTGCCCTACTCTACGAAGCCTTGGCTAGTTAGCAGACTGGAGGCCCTGGCGTTGTAAGTCCAGGTGGTTTGGAACGGATCGAAGACGTCCGACATCGGTGCGGCGGCAGCGCTGTTCAAGCTGCTCGGCGACAGTCCCAGGATCGCCTCGATCGTCCGCACCAGGTTCACGGTGGTGTAACGGTCCGAAATCACCGCACCCCTGCTTGACGTACGGGCCCACCACGTATGCCAGGCTGCGGTGCGCGTCCACATGATCGGGACCATCCTGCGCGTCGTCTTCCACTACGAAGATCAGGGTATTGCCGGCATAAGGGCTGGCCGCGACTCACTTACCGCTGCCGAATTTGTCGAAAGGAATAGCGTCTTCGATGTGGACCCGGAAGCTGACTATGGACGTGGGGCCGCGGTCGCGATTGTAGCCGGGATTGGTTACGTTCTGGTAGTCGAATGCCACCGAAATCCCGCGCCACACATGGGCGGTGTAGTATGTTTCGAGAATCTTCTCGAGTCCGTAGTTCAATCCGCCGTCGCCGAGAAGGAATCCCAGTCCCCCCAATTCCAGGTAGCGCCTATGGTCGCCGGAGATCCCGCTCCCGACCACCGCGACTCCCACTTTGTCCAGCGGGCGATGCCACGGCGTTCCGCGAAAATCGCTGCCGGCCTCCGCGGTACGGTCGATTTCGGTGTAGGCGAAGGACTCCGTGTGGCCGTCGTTCCATCCCAGACGAAAAAAAGCCCGCCACAGGGACGTCAGCTCCTGTTCGCCATTCAGTCCGAACCCGTATTTCACTCTTCCCTGTTTGCGGTAGAGGGTAATATCCGGAACGGCATCCTTGCCCGAGAGATACCCGTCGATGGCTTCGCGATAGCTGCCCATATTGGCGTGGTTCTCGAACCCCAGCGCCCGCACTACGGTCGCTCGCTTCGGCACAAACGAGGGGTGGTATTCGAATTCGTAATTCTCGCCGCGCGCCCGCGCCAGGTCCCAGTCGAGCACGATCCCGTTGGCCACCGTGGGCATCAGCAGCTCGCCGAATCGCGCCGCCCAGTTTTCCGCGTACAATTCCGCCACCAACCCATAGCTATAGCCGCGCGTGTCCGCGGCGTAATCGAAGGCGCCGTTGTTCACCGTCGCCCAATTCATGAACTGCAGGTGGCTATCGCTGCCAACGGAGTTCAGGTCGAAAAAATCGACCGTGCTCATCTTCCCGGCGCGAAGCTCCAGCCGCCTGAGGGGAACCGTGGAAGCCAGCGACAGCGGGTTGCGGGTCGCCTCGGTGGTTTCCTTGCTCAGCGGAATGGTATAGTGCAGCATCACACGGGCGATATAGGGATCTTCGCCCAGAGTAGGATTGCGAACCACGTCCACGTTGGTGAAACCGGCGATGCCGAGCGCGTTACTCAGGCCCGCGCCTCCGGCGCTTTCGACATCGGCGAGGATTTCGAGCCGGTCTGTAATCCGGAAACCCGTGTAGAGCGTTTCGACCCTCGAGGTAGCCTCCTGTCCACCGGTCGAGAAGCTATTCGGCCCCGAATATTTCGCAGCGAAGGTAGGATGGTCCTGGCTGATAAAATTCCCCTGCACGGAAACCCAAAGGCGGTCCCAGAACGATTCCTGATCGTCAGGCGCCGGAGCCTGCGGGGCCGCGGGCGCAGGCGTTTCGGTGCCTTGAGCGCAGGAAGGCCAGGGTGTCAGGATGAGGAAGACAAGAAGAAATCGCAAGAACTACCATGGTTGAGTACATCTCGGGGCGATGTCAACGAATCCCGGCGCGTACACCGAAAATTCATACATTCGTAACATTAATGTGATCTCGGCTTCCGGGTTCGATGTGAGGATGGAGGTACCCCTCGATCATGAGCGCCTTTGGAACGAAGTGGATCGCCCAGTTTGTCTGCTGCTGCGCCATTGCCGGGTTGTCGTCTCCACCATCGCCCGCCTGGCAGTCCGCCAAAGCGGCAGCCGGCAAGCGGCTTTATGTAGAACCGTTCACTACCAAGACGCCGCCGGAAGGACTCCGCGAGGACCTGATCGCCGAACTTAGTAAGTTGAGCTCCGTCTCTCTGGTTTCGGTCGAATCGGGCGCCGATGCCATACTCGGTGGTGGAGGGGAGATCTGGATCAAGGGTTATCGCAGCTTGAACCCCAGGTCGGGGCGCCTGCCGTCCCATGGAACTCCCGTCTATGGCGGGTATCTCTCCGTGGAACTGCGAAATACCAGGGGCGAGACGCTCTGGTCGTACCTGGCAACGCCGGAAACCGCCGGCGAGGATGTCTCCAAGAACCTCGCCAAGCGGATCGCGAAGCATCTGGAGGCGGCTTTACAACAAGAGGAAGCGCCGCCTCGTTCGGCCTCTTCGCCTCAACCCGCAACCGTACTGAAAGGAGCCGGCGCTACGTTCCCCTACCCGGTATATTCCAAGTGGCTCACCAATTACCGGCGCGAAAATCCTAACGTAGACATCGCTTACGACCCCGTCGGGTCGGAGGCCGGGATTCGCAGGCTGCTGGCCGGAAATGTCGATTTCGGAGCGTCGGACAATCCGCAAGCGATTCGCGAGATTTCCCCGGCCGATGAGAGCCAGTACTTGCTTTTCCCGTCGGTAGTGGGCGCGGTGGTCCCGATAGTCAATCTGCCGGGCCTCTCGAGCGATTTCTCGTTCACGCCGGAGGCACTGGCCGGTATCTACCTGGGTAAGATCACGAAGTGGAACGATCCCATCCTGCGGCAGGCCAATAAGGGCATTCATCTACCGGACCTGGACATCCTGGTGGTCCATCGCGCGGACGGCAGCGGCACCAGCTACGCCTGGACCGATTTTCTTTCCAAGACCGTTCCCGGCTGGAATGCGCAGGTCGGTTCGGGCCTGGCTCCGAAGTGGCCTGTCGGACGCGCGGCGAACGGGAACGAAGGCGTGGCCAGCCTGGTGAAAGAGATGGGCGGAGCGATCGGGTACGTCGAGTACATTTATGCGCTGCAGCATCACCTGAGCTTCGGGAAAGTCCGCAATCGGGCGGGCGAGTTCGTGGCGGCGAGCCTGGAAAGCATCGCGGCCGCTGTCAATCACGCCGCTCCCATGGATGCCGATTTCAAAATATCCATCGTCAACGCGCCGGGAGCCGGCGCGTACCCGATCGCGTCGTTTACATGGCTGGTGATTCCCGCTCACATCGCCGACCAGACGAAGCGCAACGCGATCGCAGGTTTTCTCAAGTGGATGCTGGGGCCCGGCCAAACGCAGTCGGCCGCCCTGGGATATCTGGCCCTGCCGAAGGACTTGGCCGGTAGGGAAGAAGCGGCCATCGGCGGAATTCACTAAGGGATCGTCGGGAGAGCGGTTCGTGACGCAGGGGTTTGAGGCCGACTTCTGGGCCCTATTTCCATGGCTGTTTCGCCGGAGGAACCCAGTTGTTGAACGGAAGGTTATCCGGCGTTCGGGGGCTGTACCTCGCTGAACTGCGTGATACGCACGGAACCTTCCGGAAAGCAAGCGCGAATCTCCAGCGTGCCTCCCATCGCCTCGATAAACTTGGCTAGCGTGCTGACATACATATCGGATTGGCGCTCGATCTTCGAAACCGTAGCCTGTTTGATGCCCAGGGTTTCCGCCAGACGCTCCTGGGTCAGTTCACGGGCGGCGCGTAGTTCATCGAGGGCCATATCGTGCAGGGTGGCTCTGACGCGGGCCTCGACGCGTGCGAGAGATGCCGCCGGCAGTTGATTTCGGAGCTCGCTAAAGTTTCTTGCTTTTGCCATGTTCGTCACTTCAGTTCGATAAGGTACCGATCGTAGAGACGGTCTGTCAGGGGCACGGAAGTTTCATACCATCGGTCGTTTCCCGTCTTGTCGCCGCCGATGAGCAGCACGGCATTCCGCTGCGGGTCGAAAACAGATGGCACCCGGTAGGGCCGTCCCTGGTGTTGGATGCGCAATTCACGCATATGCGGGTGACGGCTTCCGGAGATACTCGAAGAGTGGGGAAACTTCACTCTATACCCAACCGCGTGAGCAACTCCACGGAATAGGTCACGCTCCCCTACTCCTCGATGCTCAAGATATTCCACCACTCCTGGAATTCGTCGGTGAAGAGCACCAAGCATTCCACATTATGAATATAGATGCAAATGAATATCGTGGTCAAGGGATGCTCTGCGCCCGACAATAGCGCGCACCGCACCTGCCGCTGGTGGCACAGCCGCGCCAGTGTCACGTCTTCCTCCGCGCCGGTACAATTCCGTGATCGGCGTTTAACTGGCCAATCATGATGCCCGCGCGAGAGTAACTTATGCGGAATCTGTAGGTTGAGGGCGCGTGCACAGATTGGACCAGTTAAACGGTTATATACCGGCCAATCCGTTTGATTCTAAGTCACTTACGCCATAAGGCTCGCGCCGAACAGATTGGCCGGTATATAAGTGTTTCACGGGAGTGATCTGACATTGGGCCCTGAACCCCGGATTACCGGCGACAAGCCGACTTGTCGTTCCCTATTCGCCAGCATTGTCCGAGTGGCCGACAATTCACCCGAAACCGTGCGACCTACGTGTCGGAAGCGCTCGTGCTGGTGGTCCGAGGAGAGCAACGCGTGCTACGGACCGAAGCCGCGGTTCATGTCCCAGAGCGGATAATGCGGCAGAGTGCCAGCCGGATCGCGCACGAATGCTTCCGTCTGGATTACCAAATCCCGCTTGCGCTGGCGTGCCGCAGGTCCAATGTCGACGCGGCCTAGGGCCGGTGTCTGGGCGCCGGCGCGGGTCGTCCCGGGAGGCGGTTTCAGGCCGTCAGACAGTTCGCCTCTTTTCAGCAGAGTCGTCAGCGATTCCCGAATTTCTTTCGTTGCGGTGCGAAAGCGTTTCTTCCAGTTTTTCTCAATATCGCGCGTGCGACTGTAATACTCTTGCTGCGCCTTGATGCCCGCTTCGGACAAGCGCACGAACTTGCCGCGGCCGCGCGCGGGGTCTCTTTCAACGATGATGTACGGCTTGTGCTGCCAGCCAATGCCTGCGGTCTCTTCCGAACAGCCGGTTCGTTTGGGAATCTCCGTTTCAGGGATCGGCTCGTCACTGAGAACGCGGATCGCGTTTGCGCATAGCGAAATCGGCGTTTGCGACTCACGTTCGAAATCGAGCGCGAACGCGAGCAGAACTCGGGAAAGCAGCGCCGGCAGCGGCAGGCCGTCTTCCGCAGCCGATTTCCGGGGCCCGAACTCCGGCAGCTTCAGAATCGCAACGGGCAAGCCCTGCGGCAATTCGAGGTCGATCTGGTGCTCGATTGCTTCTAACGAGCGGCGCAACCTCGTCGCGTCGTCGCCGAAGCGTTTCGACCAGCGGGCGTCGATTTCCGGGATCAGGTCGGGCCAGATTCTGACGGCTGTTTCACCGCTGGCCGTGAGCCGAACCGGCCAATCGGCGCGGATGCCTCGGCCGCTGCCGAAACCGGCGCGCTTTCCGGGCTGCAGCGCAACGACGCCCCATCGTTCGAGGCAACCAAGCCCGGCTGTGGCGCCAGCCTCGGCTGTGAGCGCGCGCGAAGCGAGCGTTCGAACCGAAACTGGTCCATCGGCCAAAAACTGCAGCAAATTAAGCCAAATGACCAGCGAGAGGCGCGCGCTACGGCTCTGCGTTTGCAGCATGCGGCGCTCGAATTCGCAATCGAGCTCCACACTATAGGCGACCAGAATTTGCGAGAGAAGGGCCGAAAGCGGCTTGTGCGGCGCCGACATCATCCCATAGCGAAGTCTATCACGGGCCGGACCTGCGAATCGCGAGGAAATGGCATAAGCGCAAAGTGATTTTGACCGGAGAACAGCATCAAGCAATGGATTTTCGCAGCATTCTGTGCCTCCCCCTTATCCGTCTTGGCGGCTTTGCGGCTTTGCGTGAGAATTTTCTTCGAGCCCATTGACGACGCGGGCGATCCCGTCTTTGATGAGCGCCACCTGGAAGTTGATGAGCAGGCCCAGTCGCTTGTCGGCGAGCCGGAGATAGGTTAGAAGCTGCTTCCGGTGAACCGGCGCGAGGACCTCGACGGACTTCACTTCCACGATCACCTTATCTTCAACGATCAGATCGGCCCGGAATCCGGTGTCGATGCGGACCGTCTCATAGATCAGCGGGATCGACTGCTGGCGAACGGCCCGGAGACCTCTACGGTCCAGTTCGTAGGCCAGGACCGTATCGTAAACGGATTCCAGCAGACCCGGTACGAGGGTGGCGTGAATGCGGAAGGCGGCGTCCACAATCTCCTTGGCGATGGCGTTCTCGGTCATAGCGGCTTCCTTTAGTTTCACGCCAAGAGGCCAAGTCGCCAAGGAAGTGCCAGTCGAAGCCGGCGGCCCCTACCTTTGCCTACGCGAAGCGTCCGCCGCGCCAGCGGCTTCGTTCAAACGCGCATCTGTCCTCCGACTCCTCCAGACTGGACCGGGTGAATTACTCCCGTGAAGTCCCCTTCACGTCAACTGGACGAGAGAACGCCCATACCATCAGTGAGGCCTAACCCTGACCCTGCAGCCGTCATGATTGAGGCAATTGCGCGGGTCGGAGCGGATTGGTAAGGATAAAATAGACGCCCCGCTTCCTGCGATGCTTGGACGGTTTCTCGTCGCCGATCGAAGCGCCACTCATACTCCAAGGCCGTCACAAGGAACTTGTGACCGAGTCCGCCCACAACGGTGCCGCCTCCCACCTTTACCGAAGCTAACCCCGCGCCGCCTCCACGGCGACGACGTCAGGCACCGGGCACGCTTTCACATTCCAGATCTCGGCCGCGTACTGCGCGATGGTCCGATCGCTTGAAAACTTCCCGGAACTGGCCACGTTCCGGATCGCCGCCTGCGCCCAGGCCCGCGGATTCCGGTAGAACTCGCCCAGCCGCGCATGCGCTTCGCTGTAGGAGCGCAAGTCCGCCAAGTGCAGATAAAAATCGCCCTTGCCGAGAAGCACGTCGAGGATCGGGTCGAAGACTCCCGGCTCCCCCGGACTGAAGTGGCCGGAAGAGATCAAATCCAGCGCCGCCCGCGTTTCCGGTTCGTGCTCGTAGTGCCAGTGAGGGTTGTACCAGCCTCGCGTTTCTTCCACCTGGTCGGCCGTCAATCCGAACAGGAACATGTTTTCCTCGCCGGCCTCCTCGGCCATTTCGACCGTGGCGCCGTCGCGCGTGCCGACGGTCAGCGCGCCGTTCATCATGAACTTCATGTTGCTGGTGCCGCTGGCTTCGTAGCCCGCAGTCGAGATCTGCTCCGAAACATCGCTTGCGGGAATCAGGCGTTCCGCCACGGTGACGCCGTAGTCCGGCAGGAAAACCACCTTGAGCTTCCCCTGGGTGATGGGATCGGTATCCACCGCCGCCGCAAGATTGTTGATGAACTTGATGATGAGCTTCGCCAGGTGGTACGCCGGCGCGGCTTTGCCCGCGAAGAAAAAGGTGCGCGGAGGCGCTTCGAGATTGGGGTTCTGGCGCAGCCGGTTGTACAGGATTACGATATGAAGCGCGTTTAACAACTGGCGCTTGTATTCGTGGATGCGTTTGATCTGGCTGTCGAAAATGCTGTCCGGGTCGGCGGTGAAGCCGGTCGTCCGCCGCAGCCAATCGAGGAAGTGCAACTTGGCGCGGCGCTTGGCGTCGCGGAAAGCGTCCTGGAATTGCGCGTCGCCGGCGAGAGGCTGAAGCCGTTCGATCCGGGTAAAGTCGCGGACCCAGCCATCCCCAATCGCCTCGGTGATTACGCCGGCGAGCGCGGGATTGGCCAGCAGCAGCCAGCGCCTGGGGGTCACGCCGTTGGTCTTGTTGTTGAAGCGCTCCGGAAACATCCGCGCGAAATCGGGCACCACGTGCGCCTTCAGCAGTTCGGTATGAATCGCCGCCACGCCGTTGGTGCTGTGCGAGCCGGTGATCGCCAGATTGGCCATGCGCACCTTCTTCGCAGGCCCCTCTTCGATCAGGCTCATCCTTTCCACCGCGCCCTCGTCGCCGGGATATCTGCCGCGCACCTGATTCAGAAAGCGGCGGTTGATCTCATAGATGATCTCAAGCGGCCGGGGAAGAATATCCTCAAACCACGCGACCGGCCAGCGTTCCAGCGCCTCCGGAAGCAAGGTGTGGTTGGTATAACCAAAAGTCCGCTGCGTGATCCCCCAGGCTTCCTCCCAGCCCAAGTGCGCGTCGTCCAGCAGGATTCGCATCAACTCCGCAATCGAGACCGCCGGGTGCGTGTCGTTCAGTTGCACCGCGACCTTTTCCGGCAGCAGACTCCAATCGTTATGAGTGGCACGGAAACGGCGCACGATGTCGTGCATCGAGCAGGCGCACAGGAAGTACTCCTGCAGGAAACGCAGCTCCTGGCCCAGAGAAGTCGAATCGTCCGGATATAGCACTCTGGTGATCGACTCGGCCGCCAGCGTCTCGGTGACCGCGCCGACGAAATCCCCGTGGCTGAATTGGTGGAAATGGAACGAATCCGGCGCGCCGGCGGACCACAGCCGGAGCGTGTTGATAGTCTTCCCGCCATATCCCACCACCGGACGGTCGAACGGGATTCCCAGCAGCGTCGAGGGCTTTCCGGGCACGGGGACCAGAAGCCCTCCGCGAATCTGGTACGAGCAACTGAGGTGCACCTCGACGATATGGTCGAGCCGCACCACTTCCCACGGGTCCGGACGGCGAAGCCAGTTGTCCGGTTTTTCGTTTTGCCATCCGTTTTTGATGGACTGCTTGAAGATGCCGTACTCGTAGCGCAGTCCATACCCCATGGCAGGCAGATCCATGGTGGCCATCGACTCCACGAAACAGGCGGCCAGGCGGCCTAGGCCGCCATTTCCCAGGCCGGCGTCGGGCTCCTGATCCAGCAGTTCGTACCAGTCGACGTTCTTCTCGCGGCAGGCTTCCAGCATGGCCGGGTCCAGCAGCAGATTCGATACGTTGCTGGCCAGGGAACGGCCGATCAGGAACTCCATGGACAGGTAGTAGGCGCGCTTGGGATTCATCTGGTAGTGCGTTTTTTTCGTGCGCAGCCACCGCAGCGCCAGCACGTCGCGGAGCGAGCGCGCTACCGCTTCGTATCGCTCGCGTGGCGTTGCCAGGTCGGGGTCGATCGCATAATCGAAGACCAGATGCCGGTCGTATAGGGCATTCGGGTCGCCGTGAAACTGAACCGGTCCATATTCCGCAAGGTCGGGATGCATGGCCCATATTATGACTCCCTTAAGTGACAGGCACATTTCAGAAGCGCGGCAAGGCCGCAACCAAAAGAACATTCACCACAGAGCAGATGACTGGGCACGCCCTGTTTGGAGGGGAAGAAACTCGGCTGCGGCGGCCTTTTTTTTCGCCTCCACTAGGGGGTACGACAAGTCCTTTGTTTCCAACAATCATAAGTTTTGTTTCTTAGGAGCATCGAACTGGCGTGGCCTGTTTGGCGGGGAAGAAACAGAGTCTTGACGGAGCGTGCGTGGGCTGGAACGCGCAGAAAGCGAAGCCCTTTATTTCCAACAAATCGAGGATTTTGTTTCTTAGGAGACACGGAGGAAACCAAAGTCAAAACCGGAGGGCACGGAGGTGGGCGGAGAACACGGATGCGTGATCCTCCGGGGTATCAGCGTCTCAGCGGCCTCAGTTCGCGAGAATCGTCGCGGCGCGCGCGAAGATTCTGCGCGTTGGCATTGCCCGGCATCGAAATATACCGTATTTCACGGAATCTAACCGAATTGAAACACGATATTCATGCTGCTTCCGGCAGCCGGGAATACAATGGGGAATTTTCGGAGGGAACCTATATATGAGCGCTGCGCCTGTCTTAGTGTCGGTTGGCGACCATGGAGTTCTGAACAGGGAGCTGTCTCAGCCGCTCTCTCACGTCTGGCTCGACCGCGACCTGGGATGGCTGGACTTCAACAACCGCGTTCTCGCGGAAGCCCTGGACGAGCGTACGCCGCTGCTGGAGCGCGTCAAGTTTCTGGCGATCTTCACATCCAACCTCGACGAATTCTACATGAAGCGGGTGGCCATCCTGCGAAGCCGGTCGACCGCCGAGCGAGTGAAGCTGCTGGCGCAAGTGCGCGAGCGGCTGGTGGAAAGTCTTCGCCGCCAGGCCGAGTGCTTCCGGCAAACTCTGGTGCCGGAACTGGCGCGGAACGGAATCCACCTTCGGAAATGGGATGACCTGACGCCTGCCCAGCAGGACGAGGTAGGCCGCTACTTCGACGCGGAGATCTCGCCGGCGCTCACTCCGCTGGTTTTCGACCCGGTGCATGCGTTTCCTTTTCTCGCGAATCTTTCCACTTCCCTGGCGTTTCTGCTGTACGACCCGCGGGAAGAAGAAACGTCATATGCCCGCGTGAAAGTGCCGGCCGCTCTCAAGCAGTGGGTTTCGGTGGAAGACGGCGTGCCGGCAGGCGAAAAGGTCTTGGTCCCGCTTTACGAAGCGATTCGTGGAAATGTACACAAGCTCTACGGCGGCATGAAGCTCACCGGGACTACGCTGTTTCGCTTGACGCGCGACGCCGAGATCGAGATCGATGACGACTCGGACGAGGCGCTCGAGGACGTTGTCCGCGAGCAAGTCCGGCTGCGCCGCTACGAACCCGTGGTCCGGCTCGAGTTTGCTCCCGGCGCCGATCCCTCGATCCGCGAGATGCTGCGGCAAAGGTTCGACCTCTCTTCCCAAGACGTCTACGACATGCCGGACGAAGTGGACTACACCACCCTGTTCCAGATCGCGGCACTCGCGGTGACGCCATCGGCCACGCAACCGGCGGTGTCGCTCAGAGACACGCCATGGAGCCCTCTGCCGGTGTCGGCGATCCGAAACAGCCACGATGTGTTTGCCGCCATACGGGCGGGCGACGTGCTGGTGCATCATCCCTATGAGAGCTTCGAGGACAGCGTGGAACATTTCATCGCCGCCGCCGCCGGCGACCCCGCCACCGTCGCGGTGAAGATGACCGCGTACCGAATCGGCGACGACACGCCTTTTGTCGAATCCCTGGTCAAGGCTGCCGAGGGCGGCAAGCAAGTGGCTTGCGTAATCGAGATCAAAGCGCGCTTCGACGAAGAGCGGAATCTGCATTGGGCGGCGGAGCTCGAAAGAGCGGGCGCGCACGTCACCTTTGGTGTGCCCGGCTTGAAAACACATGCCAAGCTTGCGCTGGTGGTGCGGAAAGAGGCGTCCGGACTGCGTAGCTACGTGCACATCGGCACTGGGAACTACCACGTACGCACCGCCCGCCTCTACGCGGATGTCGGATTGTTCACGTGCAATCCTGTAATCACGCGCGATGTGGTCAGCCTGTTTCATTACCTGACGGGCCACTCCCAGGCGCCGGACTGTTCCGCGCTGCTGGTGGCGCCGGTGACCATGCGGCCGCGGCTGCTCGCGCTCATCCGGCGGGAGATCGACAACCAGCGTGCCGGCCTTCCCGCGCGCATCGTCGCCAAGATGAATCAACTGGAAGATCCGGAGCTGATCGAGGCCCTGTGCGAGGCCTCAACCGCGGGCGTACCGATAGATCTGATTGTCCGCGGATTCTGCTGTCTTCGGCCGGGAGTCGAAGGGCGCACCGAGGGGATTCGGGTCCGCTCCATCGTGGGGCGCTTTCTGGAGCATTCCCGCGTTTTCTATTTCGCGGCCGGCGTCGACGATCCCGTTCAGGGCGACTTCTTCATCGGATCGGCCGACTGGATGTACCGCAATCTTTCGAAACGCGTCGAGGTGGTGACACCGATCCTCGCCGCGGAAGCGAAAGAGAAGTTATGGAAGATTCTGGACATTTGCCTGCGCGACCGCCGCCACGCCTGGGTTCTCGGCAAAGACCGGCAATATTCGCAGCTCTCGCCGCATGGGCCAGGCGATGGACCGGAATCTATCGGCACTCACGAAGCACTAATGGAACTGGCGCGGCGCAGGTCCGAGTGACGGACTGCGCCGCACGCCCTCCGGCGGGAGGGCGTGCGCCACAACAATAATCGTTACTCTTCGGCGGTAGCGGCGATGGGGCGTTCGACCGGGCCGCCATGCGTGTCGGTATGGTGTTTGGTGGCCTCTTCAGCGTGGTGCTCCGCATGAAGCGCGTGTCCATTGGCGATATGCGCGTGGTGTGCGGCTTTCTCGTGGTTGCCCTGCTCGTGGTGTTCGGCAGCTTCGCGGTGGTGGGCCGCCGCATGTTCGTGATGTTCAGCAGCTTTTCTGTGATGTTCCGCAGCTTCGTGGTGTTCCATAGCCATATCCTCTTTCTTGGAGAAATGTGCGGACGCCCGCGGGAATGCCGATTCCGCGCAGCAATCCACTCGAATTCTAGACGGGCTTCCGTCACAGCTTGATGAAATCCACGAAATCGCGCACCGAGTTTGGTTACTTCGTAAGGAGCCTGTGCCCGCCAGTGAAGGAATGATACAGCAAGCCGAAAAGAAAGCCGGCGATGGCGCCATCGGCGAACCCGTAAACTGTGCCTAACAGTACACGTCCCAAGGTGGGAGCGGTGTCGGCGCCCGGATAAATGGAACTCATGATCCGCAGGAAGTCCGCGCCATAGGAGTGCGTGACCATATGTACCAATCCGACCAGTAACATCGCGCATCCCCAAAGAACTGCCGAACTTAGAGTAAGAGCTTTGAGTGAAACTCTCATTTCTTTTTCCCTCCATTAGATATCGACGTGCAGAAAGTTGCCTGAGGGTACGTTTCAGCCGGTAAATACGACGTTTGCATGACAACTGCATCTCCCCGGCCGGCGTCCATTGAGATGGAAAGAAAGGAGCCATATGAAAGTCCAATTGTCCATCCTGGCCACCGCGGCGTGCGCGCTGCTGATGGCGATTCCACTGAGCGCGGCAAATACGGCCGCCACAAAACCGGCGAAGAAAACCGCGGCCGTCCGCAGTATGTGGCCTCCGGAGAATCTGTCCGGGACGATCGCGATTGTGGATCCGAGCCTGAAGCGGGTGGTGGTGCAAACCGCGGGCGGAGTTCCGTTCGACATGGTGATTACCAGAAGCACCCGAATCGAGTCGGGCGGCCGCGAGATCACGTTACAGGATCTGAAACAGGATATGAATAAGGGCGTATCGGTGAAGTTTGTGCCCGAGCGGCGCGGCGACGTGGCGCGAACCATACTGCTAAACGGATAGACCGCGCCTCTCCACTTTAACTGATCGTACGAATCTGAGATACTGAAGCCGTCGCCAATGACGCGCCGCGAGTGGATTTCGGGGTTGCCCATCGGCCTGGCACTGTTCGATCGGCCAGGCTTCGCCCAGCCGGGAAAGGACGCCATGTCTAACCAAAGCGTCGAGACTGCCAAAATCGCCGTGGCAGCGCAGAACAGCTTTGGCCTCCAGCTTCTGCGCGGCGTGGTCGAAAGCAAGCCGCGGCAGAACGTTTTCATCTCGCCCTTGAGCGTTTTCCTGGCGCTCCACATGACCGAGAACGGCGCGGCCGGCGCTACGCGGACCGCGATGCGGAAAGCGCTGGCGCTTCCAGACCTGGACGCCGCTACATTGAACGCCTCCACCGCGGCGCTCGAAACCGTACTGAAGTCGTGGGACCCGGCCGCGCTGACTATCGCCAACGCACTGTGGGCCGACCGGCGTTTCACGCTGGCGCCGGATTTCGTGAAACTGTGCACTTCCCTGTTCGGCGCGCGCGCTGAGTCGCTCGATTTTGAAGATCCCCGAACGGCCGCGAAAATCAACGATTGGGTCAAGACGGCGACCAACGGTAAAATCGCCAACATCGTCACTCCGGATGCGGTCGCGAAAGCGGCGGTGATCCTGACCAACGCGGTGTATTTCGCCGCCGCCTGGCGCAACGAATTCGCGCCGTCCGAGACGCAGACTGCGGCGTTTCATTTGACCGGCGGCGGCAGCAAGAGCCTGCCGATGATGCATCAGGCGCGGCTCACGGGAGCCTATCGCGCCGGCGGCAATTTTGAAGGCGCGATGTTGTACTACAAAGAACCCGGCATGTTCCTCTACGCCCTGCTGCCGCATCCGGGCAATACGCCGAAAGACGTGCTGGCATCGCTCCGTCCGGAAGATCTTACCGCGGGACAGGCGGGTTTCGACCTCGACCTGAAGCTGCCGCGTTTCACCCTGGATTTCTCGGCAAGCCTGGCCGACTATCTCGAGAAGATGGGGATGGACGTGGCGTTTCATTATCCAGGGGCCGACTTCAGCCCCATGGGGTCGGGACGCTTCTTTATCAGCGACGTGATCCACAAAACGCGCCTCGAAGTGGATGAAAAAGGTACCGTGGCCGCGGCGGCCACGGCGGTCACGATGAGGGCCGCGGCCATGATGCGGCCGCGCCCCGTAAAGACGCTGATTTTCGACCGGCCGTTCGTGGTCCTCATCGGCGATTCGCAAACGGGCGCCCTGCTATTCGCCGGCGCCATCGAAGAGCCCTGAGTGGACCTCGTGGGGCGGGCTTCAGCCGGCTTCAGCCGGCTGAAGCCCGCCGCCCACTGGACTTTGGCCTTTTCATGGCATGCAGGTGGCCAACCCGGTGGGGCAGACTTTCAGTCCTCCCCAAAGGGGACCCCGGGCTTCAGCCTGGCTGAAGCCCGCTCCACCCAAGACGCCTTGATCCTGTGGTGGGTCGGGCTTCAGCCCGCCATTCAAGGGTGGCGCCCTTGCTTACTTACCGGACCTCTGCGAAGCCGAACCGCAGCGGCTGATTGCTCGAAAGCGTGACATCCATCTGCCTCCAACCCGTGGATGCGGGCGGCAGCATGACGCGAAACTCGGAAAGGTCGTTGTCTTTGCGCAGCAGCGACGCCGGAAGCTCGGCTCCGTTCACCTGGACGCTCAGGGGAAATGGAGTCGTCCGGAACACCCCGATGTACAGGCATTCCGCGGCGCTGCGCGGAGCGCCAATCACAAACGCGGCGGCGCCGTTCATGGAGCGGGATCCGCGGACGGCTTCCTGCCAGCCGGCGTCCAGGTACGCGCCGAAGACAGGGTCGCCCAGGTTCACGAAGTGCGGCAGTTCCTCCCGCCAGGCCGAATCGGCCATCTCGCGGAACCGCGCGGTGGCATTGTGCAGCATCTGGCCGTCGAACCGGTACGCCACGGCGCCGCCGGCATCCAGGGCGCGCCGTGCCACGGACTCCGGCAGCACGTATTTCGAGAGCAGATCCGCGGGCGCCTCTATGCGCGTTTCGGAACCGGGGGCCAGATAGACGCCGGGGATCTCCATGGCTCGAAATGGCAGGTTGGCAATGGCCGACCAAAAGAGGTCCGTATCGATTCCGTCCAGCAGGATCAGACTGGCCGGCTTGGAGGCGTGGACCTCTTCCACTCCCAGCGCGAGGGCCTCCACTTTCCCGGCGCGGGCATGGGTCCAACGCGCCAGGGTGGCCGAAGCCGGCAAACTGGTCCCCAGATAGGCCGCGAGCGGCAGCGCGGCGGCAACTCGCCAGGCGGCGCCGTGCTGGCGCGCCCGCTCCACGGCCCACGCACCGGCGATCGCCAGGCCAATCGAAGGGACGGCCAGGTAGTAGTCCATTTTGTGATCGGGCAGCACCAGGTAAGGCGAGAGCGAGATGGCGAACCAAGCCAGGCCGAACAGGCCGGCGAAGTCGTGGCGGCGCAGGCTCCAGACCAGCAGGGCCGCCGCTCCCGCGGTAATCAGCACGGTGAGCGCAGTGGCCACGCCGGACTGCGTCCAACCGAAGGCGGCGGAGCGCACCGGCCCCAGGGCCCACGTCCAGTAAGTCCAAAAAGTATCGAAGAGGCGGGCGTCCAGCCGCGGCGCGTACACCCCGCCGGACGGGGGTGGGGCGAACCGGTAATGCGTCCAGATGGCGAGCGCGGACAGGGCGAACATCGGGAGCACCTTCGTCAGCAGCTTCCGCGCAAACAGGATCGCATAGACGGCCGCCAGCGCGGGGTATACCACGGCGGTCTCCAGGGCGCCCAGGCTGAGTGCGAATGCCACCCATTGACCGGTCCACAATGCGCGGCTGCCGGTCTCGGCGTGAAGGAGCATCAAGTAGAACGCCAGCAGCAGAAAGAAGGCGCAGAGAATCTGGTTATAGATGGAACTCCAGGCGAGCGACGGCGCGAGGCCGCAGTTCACCAGCCAAAGCAGTTCAGCGGCGAACGCCGCCACGCGCGATTTCGCCAACCGCCCCACGATGGCGCCGAGAAGCAGGAGGCTGGCTGCCTGCGTGACGAAGGCGCAGATGTGGAACGGCAGCGCATCCACCCCGAACACCGAAGAGAGCCCCAGCCAGTAGAGGTTCTCGCCTAGCGGCCTCATGTTCCCGTGCGCTTTGGGCGCAAACAGCGCCCGCGGAAGATCGCCCATGGAGGCCACGTCGTGACGGAGATTCAGCCAGCCGAAATCGTCCGCGAAGAACCACGTGGTGAGGCTTGGCCAGTAGACGATGAGGAGCAGCAGGAGGGGAAGGACACGCCAAGCGCTGGAGCGAAGCCGCAACATCGTAATACCGATGGTAGCTCGCTCCGTGCTATCCGTTCGGCCTTACACCTGCCGGCCGTGCGAACTGAAAACGGGTTCCTGGGTGAAGAACCGAGCGAGAAACCGGAGAATTACGCGTATCATCGCCGGGCTCCTTTCTCAGTTGCATAGACGGCGGGCGGCCTAGGAAAGTTGCAGCCAGATCCGGTTATCGAAGGAATAGGGTACTGCTAGGGCCAGGAAACCTGGAGCGGGAGACGGGGATCGAACCCGCGACCAACAGCTTGGAAGGCTGAGACTCTACCACTGAGTTACTCCCGCACGGGTCCCTCCCATTCTAGCAAACGGGAATAGTACGATGAGTGAATGCGGTATTGGGTAATCGCCGTGGCCGTTCTGGCCTCCATTCCAGCCAGCGCCGACTCGCGCTTTCGCATCGCGATCATGCCCCGCCCCGATTTGCCGCCCGGCAAAGGGCAATGCGACATCCGCCTGGAAGTGGATGACGAGGTGGAAATCACGGTGCGCCGCGACATGGTGCTGGTCCACACCCTCTCCGGGGCGGATGTGCGCGACGACGGGTCGGATTGCAACACCCCGCTTCCCGATCGCGACGTCCGCGGCTTCGCGGTACAGCCGGTGGATAGCCGCAGCGAGATTCGGGTGATGGAACGGCCGTCGCCGCGCAACGATTTCGCGGTGGTTCTGCGGATTCGCGATGCCGCCGCCGGGTTCGGACGCTACCACTTCCGGTTGACCTGGGACTCCTCGCCCGCCAACGCCGCCGGCAATCCGGCACCTCGCCAGCAAGACGACCTGTCCCGCCCGCCTGCGCCCGATGGCTTCGTGTGGAACAACGCGATCACTTATCGCGGGCACGGCTCCGGAGAATCGCTCCTCAATGAGCGCGGCCAGCGGCTCGCCGACGTGCGGGTGGATATCGACCTTGGAGGCAAAATTCTGGTCTCCTTTACTCCCGAGCAGCCGCGTGGTGTTCGCGGGTCGCCGCGGCCGGTGCTGTTCAACGGCTCGGTGATGACCCGCGAAGGGTCGCGCATCCGGGCCGACATGGTCACCGAGGATCATCGCCTGCACGGCACCATGACGCTATCGGTGGACGACCGCCAGAACGTCAACAGCATCGCCATGAACGCCACCGACGGCCAGGACCATCTGCGCCTCACCTGGGACCGCCGGTAGCATCGTGTTGGGGGCGGGCAATGTTGAGTGCCTGCGCCGCCATTCAGACTTTTGGGCGAGTTGCAGAATTCCCGCAGGGATATCCTCGGCGACCGAGTTCTGAATCATGAGCGCGCGGAGAATTTACGGCGCGGAAACCGCGCGCCCGGAGGTATCTGCCCAATGGCATATCGGCCATCCAGAGCGCACCCCTAATGGTAGATACCGCGCACGTCTACTTTATCGGCAATCCATAGAGGAAATTGGGAGTTCTTCGACGTTGTCTGGATTTCCAAATCCGTTCGGGCACGTGGAACCCGCCAAGAAGTTGTCCATTTTTGCGGGAATCCGATGGCAGAGACCGGAAGACACTTGTTCGCCTCCGATCGCAACCCGAACTACCGCCGCGTGACTTCATCGGCTGGGCTGCTGGAACCGGAAGCAATCGCAGGAAGGGGGAATGGTGCGGATGATAGGACTTGAGCCTACACTCCCATTACAGGAACTGGAACCTAACCCAAGTTCGTCACTACATCGGTAGTTTCAGGCTATTTTAAGCCGTCTGTTGGAGGGAAGTCCTTTCTTCTCAAGCGGCGTTTTCTGGAATACCGATGTAGTGTAGACCTACCCTCTTGATGA
>Ga0326727_10013346_pt1 | contig 18329 bp, 19 predicted proteins | sample MB2enrmetagenome_FD_207643 | JGI IMG/M metagenome (GOLD analysis project Ga0326727, IMG submission 207643) | Lab enriched peat soil microbial communities from McLean, Ithaca, NY, United States - MB29MY | ecosystem: Environmental > Terrestrial > Soil > Wetlands > Peat | place: USA: New York...
CTTCGAACCACTGTTTGGGAGTGTGCTGGCCGCTGATGACGGTCGAGCCCGGGAACTGCTCGACGAAGGCCAGCAGCATGGCGTCGAGCTTGTCTTCACCAACTTGCCCGGCGAACCAGTCGATGGCGCTGATCATGACCTGGGGATCGAACTGCTCGCGATAGCGGGCCATGAGCACGTGACTGATCTCGTCGATGAGACCCATGGCGTAAAGTTGGCCGGCGTGGACGGCGAGCTCGAGGTGGTTCTGTGTGTCGCGGACCGTGTTCATGCGGTGCGCAAATTCGCGGCAGGCAGACATGCTGGCGAGAATTACGTTGCCGGTGAAGGAAAAGAGGGATTTCGCGAACTGATAGCGTTCCCGCGCCTTGGCCGCAATGTGAAATTCCATCGTCAAGGTTTCCGAACTCCGTCCCGCGTCCACCGTATCGGGCAAGCCTGGATTTTCTCTTTCCGGTTGCACCATTTCCCGCCGGGCCAACCCATCGTTCCGTTAAAACCGCTGCCAGAGCTAAAGGTACATCAAAAAAGAGGAACAAGCCGCCGGAAACTGTGATTGTAAACTTACGATGCCCCTTGCCGCAGCCGCCCGGCGTAAAGGGCGCGCTTTACAGGAAAACGCAGGGGGGGTGTGCGGTCAACATCGTAAAATGAAGCGCAAAGTTCGCATGCCTGCAACGACCCATTCTGATCGGTCCGGCGCACAGCCGACGCCCTCGCTGGCCTATCTTGTGAGCACCTACCCGACGCTTTCTATGGCATTCGTGCTGCGCGAGGTGCTGGCGCTGCGCGAATTGGGATTTCGCGTGGAGACGGCATCGATCAACCGGCCCGACAGACCCATTGAAACGCTGACGGCAGTGGAAGCGGCCGAGGCACGGAGCACCTATTGCGTGAAGCGGCATGGGCTTTCCGGGGCGACGGTGGCCAAGCTGCAAACTGTATTCGGAAATTTTGGCGGCTACTGGCGAGGAGTGGGGATGGCATTCCGGCTGGCGGGGTTGGATCTGCGGCGGCTCTACTTGAACCTGATGTACTTCATTGAGGCGCTGATGGTGGGCCAGTGGATGAAGCGGAAGGGATTGCGGCATCTGCACGTGCATCTGGCCTCGCAGGCCGCGAGCGTGGGGCTCTTTGTGCGGACCGTCTTTGGCTTCGGCTACTCGCTCACGGTGCACGGGCCGGATGAATTCTACGACGTGGAGCGGCAGATGCTGGCCGAGAAGATTCGAGCCGCCAATTTTCTCTGCTGCATCAGCTCGTTTGCGCGCAGCCAGCTGATGAAGCTGTCGCTCTATGAGCATTGGAGCAAATTCGTGGTGTCGCCGCTGGGGGTGGATCCGGAGACCTTTGCCCCGCAGCCGGAACGGGCAGCGCCGGAGACCTTCGAGATTTTGTGCGTCGGGCGGCTGATACCGGCCAAGGGCCAGCACATTCTGATCGACGCGGTCGAACGGCTCGCGCAGGAAGGCCGGCGCGTGCGACTGCGGCTGGTGGGCAGCGGACCCGATGAAGCATCGCTGCGGGAGCATGCAGCGCGCAGCGCGGCTGGTGAGTGCGTGATGTTTGAGGGCGCGATCAACCAGGATCGCATCCGCGAGTTTTATGCGACGGCGGATGCGTTTTGCCTTCCCAGCTTTGCCGAGGGCCTTCCCGTGGTGCTGATGGAAGCCATGGCCATGGAGATTCCCTGTGTAACAACGAGCATCGCCGGGATTCCGGAGCTGATCCGCGACGGTGTAGACGGATTGCTTGTGCCGCCGTCGGACCTGGACGCGCTGGTGAAGGCCCTGGCCCGCTTGATGGATGACGCGGAACTACGCCAGTGGATGGGAAAAAGCGGGCGCGCACGCGTTGTGGAGCACTATGACCTGCGGCGCAGCGTGGAACGATTAGCCCGAATCTTCGCAGAGCGCGTGCAAGGCTAATCGAGCGGCGTTCCGGGGCTAATCCCGGTCACAGCGGGCTTCGCTATTATTCGTCCATCCGCCGATAGATTCCGACGATCTGGCCCTGGGATACGATGTGGAGTTGCATCGCAGCATCCAGTTGTTTCTTGCTTGCTCCCGGCGGCAAATGAAGAAGCAGATCGAGCGCATACACCCGAAACACATAGTGGTGCGGGTTGCCAGGCGGCGGGCAGGGGCCTCCGTATCCCAGACGGCCGAAGTTATTTCTTCCCTCAGCGGATCCCTGAGGCATGGCGCCTTGCGTCGACGCGCCCTCAGCCAGCTCTCGCACTCCGGACGGGATGTTGTAGACCAGCCAATGCGTAAAATCGATGGGCGCATCGGGATCGTCCATCACAATGGCGAGGCTTTTTGTGCCGGCGGGCGAAGACTGCCATTGCAGGTGCGGCGAAAGGTTGGCGCCATCGCACGTATGCCGGCGAGGAATCATTCCCCCATTAGAGAAACTCGAACTGCGAACCCCGAAAGACGCGCGCGCTTGGCCATGCGCGGGCTCGGATGGGTGCCAAAGCAGGACCGAGGCCAGCACGCATGAAAAAAGGACCATGGCAAAGGTCCAAATCCGCTTGAAGCCGGGCCCACAGTGGATCTGACTCATCTCCGGTCTCATCGCTCCTCTCCGAATTGGTCTCCAGAATCGTTGGTCGCTTAACTCTGCATTAGACGGAATCGGCGTGCACCGTGCCCACCGGCCCTGCGCCACGTTGCGCATCCTTCGCGACCTGTCTGGAAACAACGTGAAACTGCCTTTAAGCATACTTTGCTTCGTACGCATGTGGAGACGACGGCGCATTGCCACGAATCGAGGTTTGCAACTAGGAGAGGCAGCCGGTGTGCCCCAGCACTGTAAAAGAGGTTGTGTCGATCGAGTGGAGAGGTAGCAGAGCCCGGCTAAATGCACCTGACTCGAAATCTGTTCTGAGCCTGCACGCACGGCGACGACCAGAGTTGCACAGCGTTGAACAGCCCATTCAATCTAAAGTGAAGATAAATTCTGCGCTGTTGCACGGCGGCGCACTGTGTTGATCAGAATCCGAAATCAATGTGGCACCAAATGTAGCACCAAGAAATTTCTGCGCACTTTCCTGGGGCGGCAGAGCTGCGAGTTTACGCAAAAGGTGAAAGCTCGAACCTCATAAAATGACAGCTGCACATTCTTAAAGACCGGCAGTTGATTCGGCCGGGGCGCCTGGATGGAGTGGCTCCCCGGCCGAAAAATCATACACAACCTGCATAACCTACATAAATCATTTATTTTCAATGCACAGCTGGCAGTGCAGGTTGTTCCCTTCCTGGTTCAAACCGACACCGCTATACACCGCGGCAAGTTCATGGGCCCGTGTCATGGTGGCCAGGTCCATTACCAGACCTTTTCCCGCCTTGCCAAGCCGGCGCGTAGACAGGCCGACTTTTTTCAACTGGTGCCCGATAGTCTCGGCGCTGTAGTGCAGCCGTTCTCCGCGCGCCTGCACAATGCGATTGACCTCAGCCGCAATTTCACCGACAAGGATCTGGGCCTTGCCCTCGTGGCATAGATTGAGGGTCCCCTCCAGTGTGACAGCCTCAAGGCTCGTCGAGCGGTCCGCTTGACGCTGGCTCTCAGCCGGCGTGAGCAACGCGATGAGTTCCGTCTGCAGCTTCGGGGAGTCGACTACGCAGGCGCCCAACGCGTTCGCAATCGCGCGCGTATCTGACGTCAATGTAGAAGCGTCGAATTCCGAGTTGTAGACGCGGACGAGGTTTCTGAGCCGGTAGTTTAGGAGTTCATTCTGCAACTCCTGAACCTCGATTTCAGTCAGCCGCGATGCCTTCTCCATTGCGCAAGCGGCGGCGGTGGGGTGGACGTTGACTTGAAGGCTGCACAGCGGTATCCGGTCTGCGGATGCTTCCTCCCCCAGGTAGAGCGCCTTGGGGCAGAAGAAGTCGCGGTAACAACCAGCATCACCGACCAGGTGGCCACGTGTCGCAGTGCAACCTAGAAGTGAAGCCATTTGCTTTGTCACGTTGGGGTCGTAGAAGAGCAGTGTCGGGGTGGTGTGCCAATTCACATTCTTCAGGCTGGAGATATCCGCCCGCGTGAGCATCAGTGGGTACCGGCAGAAGTTCCTCAGTGCGCACAGTATCAGGTCCCCCTCATAGCCCGGTCCAACGATGGTCAGGCCGGGAGCGAGAGACAGGGCGTCGGGAAACCAGGTGGAGAGGGTCCAATAGGCCAGCAGACGGCTTGCCCGCTCAGACAGGCAGGCTTGCACAGCTAGCGCTTTTTGCAGCCGGTCAAATAGCTCATCGGTGGTGCCGTATGGTGTCGATTCCGTGGGCGCTGGGACCGCATCCATCGGAGCGCGCACCGACTCGGCTCGGTTGAAGATCTCCTCGAAGCTGGCCTCAAATCCTTACTCCACCTCAAACGGAGGCTTCCAGGAAGTGATCCTGGAGGTTTTGCCGTCTCGACCAATCTCCGTTATGCCTCTGATTCTCACCACCGGATTCGCGACGCGGCTGTCAGAATGGCTGACCACCGGGTTGGTGGAGACGGCCACCGAAGCCGGACCGCACGACACCCCTGGTAACGCTCCCGTCCCAGGGCCCGTTGACGGTTCTTCCACACCGGCGGCAGCAAGTGGGTCCGCCGCCGGTGTGGTGCTCTCCGTCAGGCCCAGGGGCGTGTTGACATTTGCAGCGGCGCCGGTTTGGGGCCGGTCCGAACCGCTGGCGATTGTAGTCGCGGGATTCTCTTCCATGTTGGTTATCCTTCCTCGGTGTACCCGGGGGACCGCCGACCTTCCGGCGGGCTCGGCACGCTCTTTAGTAGAGAGGTATGAAAGTTCGATTTTTGAAAAAATACGCCGCTAGGTGACTCGCGTGGCCAAAATTCCGCGACATTGCGACCGCAGATTGGAGGCAGTGGCCCAGGCGCCGCAGCGCCGGCGCCGACTGCTGGCTCTTCCGAGCTGGCGGCCACAATTGGGTCCGCTGCGGCCTGGGCAGTGCTCTCCCTTGGGCTGAGCGAAGTGTCTACATCTGGAGCGGCGCTGGACCGGCCAAACTCGGCGCCGCTGGCGTTTATAGTCGTACTTTACTTTTGCATTCGTACCTTACCTTTTCGAGGTGCCGGAGGTCCACGTACTCTTAATACTGGGTTTTTGGAAATTTGAATTGGAATTCTTCAAGTGGACGACTGAAAGCCGATGCGTCCGGGCGCCGGTGTGGACCATCTGCCGAAAGGAACGCTTAAATGGGAGAGCGTTACTTGCGCGAACCAGGGATTCGCATGACACCAGGGCCTACAATGGGAGGCGCCCGATTCCCAGGGTGGACCTGGTTGGGGAGCAGCCAATGCTATGAAAGACCTGCCCCTTTGTCGACGGTCTACCAGTTCCTCGAGCCGGGTCCGGAGGTCCTGGGCACACGTAATCACCCACGCCGCGGCGTCCGCCGCGTACATTTCATGGTGGATGCGCTCAATGGCGTCGGCACCGATCTCGGCCGGTTTCGCTGGCCGGCAGAGATCCCCATGCACAACACCGGGGAGGGGCCCCGAGGAGTCGCCGCTGGAAAAGCTGGATTGAATCAGGCCAGAGCGTCCGGCGGTGTTCAATTGCCGCCAAGGCAAATAAGGTTCGTCTTGGATAACGCCAAGTGTGGCCCTCTAATCCTACAGTCGAACGACTGGAAGCAGCTTAAGGTGGTAGAGTAAATCTGGTTGGATAAACTTGCGGTACCGGGTCCGGTCAGAAAGCAGTCTTCAATCAGTTCCCCGATGCACGATTGCGTGGCATCGAGTGCAAAGCGTGATGAGGTTTTGCTCTGCATCATCCCCGGACTGGCTACGCAATGCCCTATGGTGAACCTCGAGATGCGACAGCGCGCCGCAACTCTGGCACCTCCATCCGTCCCGGCGTAAAACCTGCTGCCGCAGGTTTTCGTACCATTGGGGAGCCAGGCGGAGGCGGGAACTCTTTACTGGAATCCGGTTCATGACGCTTTCTCAGTGATCTGCTCGATAAACGCCTGCCGCTCTGCGCCGGGCAGGAACTGGAAAAACCGGGCGATCGAGGACAAAAGCACGTTGGGTTGTCCGCTGTCGAGGTTGGCTCCCGCCAGGAAATCCGCGCAGATCATCTCCAGACAATAGCCGCGGGATTTGTCTGTGCCCAGCATCAGGGCTGCCGTCTCAATGGCCTGCTCGATCACCGGGATCTGGCTCCGATAGAACTTGAAGTAGATGATCTCGGTCGGTTCGCTGTCCTTGCCGGTGAGGTGTTGGTCCACCTCCCGTTTGAACTGATCCCGGGGTAAGGAACGGGCTTTGTGCATCCATGCTGCACAATTGAAGTCCTTCCCGTCCGAACGCGCGACCTTGGTCAACTCCGCCGCCTTGGTCCAGCCCACCTGTTTCAACTCCCGCCGGATCTGGGGCGGCAAGTGTTCGTGAATGGACATCAGATAGTAGGCGGTGCGGCGCGAATCGGGAAAACGTCTTTGCAGAAATTCATCGAACGACCTTAAGTTCTCGAGCCGCCAGTACTGACCCGCCCGCACCTCGCACAAATACCTGCCGAGATCGACGAAGCGCGTGTCGCGCTCCCCTTCTTTCTGCTTTTCCCACGCCAGGATCTCGTCGATCTTGGTCAGAACAAAGTGAGCCCGTTTGCGATTGAGCTTGGGCGGCATCGGCATCGGCCTAAAACGAAAGTTCGTCAAACAGACCAAGGTCAACTCCGGGCTTGCGCACCAGTGCCGTTTCGACCAAGTCGGACTGATCGAGGCAGAGCCCGACAAAGGGGCATGTGGTGCACGGATTTTGTGGAAAGCGGATGCTGCTATGCGGCAGGAACCATCCGGACTCGATCCGTCGCACGGTGTCATCGACCAGGGTTGCGAACTCCTGCCGCTGTTCCTCAGAAATGGTAGCCCGGAGGTACTGAACTTCGACCAGCCGCTTGCGCACGAAAACAATTTGGGCGACTTCGTTGATGCCGGTCATCCACGAATAGCAGACCAGTTGCGGATCCAGTGCGGAAATGCCGGCCGGTTCTTCTGGATATCGCGCGGAGCTGGTCTTCCATTCCAGAACGCAGGGCGTGCCGTCCAGTTCACCAATGGCATCGACGTAGGAGACGAAATGGTTGCCAGAACCGAGCATCCGCGTGAACTGAATCTGCTGGCTTGAACGAGGGCGCCGAATGCGAACGCGGCCGTCCTGAACGAAGCGCTCCAGCAACTGGACGCCTTGTTGCAGCATCCGGTCCCAGGTGTCGTTGCCGGAGTAGGTCAGCCCCATGTCCTTGCACAGGCTCCACTGCTCGCACAACACCGTCGCCGGGTCTTCACGGCGAAAGAGGGCGGCGACGGCCTGTTCGAAGGTGCGACCAAAGAGCATAGCGGCGCGCGTGTCTTTCTCTTGCCATCCGTCGAGGTAGCGGTGCCGGTAACGGCGCGGGCAGCCCAGATACTGGCTGATCTGGGTGTAGGAATAGGTCATGAGGACGCCTCCGCATGGTTGGAGCGAGAAACACTCGATACCGGAGCCGCGGATAGTTCTTCCCACTGGCTGGCTGGGGCGAAGCCGTCGAGGTTGATCAGCGAAATGCCGTTGATCACGGTGTGGCTGATCTTGACCACGCCGCGGAGTCCGGGCAAAGCCTTCTCATCGACCTGTTCGTGGGCCAGCAGTTCCGGGTCATAGAGAAAATCCCGCAGGAACCAGCCCAGCTTCCACATCGCTTTTTGCGTGCAGTAGAGCCGACCGACAATGGCCTGACCGGCCAGAGTGCGGGGCTCGAGGACGGAGAGTCGGAGGACGTAGAACGGTTTGTGGGCATGCCAGCGGAACTGGGCGCCGTCGACCTGAACCAGAAAGACGCCGTCGGGAATCTCGGGACGAGAATCGCGGGCCGTTTCGGCGAGGCCTGGGACTTGGCGTTTCACGCGGCCCCCTCCTGCTCCGGTTGCGAGTAGCTGTTGAGTTGGCAGAGCAGAGCATGGCGGTCCTTTTCGGCCCTGTCAGCCAGTTGCAGGACGAAGTTCTTGACCTGTTCCCTGCTGGCCTCTCGGAGCGTCCTGGTGCCACAGAAGTCGACGGCGTAGGCCTTTACCAGTTCGGGGTCGAGCCTGTGCTGGCGGATGATCTGGCACAGACGGTCGCGGACCTTGGGGCCAGTGCCATGCCCGTTCCCGTTCGCATTTTGCGGAGGAAACTTCTCAACCGGATTCGGAATCGTTCCGATTTCCTCGACTGAGCAGATACCGATGCCGTAGGCTTTGCGCAGGGCGCGATTGACGGCTCGGGTTTCAGCCACCCGCATCTCCGCACCTCGCACAAGAGCGGAAACGTTCGAGGGATCGGCGTCGCCGTAGCCGACAAAGCCCGACGAACCCTTGGACGGGAAAACCGTTGCCTTAAGGACGAAGCGATTTGCCCCCGAATCACACAGCGAATCGACGGCTTCAACATGGATGCCGCTGCATCTCTTGCGACGCGCCAGCCGCAGCAGTCCCGTGTGGGTTACGTACCAGTTGCCGTTAATGATCTGGAGTTCGCCCGCCTTAAAGGAAAACCGGAATTCTCTCGTAATTGAGGCGAGAAGATCAATGGCACGGGATGAGAAGAGCGCAGTTTTCCTGGCAAGTCGAACATTTTCCCGAAGTAACCTCTTAAAGTTCGGAACCGGCCTGGTGTCCGATTGACGTGTAGGAAGTTTCATTAAGTCCTCCTGTGTTATCTGTGGATAACATATATCACATTGTTAACCTTGTCAAATGGTATTGCTCGGCGATTACGAAAACAACTATATTTTGGGTGTGGCCAAGACCGAATTCATAGCCTTTCGTGTTGCTCCGGAACTCAAGCGCGAGCTACAGCGTATAGCGAACGACGAACAGAGGGCTCTTTCTCAGGTTTGCGAGATGTTCCTGTACGAAGGTGTTGAGAGCTCCAAAAAGGACGGGCCCAAGTGCATGCAGCGCCTGGTCGCCAAACAGAGGGCCAGGGTCAAAGACTCCTGAGCTGGGCGGGTAAAGAGGTCGCCTCGTTGATTGAACCGGGCTTGTGTTCGTCACGTGAGCAGCATTCAAATGACTTGGTAGAGCGTGAATGCACAACCGTGCGCAATAACATTCATCTGGACGACTTGAAGAGTTGTCGTCACGTTTGCCTGATCGGTGACTAGGATCTCGTGTACGCGCCGGAGGAAAAATAGACCACGTTACGCTGCGGGAGCGGCGTGACGTGGCGGGGAAAAAGTAGTTCTTCCTCACTTTTGGTAAACCCCACCGGGCACTTTGCGGGTGGGGTGAGAGTGATTAGAAGGAAGTCAACCTTTGGTGGCTTCGCGTAGTTGGCGATGGGACGGCGGACCTTGTTGCCAGATGTGGGCAAGAGATATTCACCGAGAGGTTGCCGCAGACAGCGCCAAGGTGTGCACGTCGCACGACTCGCCTGAGCGTGGCATTGGAGCAGATTACATGGGTTTTGGGCGGAGCTGCGGGAGCTCGTTTGGCCCAGCAACTTGGCATTCTGGCCAGCGGCTCGACGCTGCTGCGGCAGTTGCGCCACAGGGTAGTGGTTGATCCAGCCCAGGCACCGCGTGTGCTGGGCATCGACGACTGGGTGTGGCGCAAGGGGCATCTTACGGTACGATTCTCTGCGACCTGGAGCATGGCAAGGTGATTGACCTTTTGCCTGAGCGCGGTGCACAGAGCACGGAACAGTGGCTTCGCGCACATCCCGGCGTGGAGATCATCAGCCGCGATCGTGCCAGTCTGTATGCCGAAGCGGCAAGGAACACTGCGCCACGGACTGGCGCGTGAGCCTGTCCTCGTGAGCCAGGGAAAGAGCCCGACAGAAGGACCTGCAATACAAAGCCTGACGGCGCAAACCAATACCAGGCATTGACTGCTTGTTAAAGACACTCACAGGTGCGCCTGCCAGTTTTTCATGTTGCGAAGGCGCGGGCAAATGCCGGTTTCGAGGCCGTCGCTCCCGTCCAGAGCCTTGCTTTTCAAAAGTGGTCATAATATGATGGTCAGATTAGGAGGATCTCATGCAGAAGATTCCGGCTGCCCAATTCAAATCGCAGTGCCTCGCGGTGATGGAGAAGATCGCCGAAAGCGGTCGGCCTGTGGTGGTCACAAAGCACGGCAAACCGGTTGTTCAAATCGTCCCGGCTGAAACCGATGAGAACGAAATCTTCGGATTCCTGGCAGGAAAGGGTCGCATTGTTGGAGACATCGAGAATACGATTCCCGTCTCGGATTGAAACCTGCCCGAATGATTCTTCTCGACACTCATATCGTCATCTGGCTTGCTTTTGAACCGGGCAAACTGTCGAAACGCGCCAAAGAAGTCATCCGCGCCGCTCGTATTCAAGGTGGACTTGCGATTGCAGGAATCACCCTTCTGGAGTTGGCCTGGCTTGCCGAAAAGGGGCGGGTAGAAACCACTCTTAGCGTCGAATCCTTCGTCCGCCAGTGCGCTTCCAAAATGACGGTGCTTCCCATTACGCCAGAGATCGCAGCACGCGCGGTCAGCTTCCCCGATCCGTATCCGAAAGATCCTCAGGGCCGTTTGATTGGAGCTACTGCGCTGGTTGAAGGGATCCAACTCGTCACCCACGACAAGCAGATTAAGAAGTCAGGCATGATTCCGATCATCTGGTAGCCAACCTCTATCCGATCAAGCGGTAAAGCTTGCAATCAGCGGGGGACATAGGGATGGGCAGTGATCTGTCCGCGGAAGGCTGGGTCCCAGCGCCCTGGGATCGATGTGCCACACGTCGGGCAGCGGCCGTCCGGAGTCAGGCGGTAGCTGGCGATGCGATACCCAAAACGCTCCACAAGGAGTTCCTGGCAATTGGGACAATTGGTGTTCTCGAGGTCGCCAACTTCGCCGGGGAGATTGCCGGCATAGATGTAACGCAGCCCGGCCTTCCTGCCAATCTCTGCCGCGCGCGCAAGCGTCTCCGGACCGGAGTCATCTGGATCCGTCATCTTGTAGTCTTTGTGAAAGGCAGTGACGTGCCACGGGATATTCGGTGAGACGCTGACCAGAAACTCCGCCAGACGGGTTAGTTCCTGATCGGAATCGTTGAATCCCGGGATCACCAGCGTGACAATTTCCAGCCAGAAGCCCATCGCGTACAGGCGACGAATGGTCTCCAGAATCGGCTGCAGACGGCCGCCGAGCTGGTGATAGTGCTGCTCGTCGAAGCTCTTCAGGTCGACCTTGTATAGATCCACCCAGGGACGCAGGTATTCGAGTACTTGAGGGGTGGCGTTGCCATTCGACACGAAGGCCGTTGCCAGACCGGCCGCCTTCGCTTCCTTGAAGATCGCCACCGCCCATTCTGAGGTAATCAGCGGCTCGTTGTATGTGCTCACCAGGATCCGGGCGCCTTGCTTGAATGCCTCCCGTACCAGCAGTTCCGGAGTTACGCCCACTGGTGGAACAACGGCATCAGGGTCGCGCAGCGCCTGCGAGGTCACCCAGTTCTGGCAGTAGGAACAATGAAGATCGCAACCCAGCATGCCGAAGCTGTAGGCGAGAGCACCACAATACGCGTGAAAGAACGGCTTCTTCTCAATTGGGTCACACTGTACCCCGCCCACATAGCCCCAGGGGGCGTAGAGCGTTCCTCCGCGGTTGAAGCGAACTTTGCAGACCCCCGCATGCCCGTCGGCGATGGGACAGCAATGTCCGCAGGCATAGCAGCGAACCCGGTTGCGGTCCAGCTTTTCGTATAATTCGCGTGCCGCTTCGCCAACGCGCTGATCGAGAATTTCGTTCAGGGTCGACATACAAGCACCATCAGGAACAAAGCCCCAAAGGCTCCCAAACCGACCTCTTTTACGCTAACACATATTCTGAGTGGTCGACTTGCTTCGTCGGACAAGGTGGTCGAGCTGGTGGAGCGGAACGGTGGGCTCACTGACCACGAAAGCCGGCTGATGCTGGATCAGGCCATCGTTACCGGCCGCAGTGGCGTATTACATTGAACAAGCCCGCCAGAAAAGGATCAGCAGCATGATCGCCGGCCATACATCGATCCTCTGGATAACCGGGCGCGTTATCGGCGCCATTGCCGTTTCCAGTACTGATCTTGCCTGGTGGGTTTCCTGTTCGGCACTGGTTGGCAATCCGCTTTCCGCAGTCACTGCGGGCTTTCCCCCTCAACCTCATTGATCAGCTTGAGGACGGCGGAGTCGGGCTCGGCGCGCTCGGCGGCTCTTTCGAAGTGGTACGAAACCCAGCAAACGCTGTTCTACTCAAGGCGGTTGTAGAAATAGCAGGCTACCTCTTCTGTCTCTGGAGCAGAAAACATTCTGACAAAGTGCAGTAGTTGCCGGGGCCGCCGTGTCGCGACGTCGAAGCAGTACAGCTCGCTTGCGTCCATGACCTCTGTCGTGTCGAGGGCCTCCTGCTTAAAGATCTGTCGCGTACCAACGAGCTTTTCAACCGTGTAATGGTGAACTCCTTCCGCGTATGAGCTCATTCCGGGCCTTATGTACGCACCGGAGCAAAAACAGACCACGTGACGCCGCGATAGCGGAGTGACGTGGCGGAGTAAAAGTGGTTCTTCCTCACATTTGGTGAAGTGGTTGCAGACTTCCAGCTATTTGGTGTTGGCGTAGGTTTTAGGTTGCATTCACGACGCGCAGGCGGAGCAGGTCGAACTTAGCGCGTCCGTACATGGAGCGCTTGATAAGCTTCAGACGATGGACATGTCCTTCGACCGGACCGTTGCTCCAGGGCTGGAGCAGCGCTGCGAGGAAGGCGCGTTCATCGCGACAAAGATGCTTTGCGAATCCGGCCAGTGGGCCAGAGGCGGCGGCTTGGCGCCACAACGGCCAAGCTGCAGAATCCCGTTCTCGAACGATGCGGCAGAATTCTCTTGCCGCGGAAGAAACGGCGGTGATCTCCGCGGATTGCCGGTACAATTCTTCGAGATACGGCCGCGCGTCGGTGGGTTCTTTCAAAAGGGGCCATGCAATTTGCCGCGGAGTCGTCCGGGGCGGAACAGGCGCAGAGGACGGCAGTTCGCAGGAAGATCCTCGCGGGCCATCGTGCTTGCGGAGCCAATCACGAAGCGTGCGTGGCCGGCCTGTAAAACCTTGTGCATGCAATTCCTGCCAAAGCTGGGCCCCGTTGCGACAGCCCTGTCGCCGGCGCATATCCAGATACTCGCGATACGGGTCCACGGTCGAGAAATGATTGCTCTGCTTGCGTTCCGGAAAGTCCTGAGCTCTGATCCAGCCCCGTATTGTTTTCCGACTCATTTCACATCGACGCGCAATCTCTCGCTGGGGAACACCTCGCTGGACAAGTTCCATGACAGCTTCGTAACGGGCCAGACGGCGCTCCCGATTCTGTTGCTGGGCTTGGCCTGCGGAAAGAAGCTGTGTTGTTTGAGGAGCTTCCTGTTGCAAGGGCGCGTCCGTTGCTGATTTCGCGTTTTTGGTTACGGCTCGCGCCACTTCCGTCAGCAAACGGTGATGCGGCAGGAGAACGTCGACCAGCGTCTCTCTCATGTTGTGCAACAGGTGCCAACGGTCGGCAACCTGAACAGCTTGCGGCGCAGCCTTGGCGGCTGCCTCGGCATACAAGCTGGCGCGGTCGCGGCTGATGATCTCTGTTCCAGGATGGGCGCGGAGCCAACGTTCCGTGCTCTCTGCGCTACGTTCGGGCAGTAGATCGATCACCTTGCCGCGCTCCAAATCGCAGAGGATCGTGCCGTAGCGGTGACCCTTGCGCCACGCCCAATCATCGATCCCCAGCACCCGCGGAGCCTGGGCTTGATCAACTGTTGGTCTGTGGCGTAGCTGCCGCAGAAGAGTTGAATCGCTGGCCAAAATGCCAAGTTGCTGCGCCAACCGAGCCCCTGCCGCTCCGCCCAAGGCTAAGGCGATTTGTTCCAGTGCTCCGCTTAACCGTAAAGTACGTCGGGCGTGCCATGGAGCCGTCTCTGGCAGCCGCTCGGTAAAAATGCGTTGTCCGCAATCTACCGCATCGCAAAAGAACCGCCGCACCCGCAGATCGATGCGGACCGGTATGCATTCCCAAGGAAGGTCGCTCAGCCGCCGACGATACCAACTATGGACACGTCGGCAGGTCCGCCGGCACATGGGGCAAGAACTACCCGTTGCGACCGGCCGCAAAAGCATGACCAGCCAGTCTCGTCCTTGAACCTGCAACTGATCCAGAACGACTTCGCCCACATCCGGCAACAATGTTCGCTGTCCCATAGCCGGCTACGCGGGACCGCCAGAGCTTGACCTCCTTGTAACGCCCCTCACTCCTCCGGCAAAGTGCCAGCCATGGTTCACCAAATGTGAGGAAGAACCGTAAAAGGAGACCACCCGCCCGGACGCTCTGCTGTGAACATCGGCAAGTCGACGCTGAGCACATTTCGCCTCGCCATATACCTCTCCCCATCAACCTCCCAGACTCAATGCTCAATCGGTTGAAGCCGATGGTGCCGCGAAGGACTATTCAAAACCCGTAGATCCATCCCAGATCACCGCATCCGCCGCGCCAGCGGCTTCCTTCTTACCCCCTAATCGAAAGCGCCCCGCATCAGCGTCGAGCCCACCCGAGGCCTTCGTGTGCGGGGCGGTTCCGATGTATGCTAGCGGTCATACGCCCGGAACCCGAAAAGTCGAGGGATTCCTCAGCCTTCAGTGCTCGATGAGTGGGTCGGTGATTCGCGTCAGAGATCTATCGCCAAGGGGTTTTCAAGCCCAACTGAACCCGCTCCGCTGCAGCGGCAGTGTCCGAATTCTCTTGCCAGTGGCGGCAAAGATGGCGTTGCTCACCGCCGGCAAGGTCGGTGGCAGTGTCGGCTCACCCAGACCCGTCGGTGCGTACTCGGTCTTGCGCCAATATACCTCAATCTTCGGCGCTTGCTTCATGCGCATCACCGGGTGGTTATGGAAGTTGGACTGCTGGATCCTGCCATCCACCAGCGTGATCTCCTGCCCCATGTGGCTCATCCCCTCGATGATGCCGCCGAAGGCGAGGTTCTCGGCCGCCGCAGGATTGATGATCTGGCTGCCGATATCCCCTGCAACCCAGATCTGGTGCACTGTCACCCTGTTCTGGGCGTCAACGCTGACATCGGCAACCGTGGCGAAGTAACCCAAATGGCAGAACCATGCAGCGATGCCCATTCCGCGCCCAGGCGTCTTGCTGCGATGCGCCCAGCCTGACTTTTCCGCCGCCAATTCAAGCACGCCTTTGTACCGCTCCGGGATGAGAACGGACTGTCCTGTCGGCTCGTGGTCACCCACGGCATCGTGCTCTCCCGCGGACCACGGTGCTTGCTTGTTGCTGAGCAGTTCAAGCTGGAACTCAAGTGGATCGCGACCGGCTGCATGAGCCAGCTCGTCAAGGAAAGACTGCGCCACCCAGCAGTAAGCGTTGTCGCCAGGGGCGCGGAGGGCTCCGGTGCGGAGCATGAGCGGCTGCACGGAGGTGTAAAGAGCGTACGCCGGCGGAAAGCCGGCAGGATACGTGTCCTGCTCGATGCCGCCGCCGGAGGTCGAGTTCTTTTCATCGCCAAAGGTGACCAGGTGATGCCGCCAGGCAGTGAGCTTGCCCTGCGCATCGAGTCCGCCTTTCAGCCCAACCGTTCCGCCCGGCCGGAAGGGGTCGTGAGCGATGTCATCTTCGCGCGACCATAGCAGCTTGACCGGCGCGTCAACGCGCTTGGCGATCCAGGCTGCTTCCACCAGGTAGTCGTTCTGAAGTCTCCTGCCAAAGCTGCCTCCCGCACGCACCATGTGAGTGGTGATGTCACTCTCCTGGATGCCAAGCGTTTTGGCTACCAGTCCGCGGCCATCGCCCGGTAAAGTGCTGGTGGACCACATCTCCAGCTTGCCGTCTTTCCAGTGCGCAGTGGCGCCCTGCGGCTCAAGCGTGACGTGTGCTATGAACGGGTATTGGTAAGTGGCCTCGACTACCTTGGCCGACGACTTAAATGCGGCGTCAAGGTCGCCATACTTACGCAGCGTGCTTGCGGGCAGGGCCTGAAGAAGTTCCTCTGCCCGCTTCTGGAAGCCCTCTGTGCTTTGTGTGGCTGCCGGGCCCAGGTCCCAGTCGACCTTGAGCTGTTTGCGAGCCTGCTGCGCCTGCCACCAGGTATCAGCCACGATCGCGATGCCAGGTTCCATGCCTGGCTCCCACGGCGTGTAGGCTACAGGAGTGATGCCGCCATCAATCACCAGGACGTGGCGCACACCTGGCAGCGTCTTGACCTGTTCGATATTGGCAGACTTCACCTTGCCGGCAAACACGGGCGCCTTTTCAATCGCTGCGTACAGCATTCCCGGGAGCAGGACGTCGATGCCGTAAAGCGGCTTCCCTGTGACGATAGCGTGTGTATCTACGCCGGTCTGCGAATGGCCAACGATGCGGTAATCCTTGGGGTCTTTGAGCTTGACGCTGCTTAGCGCGGGCGGTTGCAGCGCGGCAGCTTTGGCGGCAAGCTCGCCGTAACTCAAGGAGCGCCCCGAGGCGGCGTGAAGCACCCGGCCGGATTGCGTGGTGCACTCAGCCTCAGGCACTCCCCACGTTTGTGCAGCGGCTGTGATGAGCAACTGGCGGCCGGCAGCGCCGACGCGGCGCATTGGCTCCCAGCCCATCGGGGTATTCGCGGAGCCTCCGGAAAACTGCGGGCCGTAAATCTTCTCGTTCAGTTCTGCCTGCTGCACGTGAACGTCCTTCCAGTCGACATCCAGTTCCTCAGCGATCAGCATGGGCAGCATGTTGCGCATGCCCTGGCCGGACTCTGAGGCGCGCGCCATGATGGTTACCACGCCATCCGGTGCAATGTGGATGAAGGCCTGGGGCGTAAGGTCGGGCGGTGTCCCTGGCCCCTGAGCTGCGGCGAGGGGTGAGCGATAAAGATCCAGAGCGAGGCCGCCGCCCGCAAGGGTCGTCAGCTGTAGAAACAATCTCCGATTCAAGCGCATGAGAAGGCCCTCCTTTACTTGGGGCGGGCTGCGGCGCCCGCTTCTGCTGCTTCGTGTATGGCTTGACGGATGCGGATATAGGTTCCGCAGCGGCAGATGTTGCCACTCATGGCCGCGTCAATGTCCGCGTCCGTGGGATGCGGCGTGTGCTCCAACAAAGCGACGGCGGACATGATCTGGCCTGCCTGGCAGTATCCGCACTGCGGCACATCCAGCGCCTGCCACGCCACCTGAACCGGATGAAGGCCATCCGGCGAGAGCCCTTCGATGGTGGTGATCGGCTCGTCCGCCACCGATCCCACATGCGTCATGCACGAGCGCACCGCATGGCCACCCACCAGAACCGTGCATGCGCCACAAAGCCCGATTCCGCACCCGAACTTGGTTCCTTGCAGGCTGAGTACGTCGCGTAACACCCATAGAAGTGGTGTGTCTTGCGGAACATCCACCGTGGTGACCACATCGTTGATTGTCAGTTTAAGCGGCATCTGTTTGCTCCAATATCCACCAGCGGAAAAGGATCGATCCCGGAGACACGATTGGGTAGGAGTGTCCATTCCAGCGCTGATTTCCTGGAATTGTACCGATCGTGAGCCGGCTCCGAAAGCATTGACTTACGCCAGTAGTCGAACGACGCCGTGATTCTACACCATTCTGGGCCGGACCGCCTCACGATGGCACAGGCCCCGTTCGCGCAGCTTGCTAACCAAATAGGCCAGTCCCAGATTCTTCGGCTTGTTCTCCATCGACAGCGACCTGTTCACCCGGTATTCAACGAGCTGCCAGGCTCCCAAATCCAATCAGTTCCAAACATCGCATGGCGACCCGATCCTTCCCATCCGCCGGCATCCCGGCCCGCTCGACAGCATGCCCGACCGCCGGTCCATACTCCCTGGCCGGGCCGGCCAGAGTTCCCGAGGAGGTCCAAAACTGGGTTGGGGACGAGTTGTTTGAATGTTAAGTTGAGGAGGAGCACGAGGTGTTACAAAAAGCTGAACTCAGCTATGAGGCTGATTCAGAGAACAACCTCGGAGGCTCCTCAGAGACGAGATGTACTACATCTGACTTGACGTTCACAAGAAGACGATCAGCTACTGTGTGAAGAATGCAGCTGGTCATGTGCACGGGAGGGCAAGGTCGGATCGACCCGGCGCGAACTGGATGTCTGGATCAAGACGTTACCGCAACCTCGGACGATCGCCGTGGAAGCGGCGATCTTCACCGGGTGGATCTACGATCATCTGCTTCCGCATGCGGAAGGGACTAGAACCAGTCTCACAGATGCCTCAACAAGATTAACGTGCAGCCGAGCTGAACCATGCCCAGGAAATTGAGGGCATTGCGCTCCCATCGGGTGTTGATGCGGCGGAAGTTCTTCAGCCAGGCGAA
>Ga0326727_10013347_pt1 | contig 18329 bp, 17 predicted proteins | sample MB2enrmetagenome_FD_207643 | JGI IMG/M metagenome (GOLD analysis project Ga0326727, IMG submission 207643) | Lab enriched peat soil microbial communities from McLean, Ithaca, NY, United States - MB29MY | ecosystem: Environmental > Terrestrial > Soil > Wetlands > Peat | place: USA: New York...
CCGACGCAGAACATCTGCTCTTCGAGTACCGGTTCGGCAATCAGATCCTTCTCGGACGGCGGATTGTAAACCAGCGCCAAATCGACCTCGGACGCCATCAAATGCAAAAGCGTCGCGCCGGACAGGCTCTCGGTCAGCGACAGCTTCAAATTTGGATATTTGGCAAGTACCGCGCGCATCAGGGGAACGCCGATCGCCTTGACGCCCGAATTGGCCATGCCGATCGAGATATCCCCGGCGATGACGCTGCCGCCCTGCTTGATCTCGCGTTCGGCGGCGGCCATCGCCCGCAGGATGATGCGGGCATGCTCGTAAAGGCGCTCGCCGGCGGCGGTAGGCTCCATGCCGCGCGGTTTGCGCTCGAACAAGGGCATCGCGAATTCGGTCTCGAGGTTGGAAATATGATGGCTCAGCGCCGATTGCGCCACATTGGCCTGATCCGCCGCCCGCGACAGGTTGCGCTGCTCGTACACGGCGATGAAATACCGAAGCTGCCGCGAATCCATGATTTGCGTTCTAGAACAGAGAATACTCTATTCGACAGATTATATTTTTCAGATGGCATGCGAAAGCCTAGCCTCAGCCGACTTAAAATAAATGGCAGCGCAGGGAGAGAACGATGACCGGGACGGAATTACCCCTGGCGGGCGTCAGGGTTGTCGAAATGACCCATATGGTCATGGGGCCAGCCTGCGGCATGATCCTGGCGCAGCTGGGGGCCGAGGTCATCAAGGTCGAGCCGCCGGCTGGCGACAAGACCCGTAGCCTTGGGGGCATGGGAACCTCGTTCTTTCCGCTGTTCAACCGCGGCAAGCGTAGCGTTGTTCTCGATTTCGAAAAGGCTGAAGACCGCACGACCATGCACCGGCTGCTGCAGAGCGCCGACGTGTTTCTGGAAAATTTTCGCGACGGTCAGCTTGAAAAGCAGGGACTTGGTGCCGACGAATTGCGAAAGAAATATCCGCATCTGATCGTGGCCGGGCACAAGGGCTTTCTGTCGGGTCCCTACGAGCATCGCCCGGCACTCGACGAGGTGGTGCAGATGATGTCGGGGCTTGCGGCCATGACGGGGACGCGGGACAGGCCACAGCGTGTGGGCTCGTCCGCCAACGATATCATGGGCGGCATGTTCGGCGCGATTGCGATCCTGGCGGCGCTCTATCAGCGCGGCGGCGGCAAGGGAGCGGATCTGGGGACGGATATCCGCGTCGGGCTGTTCGAAAACTGCCTGTTCCTCGTCGCCCAACACATGGTCGAGTACGAGATGACCGGCAACAAGCCGCGCTCGATGCCGGAGCGCGAGCACGCGTGGCCGATCTACGATATTTTTGAGACCGCAAGCGGGGAGCGGATTTTCATCGGGGTCGTCACCGAAGGTCACTGGCAGAGCTTTTGCCGGGAATTCGGCTTGAGGGAATTTGCCGAAGATCCCGCTCTTCGCACCACCACCGATCGGATTCTCGCGCGCGGGCGGATCATTCCGCGCGTTGCCGAGGTGATCAAGGGCTGGAACGCGACCGAGCTGTCGGCGACGCTCGACCGGCTCAATATCTGCTTCTCGCCGATCAATCGTCCCGAAGATCTGTTCGCCGACCCGCATGTGCTGCGTCCGGGAGGCCTCGTCAACAACACCAACGCCGATGGCGAGGCGTTCCGCGTGCCGGCGCTTCCGATCGAGTGGAACGGCGCCAACATTGGCGAGGGCCTGAACGTGCCGGTTCTCGGCGCCGATACGGCTGCGGTTCGCGCCGAACTCGAGGCGCAAGCCCTTTCTTCAACCGGCAAACCCGCTGTGAGGCTCGCATGACCCGCGTTCAGGAGATTTATCCCGACGACCGAGTGACCTTGCGCGAGGTCGGCTTGCGCGATGGCCTGCAGCTGGTGAAGAAATTTCCCTCGACCGCGGCGAAGCAACGCTGGATCCGCGACGAGTACGGTGCGGGCGTGCGGCATTTCGAGGTCGGCTCGTTCCTGCCCGCGAGCAGCTTTCCGCAGTTCGCCGACGTGCGCGACATGGTGCGGACTGTCGCCACGCTCCCGGGCGCGCACGGCATTGCGCTCGCGCTCAACGAACGCGGCGTCAACGAGGCGCTGGCGTCTGGCGTTGCCGAAATCGCCTCGGTGGTCTCGGCGACCGAAGAGCACAGCCAGGCCAACGCGCGACGTTCGCGCGATCAGGCCATCGCCAATGTCAAACGGCTCTGCGAGCTGCGCGACGCCAGCCTTCACAAGCCAATCGTCAACGCTGCGATCTCGATGGCGCTGGGCTGCTCGATCACGGGTCCGGTCGATCCGCGAGAAGTGATCAAATTGGTCGAGAAATGTCTCGAGGCCGGGGTCGATTTCGTCGCGGTCGCCGATACCGTCGGCTATGCCGGCCCGAAGCAGGTGGGCGAACTGACCAAAGCGATCGTGGAAATGTCCGGCACGAAACCGGTCTGCGTCCACCTGCACGATACCAGGGGAATGGGGATTGCAAACGCGTCGGCCGCGCTCGATGCCGGCGCGCGGATTCTCGACGGCTCACTCGGCGGGCTCGGCGGCTGTCCGTTCGCGCCCGGCGCCACCGGCAATGTGGTGTTCGAGGATCTGGTGTTTTTGTGCGAGGGCAAGGGCTTTGCGACCGGCATCGATATCGAAAAACTGGTCGCGGTGCGCTCGATCCTCAAAGCTGAGATGCCGGACGAGCCGCTTTATGGCGGACTTGCCCGCGCCGGGTTGCCTCAGGGAAGGACGGGCGTGGCGGCGTGAGGGCGTCCTGCCGGAGCAGGATGGGTTGAATTGAAACGGCTTTGTTACCCTCCCCTTGGGGAGGGTAAGCTCGCCTTTACTTTGCATGGGGTTGTTTTCGCGATTTTTTGTCCGTGCCCTGCCCGTGCCCTGCCCGCGCCCCGCCAAAGGGATGCAATGCCGTGCGCTGGGCACGAGATCGTTAGTGGTTTGCGCTCAGAATTACTTCTGCAACCGCAAGCGGCGCTTCTTCGTCAGTCGCTTCAGGAACAAGCGGCGGCGAGTTGACCGCGTCTGGAAACACCCCGAATTCGCCGGCTACCTCCTGGAGCGGCTTCTGCTTGTCGGCCCAGTGCAGGGCGGTGTAGTCGAAGCCGTGCACGATGGTGGGTTTGACGATTTCGAAATAGGGCGAGATGTCGAAATCGCGCGGCATGTAGAGCGATGAGTCGCGGATATGCAGGATTTCGCGCCGGGCCTGCCTGGAGCCGGCGCGGGTGATCTTGGGCAGTATCGGGTAGCGCACCGCGTCGAAGGCCTGCGCGATCAGCGCCGAGCAGATGATCTTGGTGGGATCGCCGGAGCCGAACGCGATCATTCTCCGCCGCCAGCGCTGCGGGATCGGCAGCGGAATCAGGTAGCGCATCAAATCCAGGATGTTCTTGGTGTCGTAGCCGAAGCCGATCCGGTTGATGGCGTAGCGGCATACCGTGTTGCGGTCTTCATAGGTCAGACCGACCGGACGGCACAGCCGGGTATGATAGGGAAAATATTTCGACAGCGGCGCCGAAGTCACCCCCTCGCCGACATTGGCCTCGATCAGCACATGCGGTTCGCCGTCGGGCTCAGCCGCGCCATCGACCGGACCAACGTAAAGCGCGGCGTGCGACCAGGTGGATTGCGTGAGATATTTGATAATGCCTGAGATCTGGTTGTTGCCCTCGACCAGCAGAACGTCGCCCGGCTCGATAATGCTACGCAAATGCTCCGGGTCGCTCGGCGTGAACGGCTCATAGCCCGGCACCTCCTTCTGAAGGTAGCCCGCGAGCAGCTTGCCAACGGTATCGAGCACGACGCCCATGATTATCCCCCCAAACGACCTTGTCCGGCCGCTTTTTCCCTTTTCTTATCATGGTCGAAAGCCGTTGCAATTTGGTTCATGCGCGGTGCGGATCAAACATGATTGATTCACCATGACGGTTGCCGCCCACGCCTGGATGCGGCAAGTTCTCCAGCCGTTCTCATATTTCTAAAAGCTCCGGAAACCATGCCATGACAATGACGCGCCGCGATTTTCTGTTGGCGGCAGCAGCCGGAGCAGTGACGCCGGTCCTTGGCGCGACGGCCAGGGCCGCGCCGTTGCCGCGCGAAGCCGACATTGTCGTGATCGGCGCCGGCGCCGCCGGGATCGCTGCGGCGCGGCGAATCCAGGCCGCGAACCGAAAGGTGATCGTGGTGGAGGCAACGGGGCGGATCGGGGGCCGTTGCCTGACCGATACCGCGACCTTCGACGTGCCGTTCGATCGCGGCGCGCGCTGGCTGCACAATCCCGAAACCAATCCGATAATCAGGCTCGCGCGCAGCGCCGGGCTCGACATCCTGCCGGCGCCGGCGGGCCAGAAAATCCGCATCGGTCGCCGCAACGCCCGCGCCGGAGAAACCGAGGAGTTCCTCGCCGCGCTGGTTCGCGCTCGCCGCGCCATCGACGAGGCTTCGCGCGGCAAGACCGACCTGTCCTGCGCCTCCGTGCTGCCGAAGGACCTCGGCGACTGGGCGGGAACGGCGGAATTCGTGCTGGGTCCCGCCGCGACCGGCAAGGATCTGAAAGAGGTCTCCGTCATCGACAAGGTCCGCGCGCAGGAGCGCAATGCCGCGATCGCCTGCCGCCAGGGCCTCGGCACGCTGATCGCCAAGCTCGGCGAGCAGATCCCGGTAGCGCTGTCGACGCCGGCGAGCCGCATCGACTGGGGCAGTCGCGATGTCACGGTGGAGACCCCAGCGGGCAAGATCGACGCGCGTGCTGCCGTGATTACGGTGTCGAGCAACGTCCTGGCCGCGGGCAATATCAAATTCGCATCGGATATCCCCAAGCGTTACCTCGATGCCGCGGCAAAACTGAGCCTTGGCAGCTACGATCACATAGCTCTGCAGCTGCCTGGCAATCCGCTTGGGCTCGCGCGCGACGACGTCATCGTCGAGCAGAGCAATTCCACGAAAACGGCGCTGCTGTTTGCCAATATCGGATCGTCGTCGCTGTGCTCGATCGATGTCGCAGGCTCGTTCGGCCGCGATCTTGCCGCGCAAGGCGAGCCGGCCATGGTGGCGTTCGCCGTGGAATGGCTGACCAAACTGTTCGGCAGCGATGTGGCGGCCGCGGTCAGGAAGTCGAGTGCGACCCGCTGGAACGCCGCGCCGTTCGCGCTGGGCGCGATGTCGGCGGCGGTGCCGGGCGGCCAGCCGTCGCGCAAGGTCTTGATGGAGCCGATCGGCTGCATGTACTTCGCCGGCGAAGCCATCCACGAGACCCTGTGGGGGACGGTGGATGGCGCGTGGGAAAGCGGCGAGCGCGCGGCCGAGGCAGCGCTTAAGCGGATTGGCGCGCTCAGGGACACCGAACCAGGCGCCGCACCGGCCCGCGCGCCGCGGCGCCAGCGCCGCGTGGCTCCGGCGCGGACCGCGATGCCGGCTTCCCCGATCAATTGATGCCGCGGCGCAAGGCGCTCATCTCATGGTCGAGCGGTAAGGACAGCGCCTTCTCGCTCGATGAGGCCAGGCGATCGGGCGAATTCGAAATCGTCGGTGCCTTGACGACGGTGACCGAGACGTTCGGGCGGGTGTCGATCCACGGCGTGCGGCAGGAAATTCTGTTTGCACAGCTTGACGCGGCAGGGCTGCCGCCGCGGATCGTGCCGATCCCCTATCCCTGCCCGAACGCGATTTACGAGGCAAGGATGGGCGAGGAAATCGCGCGCGCCACACGAGAGGGCATCAGCCACATCATCTTTGGCGACCTGTTTCTCGCCGACATCCGCGCCTACCGCGAACAAAAACTCGCCGGCACCGGCATCACCCCGGTGTTTCCGCTATGGCAGCGGCCGACCTTGCCGCTGGCGCGTGCGATGATCGCGAGCGGGCTGGAGGCTTATCTCGCAACCGTCGACCTGAAGAAACTGCCGGCGGATTTCGCGGGCCGCAAATTCGATGCGCAACTGCTGGCCGATTTACCCGGCGGCATCGACCCCTGCGGCGAGAACGGCGAGTTTCATACCTGCGTGGTGGCAGGGCCGATGTTTGCGCGTGCGCTTGCCGTGACGCCCGGCGAGCGCGTCGAACGCGATGGCTACGCCTATTGCGATTTGGTGATGTCCTAGCCGGGCTATTTACTCGGGTCGTTAGCGCAGCACGCCGTCCAGCGCCGGCAGGCCGATGATGACGGCGGCTGCGATCAGGATGTAGCAGATCAGGCGGAACAGCCTCTCGTGGGCGCGGCCGAACAGCAATGCCCCAAGTCCTACGCCGATCGCATAGATCGGACCGACCAGCAGCGCGAACCGGATGGCGTCGGCGGTGATCAGCCCGGTCAATGAATAACTGACGAGGGAAAAGAAATCCGAGGCGCCGAAAAACAGCGTGATATTGGCGCGCGCGATTGCCGATGCGACCGGCCGGCCGAGCCAATAGCCCACGATCGGCGGCCCTCCGGTCTGGGCCAGGCCGCTGCAAAAGCCCGACAACCCGCCGACGCCGATGGACACCGCAACGCGGTCTTTGCCCCGATAGCGCCAACCCGAAAGCAGGAGCAGCAGCAGGGCTGCCACGAACGCGGAAATGATCCAGCGCGTCGTCACCGGATCGAGCCGGGTCAGGAAATAAGTTCCGCAGGGCACCCCGACCAGCGCGCCCGCCACCATGACCGCGGTTGCGTTGCGGTCCGCGTGCTTCCACGCATTCGGAACCAGCGGCGCGGCGCCGACGAAATCGATCACGAGCAGCAGCGCGGCAACCAGGCGGGGGCCCGCCAGACTGCTCGCCAGCGGCATGAAGATCAGCGCGGAGCCGAAGCCGGAAAACCCGCGCGCCGTTCCCGACACAAAGGCGATGACGCAGATCATGAGCGCGGCGTCAAAGCTGACCTCCGCCGGGATGAGGCCGCTGAGGCTCATCCGCGTAGCACGCCGCCCGTCTTCCTGTTCACTTCGGCGACGATTTTCGCGGCCACCGCGTCGATCTCCTCGTCGGTCAGGGTTTTTTCGCGCGGCTGCATCGTTACCGCGATCGCGATCGACTTCTTGCCCTCATCGATGCCCTTGCCTTCGTAGACGTCGAACACGGTAACATCCGTGATCAGCTTCTTGTCGACCGACTGCGCGGCACGAACGAGTTCGCCGGCCCTGGCGGTGCCATTGACGATAAAGGCAAAGTCGCGCGATACCGGCTGGAACGGCGAAAGGTCCAGCACCGGTTTGGCGCGGGTCGGCCGCTGCTTGGCGGCGGGAATACGATCGAGAATGACCTCGAACGCGATCAAGGGGCCGTCGGCGCCAAGCGCTTCCAGCGCGCGCGGGTGCAATTCGCCGAAATAGCCGAGCACGTTCTGCGGGCCGATCTGGATCGTGCCGGAACGCCCCGGATGCAGCCAATTTGGACCGCCGGGTACCACCTGCAGCGCCTGCATCGGCGCGCCGGCAGCGGCCAGCACCGCGAACGCGTCGGCCTTGGCGTCAAGTGCATCGGGCGTTGCCGAGCCCGACCAGTGCCGCCCCATGCCGCTTGAAGCGGCAAAGCCGTGGCGAAGCCCCGAGGCGGCCACCTGCTGATCCTCGGGCCGGTCGCCCCGGAACACCTGACCGACTTCGAACAGCGCCAGATCGGGAAAGCCGCGATTGATATTGGCCTGTACCGCGGTGATGAGACCCGGCAGCAGGCTCGGCCGCATGTCGGACATGTCGGCCGCGATCGGATTGGCGAGCGCGAGCGCGCTTCCGCCGCCGCCGAACAGTTCCGCCGCCGGCTTTGCAATGAACGACCACGTCACGGCCTCGACCATGCCGCGCGCCGCGAGCGCGCGCTTGGCGCGGCGGGTGCGCAGTTGAAGGGCGGTGAGAACCGGCTTGCGCGGCGCCTCGCCGCGTTCGAACGGCGTCTCCGGCACCTTGTCGACACCGACGATGCGCACGATCTCCTCGACGATATCGGCCTTGCCTGTGACGTCGGCGCGCCACGACGGCACCGCGACCTTCACCACCGGACCGGTGCCTGCCATTATGAAGCCTAGGCGACCGAGAATGCCGCGCATTTCCGGAAGCGGCACATCGATCCCGGCGAGCCGCTTGACCTCGGTGAGCGGGAAATCGATCACCCGATCGTCGCCGAACGCCTTGCCGACGACGACATTGTCCGACGGCGAGCCGCCACAGATGTCGAGGACCAGCTTGGTCGCCATCTCCAGCCCCGGCACCATGAAGGCGGGATCGACACCGCGCTCGAAGCGATAGCGCGCATCCGAGTTGATCCCGAGCTTGCGGCCGGTCCGGGCGATATTGATCTCGTTCCACAGCGCCGATTCGATCAACACGTCCGTGGTCGCCTCCGAACAGCCGGAAGCTTCGCCGCCCATAACGCCGGCGAGCGATTCGACGCCGGCGTCGTCGGCGATCACGCAAACAGAAGAATCGAGCGCGTAGGTGCGACCATCGAGCGCCAATAACGTCTCGCCGTCGCGGGCGCGGCGCACCACAAGGTTGCCCTTCACTTTCGCCGCGTCGAACACATGCAAGGGGCGCGCCCGGTCGTAGGTCATGAAGTTCGTGATATCGACCAGCGCGTTGATCGGCCGCAGTCCGATCGAGGTCAGGCGCTTTTGCAGCCATTCCGGCGAGGGTCCATTCTTGACGCCGCGCACCAGTCGAAGGGCGAAGCCCGGACACAGCGTGGCGTCCTCAACCGTGACCTTCACCGGGCACGGGAATTCGCCCTTGATCGGCCGGATCCCCGGATCCTTGAACTTGCCCATGTCGGCGGCGGAAAGATCGCGTGCGATGCCGTGCACGCCGGTGCAATCCTGCCGGTTCGGGGTCAGGTTGATCTCCAGCACGGGATCGCCGAGCCCGGCCCAGGCGGCATAGGCCGCGCCGATCGGCGCATCGGCCGGCAACTCCATAATGCCGTCGTGATCCTCCGAGATTTGCAGTTCCGCCGCCGAGCACAGCATGCCGCGGCTCTCGACGCCTCGGATGGTGCCGACGCCAAGCGTGATGTTCTTGCCGGGAATGAAGGTGCCGGGAGGCGAAAACACGCTGACGAGGCCGGTGCGCGCATTCGGCGCGCCGCACACGACCTGAACGGGGGTAGCCCCATCGCCGGTATCGACCATGCAGACCCGCAAGCGGTCCGCATTGGGATGCTGCTCGGCCGAAATCACCCGCGCGATCGTGAACGGCGCGAGTAACTTCGCCTTGTCCTCGATATGCTCTACCTCCAACCCGATCATGGTGAGCTTGTCGGCGAGCTTTTCGACCGGCTCGTCGGTGTCGAGATGTTCCTTCAGCCAGGACAGGGTGAATTTCATGAACTCAATCCTCCCGCCAGCGTCGGGATGTCGAGCGGCTTGAAGCCGTAATGGGAGAGCCAGCGCACGTCGCTCTCGAACAATTGCCGCAGGTCGGACATGCCGTATTTCAGCATCGCGATACGGTCGATGCCCATGCCCCAGGCAAAACCCTGATAGACGTCGGGATCGATGCCGCAGGCGCGCAGCACGTTCGGATGCACCATTCCGCAGCCCAGAATCTCCAGCCAGTCCTCGCCCTCGCCGAAACGAATCTCGCCATTGTCGCGCCGGCACTGGATGTCGACTTCCAGTGATGGCTCGGTGAACGGGAAGAACGACGGCCGGAACCGCATATTGATACGATCGACCTCGAAGAAGGCCTTGCAGAACTCGTGCAGGATCCATTTGAGATGGCCGAGATGCGAGCCCTTGTCGATGACAAGCCCTTCGACCTGGTGGAATTGCGGCGTGTGGGTGGCGTCCGAATCGATGCGATAGGTGCGGCCGGGGCAGACGATGCGGATCGGCGGCTTCTGGGTGAGCATGGTGCGCACCTGTACCGGCGAGGTGTGGGTCCGCAACAGCATGCGCGAGCCGTCTTCCCGGGGATGGAAGAAGAATGTGTCGTGCATCTCCCGCGCCGGATGGCCCTCGGGGAAATTCAGTCTGGTGAAGTTGTAATCGTCGGTCTCGATATCGGGACCTTCGGCGATGGCAAATCCCATGTCGGCGAAGATCGTGTTGACTTCCTCGAACACCTGGCTAAGCGGATGAATCCGGCCTGCTTCCGCGAGCGGCTCGCGCGGCGGCAGCGTGACGTCGATGGTCTCGGAAGCGAGACGGGCCTCGAGTGCTGCCGCTTTCAGGAGATCGCGGCGCGCGGCGAGCGCTTGCGTGACCGCATCCTTGGCGAGGTTGATCGCAGCGCCTTGCGTCTTGCGTTCGTCCGGCGTCATTTTGCCGAGCGTCGCAAGCAGCGCGGAGATCGCCCCCTTCTTGCCGAGCGCCGCGACGCGCACGGCCTCCAGCGCGGCTTCATCGCCTGCGGCGGCGATCTGGCCGAGGATTTGGGATTCGAGCTGTGCGAGATCGGTCATGGCAATCCCTTTTGGCTAGGACGCCAAGCCGACGCTCCTAGCCGGTCATGCGCGGGCTTGTCCCGGGCATCCACGTCTTACGGTGTCCGCGCGAAGGAAGACGTGGATGGCCGGGACGCTTAGTGCGAAGACGCGCTTCGCGCTTTACCCGGCCATGACGGCTTCAAAGAACTTCGCATGCAGCTATCGCGAACTCACGCCGCCAGCGCGGCCTTGGCCTTTTCGGCGATCGCCTGAAACGCCGCCGGCTCGTGGATGGCGAGATCCGACAGCACCTTGCGGTCCACCGTGATGCCCGACTTGGAGAGACCGTTGATAAAGACGCTGTAGGTCATGCCGAACGGGCGCACGGCGGCATTGAGGCGCTGAATCCACAGCGCGCGGAAGGTCCGCTTTTTGCGCTTGCGATCGCGGAAGGCGTATTGCCCGGCCTTCTCGACCGCGGCCTTGGCGGCGCGAATGGTGTTCTTGCGGCGGCCGTAAAAGCCCTTGGCGGCCTTGTAGACTTTCTTGTGCTTGGCGTGAGAGGTCACACCGCGTTTGACGCGAGACATGACGGGTCTCCTTCATGGAAAAGGGTGACGGATCGCCGCGCGGACGCGGCTCGGCTCAGGATGGACGGGCGAACGCGATCAGGCGTTCGGCAAGAAATATTTCTTGATGTTGTCGCCGTCGGTCTTGAACAGCACGCGGGTGCCGCGGAGCTGACGAATCTGCTTCTTCGTCCGCTTGATCATGCCGTGGCGCTTGCCGCGCTGGGCATGCATCACCTTGCCGGTGGCAGTCACCTTGAAGCGCTTTTTAGCGCCCGACTTGGTCTTCAGCTTGGGCATTTGGCTCTCCTGTTGCCACAGAAAAACGCGCCCAAAGGGGCGATTTCGCGGCTGAAATGCTCGTTAGAGCGTTGAAAGTGCTCGATTATTCCTTAAAGAAACAACCCGCACGGGCATCGACACGGCAGCCCTTGATCAGCCGGGCGATGAAGGCTGCGCTTATGGCAGAACCGATGGCGATTGGCAACGATGAACCGTAGAACCGTAATCTTTGACGAATAGGCTTACGCCACTACTGACACAGCCTAGAGCAGGAAAAAATGACGATATCAGCCCTACCGTTTACCGTTTTCGCCAATTTCGCGCGCTCGCGCGCATCGCAATGGACATTAGCCGCCGCGGTTCTCGCTGCGGTCGCTGGACCGGCTCCCGCCGACGCCAGGGCCAGAATAGGGAGCACGGTCGGTGCCTTTGACGGTACCTGGAATGTCACGTTCACCCCCTTGGCCGGAAATTGCCATGCCACCAACACGGTGCCTTTCATGGTAGCGGGCCAGCGCGTTTCATCGGCTGGCGGCGGCAAGGTCACCGGCGGCGTCAGTCGCAACGGGGCCGTTGCGGTCCAGATCATCGTCGGCGCCTCGTCGGCAACCGGTAATGGGCGCCTCGCCGGCAACGTCGGTTCCGGCCGGTGGAGCGGGATCATCACCGGCGATCGCTGCAGCGGTAGCTGGCAAGCCACCCGGAGCTAGCTTTTTGGGAGCTAATTTTTGCCTCGGTCGTCCCGGCATGGCCGGGGCGACCTGAAGGCGCGGTTCAAAGCGACAAAGGCGAAAACCTTAAACAAATCAGCGCGGTGCCAGAACCATGACGACCTGGCGGCCTTCAAATCGCGCGTCCTGCTCGACCTTCGCGATCTCCGCGACGTCGCTCTTGACCTTGTCCAGGAGCTTGGTGCCGATTTCCTGATGCGCCATCTCGCGGCCGCGGTAGCGCAAGGTGACCTTGACCTTGTCGCCTTCCTCGAAGAAGCGCTGCATCGCCCGCATCTTCACGTCGTAATCGTGATCGTCGATCATCGGCCGCAGCTTGATCTCCTTGATCTCGACGACCTTCTGCTTCTTGCGGGCCTCCGCGGCCTTTTTCTGCGCGGAATATTTGAACTTCCCGTAGTCCATGATCTTGCAAACGGGAGGGTTGTTGTTCGGCGAGATCTCCACGAGGTCCATGCCGGCCTCGAGGGCCATCTTGACGGCGGCCGCCGTTTCGACCGTGCCGTGGTTCGTGCCGTTCTGATCAATCAGCTGAACCAGTGCATTGCGGATTTCATCGTTGGTGCGCGGCCCGTCTTTGGCGGCAGCGGGCGGGGCTCTGTTGGGACGGCGAATGGGTAACTCTCCAAAGTTATGAGCGAAGGCAGCAGTTTGAAGGAATAAGGCTCAGCCGGCAAGCAAACTCGCACGCCATCACGCATAAACCGCGATATCCGCGGCATTTTGGTCACGCTGGCTAACGCCGACAGTAAGATATCGTTCAGATCAGCCGACATAAAGGCCAGCCGTCTGTTCCGCAAGCTCTGCGAACCGCAAGCCGGTATTGGCGTGTGTTGACGAATGGTATGTGCTCAATCAAACAGCAGCGGCCGAGAGTGAACCTTGCATGACCAATTTCGCCGCCCCTTTACAGCAACTGGCCTTCACCGACGTTGGTGAAGGTCGTGCTGCGCGCCGTATCGCGGTACGTGCCCGCACCGGCGGCCTGCCTGGCCTGTTCTGGCTGGGCGGCTTCAATTCGGACATGCAGGGCACCAAGGCCCTGGCGCTGGACGCCTGGGCTGGCGAGCGCAACCGCGCCTGCGTCCGGTTCGATTATTCCGGCCATGGCGAATCCGAAGGCCGCTTCGTTGACGGCACCATCGGGCGCTGGCTGGAGGAAAGCGTCGCGGTATTCGAGCAGTTCTGTACCGGCCCGCAGGTCGTGATCGGTTCATCGATGGGTGGCTGGATGGCGCTCTTGCTGGCCCGCGAATTGGCGAGCCGCGCGGAAAAGCACGCCGCGCTGGCAGGCCTGGTTTTGATCGCGCCGGCGCCTGATTTTACCGAGGACTTGATGTGGAAGGGTTTTTCGCCGGAGGTCCGGCGGGAAATCGAGACCAAGGGCGTGTGGCTACGACCCTCGCAATATGGTGAGCCCTATCCGATCACGCGCGCGTTGATCGTGGAGGGCCGCAGCCATCTGCTGCTCGGCAGCGCCATCGATGTCGGCTGCCCGGTTCGCATCCTGCAGGGCGCGCAGGATCCGGACGTGCCGTGGCAGCATGCGTTCGCGCTGGCGCAGCGGCTGCCGAGCGACGATGTCGTGCTGACGATGATTCAGGACGGCGATCATCGCCTGTCGCGACCGCAGGACATCGCGCGGATCATCGCGGCGGTGGCGGAGATCGGGTGAGGTTGGGCACCCTCTCAAGGTGCATTTCCATCCCCCTTCGTCATCGTCCGCGAAAGCGGACGATCCAGTACGCCGTGACGTCTCGATTTGACCCGAAGGGCTCTGGAATACTGGGTGCCCCGCTTTCGCGGGGCATGACGATTAGGAAGATGGCGGCTGTGTCACCGTGGCCATCGGCTTTCTCTGCGCCAGCGCTGCGACGCTCGAGGTCCCGATCGGGCCCTGCTGGTCGTACAAAAAACACTCGCCGATCGCGACACCTTCGGTGGCCTGATGGTTCACCACCTCGAATCCGATCCATTCCTTCACCGGCAGGCGATGCAAATACAGCGTGACATCGCTGTTGATATAGCCGAGGCCCTGGTCGCCGGCATTGGCAAAGGGGCTGGCATAATCCGCCGCCAACGCTACCCGCACGAAGGGCGTCAGCGGCGCGCCCTCGACGAGGTCGCGCACTTCGCTCATCCAAAGCCGCCGCGGACCGATGGTGCCCATCCCACCTATGATCGGGCGGATGATCCATTTACCGTGCATGCCCAGCCGCGGATCGTCGGGTGCGGCAATGTCCGCGGGTGCCGGCACCTCCCAATTCGGTGGCGACCAGACCTGACCCGGCGGGTTTTCCGTCTTCCGCAGCAATTGGCATGAGGCGCGCGCCATGCTGACGCCGCCGCTGTAAAAGTCGGCCTCGACAACCCTGATGCGCAGGCCGTCGCGGACGAGCCGGGTGGTGACGGTGATCGACGCGAGGCTGGGCAGGCGAAACATGTCCACCGTGAGCCGTGCCGGCACGAAATCGTCGGCGCCGTGGCGCTGCTCGATCATGAAGGCCAGCAGCCCGATGATGACGCGGCCGTGCAGCGAGTTCCGGTCCCACGGTCCGCGTGCCGCGTCGGTCGGAACAAAGGCGTCCTGGTCTCTGGTGAAGAACGGCTGATTTGTCATGGCGCGGGACCATGGCGGAAGATGCACGACGAAATCAAGGGCAGAGAGAAACGATGATCCTCATGGTGAGGAGGCGCTCTTGCGCCGTCTCGAACCATGAGGCCCTCATCCTTCGAGACGCGTCGAAGACGCCCCTCCTCAGAGTCTGACCGAAAAAGCAGCCCACTTTCTCAGGTTGCCGCTAACAGCTTGAAAATGATTCGTTTCTTCGTCATGGCCGGGCTTGTCCCGGCCATCCACGTCTTTCTTGTCGCAGCCGCTGGAAGACGTGGATGCCCGGGACAAGCCCGGGCATGACGAGCTCTGGCAAAACCGTCGGTTCCATTGGCTGCATTTTGAGTCAGACTCTCAGGATGAGGGGTCGGCGCCGGCGCGAAGCCACTCGCCGCGCACGGTCTCGTCCGCTTCGCTGCTCAGGGCGCGCGATGCCAGCGCGTCGATCGCTTGCCGCTCCATGAGTTGCGATAGCGCCCACACCGCCGCGCCGCGAACCAGCGCGCTTTGGTCGCCGAGCAGCCGTTCCGCTTCGGCGGCCAGCTTGACATCGTTCGAGTTGCCGATCGCGATCAGGACATTCCGAACGAACCGGTCGCGGCCGATGCGCCTGACTGGCGACTTTGTAAATCGCGTGCGGAATGCGGCGTCATCGAGCCGCGCCAGTTCGGCAAGGTGGGGGGCGCGCAATTCATCCCGCGCGGTGAGTTTTGCCTCGCGCCCGGTTTGCGCGAATTTGTTCCAGGGGCAGACCGCGAGGCAATCGTCGCAGCCATAGATGCGGTTGCCGATGGCCTTGCGAAATTCCCGCGGGATCGGTCCCTTGTTCTCGATGGTGAGATAGGAAATGCAGCGCCTGGCATCGAGCTTGTAGGGAGCTGGAAAGGCCGCGGTCGGGCAGATATCGAGGCAGGCCTGGCATGAGCCGCAATGATCGACCTCTGCCGTATCGCGCGGTAAATCCACGGTGGTGAAGATCGCGCCCAGAAACAGCCAGGAGCCGAATTCGCGCGAAACGAGGTTGGTGTGCTTGCCCTGCCAGCCTAGTCCCGCCGCCTGCGCCAGCGGCTTTTCCATGACAGCGGCGGTATCGACGAATACCTTGACCTCGCCGCCCGCGGTGGCGACCAGCCATCGCGCCAGCGCCTTCAGCCGCCTCTTGATCAGGTCGTGATAGTCGTCGCCTTGCGCGTATACCGAGATCGCGCCGCGGTCGCTTCTTTCGAGAATCGCCAGCGGATTTTCATCGGGCCCGTAATTGACCCCTAACATGATCACCGAGCGTACCGCCGGCCACAGCACCTTCGGATCGGCACGCCGCTCCGGGTTCGCCGCGAGCCAATCCATGTCGCCATGCGCGCCGGCTTCGAGGAATTGGCGGAAGTACCGGCCGGCTTCGCCGATCGCGTCCGGATCGGTTACGCCGACGCAATCGAATCCGAGTGCGCGGACTTCGCGGGCGAGGTCGGCTTTGAGAGGCAAGATCATGGAGGTGAAGCCGCAGTGGCAGCTTCACCTCTCCCATGGGGAGAGGTCGGCGCGCAGCGCCGGGTGAGGGGGTACGGCCTATCGATGGACCGTACTCCCTCACCCCAACCCTCTCCCCATGGGAGAGGGAGCCCACCGCCGCTGCCGGAAGGTCCGTTGCTCAACTCCAGAGATTGAATCAGAAATCGAGGTCCACATAGGTACGCGACGCCGGCACGCCCGCCAGCCATTCGCTCAGCAGCGAGCGGAACGAGGGGCGGGACTTTACCCGCGCGTACCAGGCCTTTGCCGCGTCGTCCTCGATCCATGGCACGTCGCCCAGATAGTCGATCGCCGAAAGGTGCGCGGCGGCGGCGAGGTCCGCATAGGTCAGCTGATCGCCGGCCAGGAAATTCCGCGTCTGCGCCAGCCAGCCGATATAGGCCAGATGATAGCGCACATTCGCCTTCGCCGCGCGGATCACGTCCATGGCCGGCGCGCCGCCGCCATCCTCCTCGCTCATGAAGCGCTTGTAGATGCGCTCGGTGACCAGCGGATTGGAAGCCTCCTCGAAGAATTTGTCGTTGAACCAGGCCATCAGCCGCCGCACTTCGATGCGATCGCCCATCGCTGACGGCATCAGCCGGCGCTCTGCCATCTCGGCGCCATGGGTCTCATCGAGATATTCGGCGATGACCCCGGGGCCGGGAATCGCGGGCCGGCCCTCGGCGATCAATACCGGCGTGGTGCCGGCCGGGTTGAGCGCAAGGAATGCCTCGCGCCGCTCCCACACCCGCTCTTCCACCAGCCGCAGGTCGAGGCCGTATTCGCCGAGCGCGAGCCGGACGAAGCGCGAATGCGGACAGAAGGAATGATGAAACAGCGTGTACATGAAGCCCTTGATAGTTTCGCGGTGCTTAAGAAATCCTCACCGCCCGGCGCGCGGCTACCCGCGCCAGCGGGCCAAACTACCGAAGCGCACGAACGAGGCAACCGGTGTTTTTGCGCTTTTTGCGATTGCGGCGGCGGAGCGAATAGGCGAGAAGACCCGGCGCGTTTTGGCTGATTTCGATCATAACGGACCAGATCATGATGTCTGACACATTGCGGGCGGTGATTCTCGGTATCATCGAGGGTGTGACCGAATTCCTCCCGGTTTCCTCGACCGGTCATCTCTTGCTGGCGGAACGGTTCTTCAATCTCGGCGAGGGCGGTTTCTGGAACAGTTTCACGGTGCTGATTCAGCTTGGCGCGATCCTTGCGATTGTCGTGATCTATTTCACGAAACTGTGGCGGATCGCGCTTGGCATGTTCTCCAACGCCGACGACCGGCGCTTTGTCTTCGGCGTGCTGGTAGCGTTCCTGCCCGCGGTCGTCGTCGGCCTGATTGCCGGCAAATACATCAAGGAAATCCTGTTCAATCCCTGGGTGGTCTGTTTTTCGTTGATCGTCGGCGGCGCCATCCTGTTGTGGGTCGATCGGCTCGATCACGACCCGCACGAACACGACGCGACCCGGTTTCCGCTACTGACGTATCTCTGGATCGGCGTCGCCCAATGCCTGGCGATGATCCCCGGCGTCTCCCGCTCCGGCGCCAGCATCGTGGCGGCGATGCTGCTCGGCGCTGACAAGCGCGCGGCGGCCGAGTTTTCGTTCTTCCTGGCGATCCCGACCATGATTGGCGCGTTCGCCTATGATTTCTACAAGAACCGCGCCGAAATGACGAACGACCATATGGGCATCGTCGCGATCGGATTTGTGGTGTCGTTCATCACGGCGATCGTCGTGGTGAAAACGTTCCTGAACTATGTCACCCGCCACGGCTTTGTGCTGTTCGCGTGGTGGCGCGTAATCGTCGGTACCCTCGGCTTGATCGCGCTGGCGATGGGACGATAGGGTTCGCTGCCGTAGGGTGGGCAAAGGCGCTCCTGCGCCGTGCCCACCTTCGATATCTCACAAAGAAAGTTGGTGGGCACGCTTCGCTTTGCCCACCCTACGGATCGCCTGAACCGCTACGCGCTCTTCCTCTGAAATTGCCCGGCGGCGCGGAAGCGCCAGAGATATTGCGGCACGATTGCTTCCAGCGAATCCGGGGAAATTCCCAGTCCCTCGAGCGTCAGGCCGGCGGCCTTGGCAGTCTCCGAAACCACGTTGTCCGATCGTAGAAGTTCCACTTGGTCCGGCGTCAGCCTCAAGGGTCCCGGGGCGAACCGCAAAAACATTGCCTGCAGTTTCGCCAGCCCGAATGGCAGCGAGACCATCATGCGCTGGCGATCGATGGTCGAAAGGATGATTTCCATGATCTCGCGCATGGTCAGCACTTCC
>Ga0326727_10013348_pt1 | contig 18328 bp, 18 predicted proteins | sample MB2enrmetagenome_FD_207643 | JGI IMG/M metagenome (GOLD analysis project Ga0326727, IMG submission 207643) | Lab enriched peat soil microbial communities from McLean, Ithaca, NY, United States - MB29MY | ecosystem: Environmental > Terrestrial > Soil > Wetlands > Peat | place: USA: New York...
TTATTGCCCGCATGGCCCAGTTTGTCTTGCCGCTCTTTGTATCTACGTTGGTGGTTTTAATGGGACTGGCAGCGCCAAGTATGGATTTAGGGAAACTGCAACCTTTCCTGGAAGGGGGAATTCTGCCCATAATTTGGGGTTCGGTGGTGCCGGCATCCTGGTACGGAGAGATTGGCAAAAAGTTAGACATGAAGCAGTAGTTGAGGGCTACGAGTTATAAATTCACCATGGCTTTACGATTATGGCATTGCTGAAACAGTTAAGATATAACACAACCCCTGTTCAGCAAGTCTAGTTAAAAACAAAACTGACACTGTGTGAACAATAATATGGATAAGCAGGACAGGTAAGTCGATTTTTTTTGTGGGCGTTCGACCCCGACTACCAAACTGATTACGGCCATCTTGAGCACAAACTATTGTTGCCACGAGCACAAATACCAAATTTCCGTTTGTCAGATGGTTGTGCCCTGCTTAGAAAGGAACGATAGTTTATGGATGCTATGCGTGTGTGTTGTGCCGGTCTGGATGTTCATCAAGCCACGGTTGTTGCCTGCCTTATCAAGGGACCTTACCTACTTTTATGCACTCTCTGTATAAAAACAAAATCCCGCAATCGCTTGCGGGAGTAGTGTTTACCTGGAGCCGATGGTCGGAATCGAACCGACGACCTGCTCATTACGAGTTTGACGACGTATAAAATACGGGAAATCACCTGAGCTCATAAACCCTTATGTAGCAAGGCTTACAGGTTTTCAATGACTCACTGGATTTCATCTAAAATCAGATAAAATTTTTGGCGTAGTAGTACGGTAGTAGTACAAATATTTTCAGAAAGCGCATCTTTAAAGAATAATCCGATACTACTCTATCCCTCCAAGGTGAAGGTAATGGTTTTTAATCCGAAATATTGTACTCTGTATGGCACGACGAGTGTAATCTTTATTATATTACCTCGTTTTTCATTAGTCTTAATAGACTTAATACATTACCAACTTCCTACCCTTTCACCAGCAGACAACAGTTTCTTATTCTTAAACTTCCTACTTCATTCGTCGTTTACTTGGTGGAAGCAAAGCACACTTAACCAAATCCAAGCTGATAAGCACATAGAAAATAGTTACTCGATTTCGAGCTTTGTTAATCATTGCTTTAGGTATTTCTTATGATCATCTGTTATTGTCTATTGCTATAATTTTGTAGACCTTAGCAGTGTTATTGATTATGAGAAATAACAACTAGTTTCAAGTTCTTTCTATTGCTTCGGCGACTAATCGGCGACCCCAAATTTCAGTATGTTTGGTAAAATGTTTTGTAAGGCATGTTTTGGGCAGTTTCAATTGAACAATCCTACTATTACCAAAATTATCTAAAACAACCTCGACAACCGATATCAATTCTGCTAAAATAAAGGTGCCGAAACATTAATAATGTCTGTCGGGCGTGGTGGCTCGATACCGATGATGGCAGCCAACTTGTTGGAATCCACAGGATCACATCAACTTCTAATCAAAGGAGTGATGCTTGTGAGTAAAATGATAGTGGTTAAAATTTTAGGAAATCTCTGTCTCAAACTAATAGTTATCATCGCCAAAGCCACCGCCACTACTTTTAGGCCCAGCCTACTGATGTGCTCGTGAAACCGAGCGAAAAGTCGACACAAAATAACCCCTGCAAATTGCAGGGGTTATTTTGTCATACACTTCAAGACCTTTAAAAATTATGTTCTTATAAAATGGTGGGCTTGATTGGTGGAGGCGAGGCGCACCCAACTAAACCCTCGATAAAAAATTGTTTGATAGTAGTAGCTGTGATTCCTACTAGAGTGATTTGGAACCTAATATTACGACAGTCCTAGTTAATCCTTCCGTTGGGGTATTCCAAGCCTAACTGTTACACGTAAATGTCGTAAAGGTATTTAAGATCGATAACATGATGCGATTCTTTAGTTGTCAGCAGAGGAGCAGTCTCAACGAAGATAATAATTTTGATTGTTAGTCACTTCAGGCTCTTTCCATTTGTTTCGGCAACTGATGGCGACTAAAATAAAGCAATTGATCAGTTATGATCATTTATGCTTACCATCCTTGTTTAATATGATATTACTCCAACCTTCAAGGTCTCTATCCTTATCGTTCATTTCAGATTTAGCTAAGGACTGCGTAATCAGCCTTACCTCTGCCAAAGGTAACAAACTTAGTTCTTTCATTATAGGATTAATCGCCCTCTGACGTGATGTTTGTTTTACAGTAGAAAAGTTGTAATTGTCAGCAAACTCCCTGATCTCCCTCATAGTAGGCAAAACCATAGCTATTTGGAAATCATCAAAAAATTCCATCAAAAGGTTATATTTTTCATGTTCAGTTTCCTTAAGACTTGCTAATATATCACGTGCGGAAGTAGCATTTCCCTTTAACTTGGCGGTATTGATTTTTCGGTCTACTTCTACTATTCGTCCAAGTTGACCAAGCATATTACCTATATCTTGCATTGTTTCGGGAGAACTTACTATATTAGCCAACCTTACAAATGAATCCGGACCATATTTCTTTAAAAGTTTAACCAGGTCTTGTAACAAGCAAATATCTTGTTGGTCGATCAAATTCCTATCCTCCTTGCAAATTCACTTGCAAAAGTCTTAAACTGAGTCGCCGAAGTACTACGCGCATATGAAGTATTAAAAATGGGTTTACCTTCTCGGGCACCTTTAGGATAAGAACGCGAATAATTAACCTCATTATCAAAAACATGCCAACCATTTGCTTTAGCAATTGCTTTAACAGTCTGCTTAGATTTTGTTTCTTCAGGATTATAATCCGAAGTGGCATTAAATACTACTCCCGCTAATTCTATTGGATGGTCCTCATAATTCTGTTTGAAATCTTCTAATGAACGTACCAACAACGGCAATCCAATAGAAGAAAGATACTCTGCCTTAACAGGAACGAGAACAAAATCACTAGTAAGGTAAGCCGCCGTTGTTAATAATGACTCAGTTGGAGCACAATCAAAAAGAATAAGGTCATACATATCTTCAATTTTGGAAATTAATTTACTTAATAAAGATTCTTTTTGTCCTGGATTTCGTAAACTGTATGCTAACTCTAGCCTTGAAGGAATTAAATCTATTAGTCCTCCATGATTATACTTTACTACATGATACAACACCTTTTTAGGATCTAAAGGCACAGGTTGTCCTCCACTGGGCGTACGAGTCAATTGTTCAAAAACATCCCATATTGTTGGGATCTTGTCGTCTAATATCTTTTCATATTTTGAAACACCCAGAAGATACTGACTAGCGTTAAACTGTGGGTCCAAATCAACGACTAGTACCTTTTTATTTGATTTCATTGTTCCTGCAAACTGCCATGCCAAATTAACTGTTAACGTTGATTTACCTACCCCGCCTTTCATATTAATAAGTGCAACTTTTTTCGCCATGATAAATTCCGTCCCTTCATATAGTAATATCCAACTACTGAATAGGTTATAACTTTTTATGTTTTTTCAAGCAACGCTTCTAATTTGGCACCCAATGATCTCTGACACCTGAGTAATAGCCTTATACTGATAGGATATTCCACATTTTGTGATAAACTCCTTTATTCTTTATCTATTCCTCAAATTAATTATTACTCTATCTCTTGTGATTCTTGAACGTGACTATTCAACGCCTGCAGAAAACGCCCTCCAATATCTATGAAATCAGATGAGAAGAAATATTTCGAATTATTGTTGTTAGTGTCATTAATCACCTCTATAATAGAAACAAAAAGAAAATAGGTGAATAACAATTAAAACTATTACATTCTTTAATAATAAGGGTGGCGTGGGAAAAACAACTCTCGCTATAAATATTGCTTCGTACATATCCACATTTCATCAAAAAAGAGTACTATTTCTTGATGCTGACCCTCAAGCAAACTCTACTCAAATGATAATTCAAGATGACAAATGGGATCTTTTCTACGGTGAAAAACCTGAACTAACAACTATCATGGAGTATTTCAAGAACATTATAGATGGGGATAGTTCAGTTAACTTTGAAACCAATGCAATCCTTTCCAAAACGGAAAACCGTTTTGGAATTGATTTAATTCCTGGTCATCCTTCGTTATCTTTTGTGGAAGATATTCTAAGTGGTGCTTGGGACAAAAGTTTATCAGGCGACAAAGGCGGTTTTAGAAAAACAAATTGGCTAAAATCACTAACCGATAATTATCAAAGCAATTATGATTATCTCATAATTGACGTAGGGCCTTCACTTGGCGCAATAAATAGAAGTATATTATTGAACTCTGATTTTGTAATAACTCCAATGGGTTCCGACGTTTTTAGCCTGCTTGGTATATATAATATTTCTTCCTGGATTGGAACCTGGGTTAGTAAATATAGTCATTCTATCAACCTATTGAAGGAATTTAACGCTTCCGATGAATCATATTCCAAATACTCCTTGAATCTTGACCCTAATGAGACCACAAGATATATAGGTTTTTCTATACAGCAATATATTACCAAAAGCTTCAAAGACGGTAAAAGGCCAATTGCATCATTCGAACGGATAATAAAGGAAATTCCTTCTTCGATAGAACAGTATCTAACCCCCCTATTTTACAATGGTCTGACAATTGAGGATTTAAATCTGGGCGATGTCCCTTATTTGTATAGTTTGGTACCACTTGCCCAGACACATAATGCACCAATGTACAATCTAACCTATGCTGATGGTGTAGTCGGAAACCAGGCATCATCTGTAAAAATGTATAATGCTCTCTTAAAAAGTATTACAAAAAGGATTCTTATGAATATAGGTGATTCTTATGTCGATTAACTGGTCAGACTATTTAATTCAAGAGATAGCCTATAGAAGAGTCATACTATTTTTAGGGTCTGGAATATCAGCAACTGCAAAAAATGACGCCGGGGAATCACCATTGACTTGGGAAGATTTTATCACGAGAGCTCAAGCGCTTCTTGATAATCCTACCCCGGAAATTTTAGCGTTTATAAAGGATATGATTACCCAGAAAAACTATCTTATGGCGTTACAGGTAATCTTTAATAAAACCGATCAAGGAAAATATAGCCATTTCATAAACGAAGTATTTAGTAGGCAAAATTTTAAATCAAGTGATGTTCACCAATATATAAAAGATATAGATTGTAAAATTACTATTACCACAAACTTCGATAGGATCTATGATATTCTGTGCAACGAACATGGATATACCACTGCAACTTATATGGAGTCAAAAAAAATTATAATAAACCTGAAATCAACGCAGAATATCATTATTAAGGCGCATGGAAACATCGACGATATACCCAACATCGTATTTACTCAAGAGCAATACTACAGAGCAAGAATGGAAAACCCTGAATTCTACCAATTACTGAACTCATTGTTTCTAACTCACACTGCTTTATTTTTAGGCTATAGCTTAAATGACCCTGATATTAATTTGATTTTAGAGAACGTAGCGAATTCTACCTCCCCTTCGACACCACATTACATCGTTGTGAAAGAAGGTGTTCACGAACAAATCAAAGAACATTGGCTTAAAAGCTATAATATGTCGTGTATTGAATATGGTCCAAATTATTCTGACTTGGACGATAACATTTTGAAACTCAGTACACTGGTTTCTAACTATAGAGCATCAAAGAGAATGCCATAGCCGCCTTCAAAGACCCCGTGATTAATTATTAAACATGTATTCAAAAGGGAGCTTAATATGAGGTGTTTATGTTTTTGGTGACAAAATGAAAAAGAATTAACTAAGACCCATCGGCAATATTACTGCTGATGGGTCTCTAGTTTTTATTATATAGAAATTAAGTCTTGTGATTTGAGTTATCCTGTCTAAATATCAAATATCTTGATGAGAGTTTATTTAGACCAAGGCTCTGCCGTCGGTTCCCTTTGTAATCGGAGGGACGTTGTTAGAAACGTCATCGTGTTCAATTTCTATAATACTTAGGTAACCCTCAGTGATAGGATAAACAGCTTGTTCCCAGACGGGGAAGTAGGGTTCTAGTTCCCGAAAATTACCTACCCGATCAGTTAGGTAGGTGTACATGTCGCGGGAAGGAAGGATTAGTACCCCACCAATCAACTGTTGATTGAGAATACCCATAACCATCTTGTTAATAGCACGATGCGATGAGGAGATGTTACCTGTTTCCCACTCTACTGCAAAGAATTTGGGACCAATCGGAAATGTCGCGTCAATTGGACCAGGTCGCTCCGTATGACCTATGTCAAGTCTATGTTCATGTCTCCAACCGAGTTCGCTCAATCGTGATACGAATGTATCCTTGATCGGTTTTACACCATTAGCTTGCCGTTGGTTATAAAGTACGAACTGACCAGTCCCTGGCGGGTTATCCATGAGGCGAATTGATGCCTGAATTTGATCCATCACATTTTGAACCTCAGAACGTAGTTTTGTGTTACCTACATTGATCAAATCGTGGATCTTTAGGATTTTCATCTATGATATCACTCCTCTTTGATTTACTATATTCAAAAGCATACTTCATATTAGGAATCCTGTCAATTTGCAATCCATAATAATTGAGATCCTATATCTTCTTCATGAATTTCTTGTGTGTATCAAGATACTTAGATGCTACATAATTTGTCGAAAAAGCTTCTTAACGAGCTTTGTAAATGATAAAATGAATTGGAATTGGAGTGATAACTTTTGGTAAACGGACAAGAATTTCATTGCAATAGGCTATTTAAGGTCCTTGGCATCAAAGACAAGTCAACACTTAAGAAGATATCTATCCAATTGGGAGTCAAGGCAAAGCTATTGGAGTATTACAACAATAATAGAATTTTTCCAGACGGTGAGATTCTCCAAAGTATTTTAGAATCTTTTGGATTCACTGATCTTGAGTTAAAGCTTCGATTAGGGGTTTTAGACAGTAAGGTTATTAACTGGATTTCCAATCACCCTGAAGTCTTGCTTGATGCAATTCCTCAAGGCGACATTATTCCTACCAAGGAAGCGTTCGGCCGGGCGAATCACGAAACTGAGCATGGGAAACTTTACCAAGCAGACTGTATTGCTCTGATGAGAACTATGGAAGCCGGTTCAGTAGACATGATCTTTGCTGACCCTCCGTTCAACATCGGAAAGGACTATGAATCAGGTATGGATGATTACTTGTCCGAGGAGAATTATCTTGAGTGGACGGAAACCTGGCTGATGGAATGTATAAGAATCTTGGCTCCTGGAGGGTCCCTTTTTATTTATAACTTACCATATTGGCAAACTCACATTGCAAACGTACTGAACAAGTACTTAACTTTTAGACATTGGATTGCTATATATATGCGAGGCCTCATTCCAGTTTCAGGGAAGCTCCTTCCATCACATTATGGACTACTGTATTACATAAAAGGTGATAAGCCGAGAGTCTTCAACAAGCATAGGATACCCATGGCAACTTGTAGGCACTGCGGCGGCGAAACACATGATTATGGAGGTAAGAAAAAGAGTCTCAGTAAAGATGGACTTTCGATTGCAGATGTTTGGGTAGATATTCATCCAGTCAGGCACACCAAGCTCAAAAACCGTGAATCCAATGAACTTCCTATCAAAATGATGCATCGGATTATATCCTTTTCCACTAACGAGGGGGATCTAGTTTTTGACCCGTTTGGTGGAAGTGGAACCACATACGTTGTCGCGGAACACCTTGGTCGTCGTTGGATTGGATGTGAGATAGGCGACATTAGTCCAATCATCAGTCGACTCCAAAGCGATAATGAGGCTCCGCTAATAAGTAAAATTGAGCATGAAAGTAATATTCTCTTCACTCAAGAACAAAGAAAACTCAGAGAAAAGAATCAATTCTGGTTACCTGAAACTTTGAAGTAGTAGCAACGAACGAAAGAGCGAGTCCTTTGTGTGGACTCGCTCTTTTTTTGTGCATCAAAACCCCAATTCCATCTAACATTCCTTTGATCGAGTATCCGGTATTGGCCAAAAACTATATTTTCTTGCAACTTCCACCCGTTTCTAGTCTTAAGGGTTTTCCAAAAAAATTCCCGCCCATAGTACCCATCGGTAGATTTGGCATCATAAGCGTTCCCCCCTTTTTATTTATTTGATAGTTATTGTAACACTTATAAGTTAAATAATACCATTTCGATTATATATTATATTGATGAGGACCAGCAGACGCGCTGGTGAGTCCACAGGTTCACAACAATGAATTTGGTATTATTTTCCTGATACCTAATGAGGAATGGATTGGGCAAGACCTACTTTATCATCTTCGGAATTTAAAAAATGAACCTAACTGTGATCAAAAAGCTGCATTCCTCAACTAGACGGAATGTAGTTTTTTGATGCTCATAACGAGATAGGGGGATTAAATTATACTTTGAGACCTCTCTGCATTTATTCGACATCAACCCATATTTTCCTATTCCGAGTTTTAGATAATCTTTACCCATCTTTCGGCAATGACAATTACCATTATGTAAACCCTCAATTCATAAATATATATTATATATACGAATATCCATCAAACCTCTTGCGTGAATGGATATACATCACTTTATGAAAGAGGTGCTGTTTTTCCACTTAAACATCCCCCCCACATAGTTCAACCGACTAAGCAAAAAGGATTAAAACTAGGTTACTTAGCGTTCTTAGTTCTGTAATACCATAGAACTCATTCTATTTTCTTTACAAAAAGCAAAAATATGCTCAAATTGTCTACAGTATCTGGAATGATTGTCTCATTTTTAATTAGGATGGGAAAGTGTAAATCAGCAATGATTATTTGACAACACTCAATGTAACACAACCCTATTCTGTCACATGCAAGAATCCCTGGAACGCCCGATATGACTGGCTTCCAGGGATTCATTATATTCAAGGGTATTTCCTACCCCTCTGAATATGCCATATCGTCTCATACCAAACATTATGGTACATAACGAAAGGAGGTGAATTCATGGAATACGTGCAACCATTCAGAGACAAAAAGGTCCTAGAAACCATGAAGAAGATCCTAAGGTCAAGTAACCTGAGGGATTACAACTTGTTCATTCTTGGCATTAACTCAGGTCTACGAATTAGTGATCTCCTAATTCTAAAGGTATCCGATGTTTGCGATGACAAAGGCAAGATCAAGGACCGCATTGCCATAAGGGAGAAAAAGACGAATAAACTAAAAGACTTTCCGCTTGGCGAAACCTCGAAGAAAGCTTTGAAAGAGTATGTTGTTAACTTAAAGCCTGAAGAAGCACTATTCGCCAGTCGAAAAGGACGTGGACCAATTACTCGGCAGCAAGCTTACAGGATTCTAAATGATGCTGCCCGATCCATTGGAATCAAAGAACAGATCGACACTCATTCACTCAGAAAGACCTTTGGTTACCACGCGTTCCAGGCTGGTGTGGATATAACACGAATTCAGAAGCTACTGAATCACTCTTCGCCGAGCGTTACCTTAGCTTATATTGGAATTACTCAGGATGATTTAGACAATGTTTATTTGAACTTAAATCTTTAGCCAATCTAGTTTGAAAGGAATGAGAAGCAAAATGGCAAATGTATTAATTTCAACCAACAACATGAGTAAAGAGGAATGGCTTCAATGGAGAAAAAAGGGAATCGGTGGAAGCGACGCCTCCATAGTGTGCGGAATTAATAGTTACAAATCACCTATAGAATTATGGATGGAAAAAACGGGGCAGATTGAACCTAAGGTAGCAGGCGAAGCTGCTCACTGGGGAACCATGCTTGAACCGTTGATTCGAGTGGAGTTTGTACAAAGAACGGGTCTCCAAATAAAGCAGGAAAATGCCATATTACAGCATTCAGAATATCCATTTATGTTGGCAAATCTTGATGGAATCGTCGCTGATCCCATCAACGGAAATTGTGTCTTTGAAGCTAAGACTACTAATGCCTTCAAATCTGATGAGTGGATTGACAACGTACCTCAAGCATACCAACTCCAAGTCCAGCACTATCTAGCAGTAACAAACTTACCAGGAGCTTATATCGCCGTACTCATTGGAGGTAATCACTTCAAGTGGCATTACATTGCAAGGGATGATGACCTTATAGCCATGCTTATTGAACTGGAAAAACGTTTCTGGCACAATGTTGAAACATTTACTCCCCCTGCCATGGACGGTTCAGACGCTTCCTCTGAATTACTTGACAGACTGTATCCCAATGCAAATAAAAAGACTCAAATTACCCTTGATGATGCTCTGCCTTTAATAGCCCAATACGAAGAATCATTAGTTGAAGAAAAAACAGCAGGAGAACGCAAAGAACAATCGATCAATAAACTGAAAGCTCTAATGGGGGAGCATGAAACCTGTATTGCTGGTGACCGGATAATCACCTGGAAAAACATTTCTTCAGATCGACTTGACTCCAAAATACTGAAAGTAGAGCAACCCGAGATTTATTCCAAGTATGTTTCTAAAAGCTCATACAGACGTTTCAGTATTAAATAATTAAGGAGGGGGGTTCTTAATGTCGGATTTAAAAACCAAGCTTGCCTCACAACTAAATAAAGCTGAAGAAGCGTTACCAGTTAACAACATAGCAAATGATAATTGTGACTTGATTCATGTGGTAACGGATGCATCCCTTGTAACTCTCGATGCCTCACGCAATGATAACTCAGTTCAGGTTGTTCCTGATTTCGCTATTACATTTAACGAAGCTAAAAACCGCCTAATAATGCTACAGACCTTTGTAAAAGAACTGATGATACCCGGATTAGATTATGGCCTAATTCCTGGCTGTCCTAAGCCTTCCTTATTGAAGTCTGGAGCAGAAAAGCTTTGTGATATTTATGGGTTTTCCAAACTAATTGCTGTAACCAATAGAATTGAAGAATGGCAGGAAGGATTCTTTAGCTACGAAGTCAAGGCCACTTTGATCAATAAACGGACAGGTATTGTAGAAGCAGAAGGTGTTGGTAATTGCAACTCCAAAGAACGCAAATACAGAAACCATGATGCTTTTAGTATTTCCAACACAATTTTGAAAATGGCCAAGAAACGTGCCATTGTCGATGCTGTCTTATCGGCCACTCGTTCATCAGGGATCTTCTCACAAGATATTGAGGAATTAGACTCCAAAGGAGATAACACAGAGACAAGGGTATCTTCCCCACTCCGTGTTCTACCTATTCAAGCTGATAAACCAGTTAGTAAACAACAACTTATTGATATCTTTGCCTTGGTTAACGACAAACTGATACCGATTGAAAAAGCTAAGTCTTTAATGATTGAGCGTTATAAGTTAGCTGACAGCAGAAAGCTAACATCGTCTCAAGCGAATGATTTCTTAGATTATCTCCGGAAGCTCGGACAGATAGTTAAATGCCTAAGATAAAGTGGCTCACACATGTGTGCCACTTATTAATTTTAAGGAGGCTAACAGAATGGAAAGCATAAATATCAATGGAGTTTTATACAGGTTATTTGAGCAATTTGATGTCAATCTTACCTTGCAATATGAAAATGACCGTTGGAGTGAATGGCATATTCTTAGGGAATTTATGAGTAATGCATTGGATGCAGTTGACGGTGAAATTGACTCCTTTAGCCTATACGAGGAGGAAGGGTTTATCCATATTCATGACTATGGGAGCGGGTATTCCATTAACTATGCCAAAAGGATTGGAGCCAGTTCTAAGAAGAATGATGATCAGTCTATTGGTCAATTTGGAGAAGGCACTAAGATGGCAATTCTAACCTGTTTGCGGAAAGGAATTTCTGTCAGATTGGCAAGCCAAGACTGGCTCATTATTCCAAAGTCCATGCCAATCGATGATGATCTGGATGTGCTGGTTTTCGATATTTATAAATCCGACGAAACCATCCAAGGCTCTCTTGTCAGCATTGAAGCAACCCAAGATAGCAAAGATATTCTGAAGGATAAAGGACAATATTTTCTACAATTCAGCACTCAATCCCCACTGTATGGCTCCATGAATCAAGGCATCTTCCCCAATGTAGGTAAGGCAAAACTATTTAATAAAGGCGTTTACACCAAAAATATTGATGCTCTGTACACTTATGGACTATCCATTAATCAGCTAAACCGAGACCGTGATTTAGTTGATGACGAGACGTTAAGCCAAAGAATCCGTGAGATTTGGAATAAAGTAAATAATTCCAACGTAATTAAAAGATATTTTGAAGAAAGCAACCGTATAGCCAACGGGGTTATTTCAAGCAAGTATAAGGAATTCAATTATAGTCTATATCCCGAATGGGAAGTCAGGCATATTTGGGTAGATACTTTCTACTCCCTATTTGGTTCCAAAGCTATTATCTCAACCAATGATTTAGCGTCAAGAGAGGCTGAGCATCTAGGTTACTCTCCGATTCGATTAGAATACTGCGGAAGAACACTAGCAGAGTTCATTAAGATCCCCAGGGATATCGAAGTGATCTCAGATGATTATGAGTTTACCTGGACAGATAATCTCAATGACCATGAAGAAAAACGACTTTCCTTCTTCAAGCAAGTGACTGACCTGCTTGCCCTGAACTGTCCAGAAACGGTTAAGGTCTTTGAATCCTATGCTAAAAGTGATAACGTTGTTGGTCTTTACAACCCAGATAAGGATGAAATCTATTTAAAGCGAGAGCGTTTAAGCGGTAACCTTGAAGAAGCCCTGGGAACATTTATCCATGAACTTAACCATAAGTCTACAGGCGCAGACGATTCAGACAGAAAATTTGCGGATGGCCTTTCCACCCTATCGACCAAGCTTGTACTGGAAATCCTTAAGACAGTTGGCATACCCACGAAACTCAAACTAACCGATAGAGGCTTCAAGCTGCCAAATACCTTCAGTTATCAGGCTGATAAATTAATGAGCCATATTACAGCGATTGGAAATCAGCTCATGATTCAGACCAACGGACACTTACTGAGTTCATCACTTAATGGGTTAAAGTTAAAAGCGCATTGTTCAGAAAGACCTGTCACATTTTACAAAGGGAGTTTTTATATCAATATCCCAAACACTATCCGACAGTTTCTTCCTGATGAAGTTTCTTTTAATGTAACGATTAATGCAGAACAAATCTAGCAAAATGGAGTCCACACGGTATCGTGATGGCCTCCATTTTATTACACCCAAAACCACATAACTGTCAATATGTTGACCCAGTAAAAGTCAGAATATAAGGGGGAACAGAAAATGTTAGCATCTAAATTTGGATCATTCACCAAAATGGATCAAGGTATTCCATTGACCAACGAACAACTCTTCAGAGTAGCCCCAAGCATTTTTGCAGAGGAAAAACATGGGTCTAGGTCGGAGAGATACACGTACATTCCTACCATCGAAGTTGTAGATGGTCTCAGATCCGAAGGGTTCTTACCGTTCTCTGTCTGTCAATCCAAAACTCGTATCGAGGGAAAAGCTGAATTCACTAAACACATGATTAGACTGAGACAGCAGGATCAAATCTTAGCTCATGAAGCCAACGAGATTATCCTAATAAACTCTCATGATGGGACAAGTTCCTACCAAATGCTCGCAGGAATGTTTCGATTCGTATGTCAAAACGGCATGGTCACTGGAGACAAAGTCGAGGACATTCGAGTACAGCATCGCGGGAACATCGTAGATAATGTGATCAATGCAGCCTACACCATCGTTGATCAGTTTCAAATTGCTAACGAGAGCATGGCGGCAATGAAGCAAACTCAGTTGTCACTACCAGAGCAGGAAGCATTCGCCAAAGCATCCCTAGAACTAAAATATGGTGATCCAGAGAAACAACCTATAACAACAAAGCAAATTTTACTGCCAAGAAGATTCGATGATGGCAAGGGGGATCTATGGACGAAGTTCAACGTGGTGCAGGAAAATCTGATGAGAGGTGGGCAACGAGGACGAGCATCTTCAGGGAAAAGAATTACAACAAGGCCGGTGCAGTCAATCGACAAGAATGTTCAACTGAATAGGGCACTCTGGATATTAGCTGATGAGATGGTCAAGCTTAAAGCTTAGGATAAATACACAAAAGGATTATCCATGAATAACGGATTAAATTCCCTTATCAAAACTGAAATCACTTAAGTTGCTGATACACCAAAACATCTTGCCTGATGGATTTCACACCCATGGATATATCTTTCCTTCATTCATTTCCCGATTCCCCATTCTAAGGCTTGACAGATAATAATCGGTCAAGCCTATTTCATTTGTTTAATTTAAGAAGGAGATGTGAACATGAAAAAGCTCGCTACAATCCCCGCTTACGGAACATTACCCGCAAATGTTTCCATTATCAATAAATCTGCTAAAAGGGTCCCTGTAGTCACTATTAAATTGATCAGAGAAGCCTCAGTTCTCTACCCCACCCGTCGGATCAACTCTCCATTAGATGCTTATGACATCCTAAAATCATTCCTGGTGGATGCCGATCGGGAAAATTTCTACGCAATATATTTAAACACGAAGAACGAACCAGCAGCTATTCATCCTGTTAGTATCGGCTCCCTCAATGCGAGTTTAGTGCACCCACGCGAGGTTTATAAAGCCGCTATACCGGTTAATGCCTCTTCTGTAATTTTATCCCACAATCACCCTTCTGGCGACCCCACCCCTTCAAGAGAAGATCTTGAAGTTAGTAAACGGCTGAAAGAAGCCGGAACAATTATCGGTATTGAGGTGCTAGATCATATCATTTTTGGCAGCGAAACAAATTATTACAGTTTAAAAGAGCATGGAAATTTGTAAAAATAACCTAAATATTTTTACAAATAATTTTGAATTGTGCATTCAAACATAATCCCATATAGCCTGTTTAAAAAGACTTTTGCGCATTACCTCTACAACTTTATGGGTACCAGACTCATCCAATATAACCTTAAAAAACCTCTAAAGGGCAATGGATTTCTAAACCAAAAATTACGTTTTACACATAAATAAATCAAGAAATTGATGCTAAAATTTATGGTTTTCGCAAATATGTAAATTTTAAGCAAATGTGGATAAATTGAATTAGAAGGGTTGAAGCGCCTTAGCTTCTATACCTTCTTCCTAGTAAAGGAGCGTAACATCTTGTTTAAAATAAGAAATTTGCTACTTGCGGTATATCAGCCAGAATACCAACATACCTTCAAAACATACTTTGGTATATGGTTGAAACCATGGAAGTTGAAGGAATAGATCATGTACAGGTTTTCGAATTGGAAGAAGTAAACGAAAACGGCCAGATCAAGCAAAAAATTATCCATAAACAAGAAATGCCCCCCTATTTGACGGAACACTTAATTACCGTCAAGGAAGCTATAACGGAAAAAGTATTTATAATTAATGATGGTCTATACAGCACCATGCTGCTGGCGGAAGAGTACTAAGTCAGAATGTGTTATGGGCAAATATTCCATTTCATTTATATATTATTAATTTAGACACTAATATGAAGCTTGCATTATAGTGGTCTTTTGTTTGCGGGCGGGATCATAGTTAGGAACAAAGAAAATATTATTCCGATGCATTTTTCCATCGTATTAGTATCTTAACTACCCTTAAGACATCATTTTGTTCATCAGGAGTCATTATTCTTAGGTAAGACACAATTTTTTCAATTAAAGGTGCATCGATATTGGGAGGAATCCTATCAAAGCTGAAAAGCTCTTCAAAAGTTATATCCAAGGCATCAACGATTTTCTCTAAGCTGTCAAGAGTCGCACTCTTCTCGCCTCTTTCAATTTGACCTAAATGGGAAGTGTGCATATTTGACCGATGTGCCATTTCCTCTTGATTTATTCCCTTAGCTGCTCTATATTGTCTAATTCGCTGTCCTATAAGTTCTGATATTTTACTCATAATCCCCCTCCGTACTTGATTTAACGATAATCCAGATTACCAGTTAATTCAAAATACTTTAGGCGCTATGATTTTGTAACGCTTAAAGGTATTGACCGATCTTGGCTATCTATATACAATGAAGGTATATTTTAGCATTAATGGGTGAAGGGGGTTAGAATGCGTGCTTTTCAAATGGTTTTTAATCGGTTGTATTCCATGATTTATACTTGGGATTGGTGGAGGTTTTCAAAGCGCAGTGTTTGGGGCTGTTGTTACAGGGGCCTTAGCAGTAACGTTGAGAAAAAAGATTTTTCGGACATTTTGGGGTTAATCACATCTTAAAACTAAGATGAATTCGTATTATTGATCAAATTTAGAAGTATATATATTGTAAAATATGTCGCTTACCAATTTCGTTCTCTTAGACTTTTATTTTCTGGAACAGCTTTTTGAGGGGAATAAAAAAAGCTTGCTCAAATAAATCTTAATGAGGTCTTGCTTAGACTTTGCAGTTATACCGAAAATCCCTTTAACTTAAAATTAAATCAGAATATATTTTAACAACGATTTTAAGGGAGCTCAAAGTTAGAGAGGGGGAAAATATATTTAATTCCGAGTTAATCTAAATTAGTCAAAATAAAGGTTTTGGGAATTTATCCAATTTAGAGTCTGGATTTTCAACTAAGAGAAATCAGCCGGGAATGATAAAGGAGTGTTAAAAATGTCAGAATTGAAACCCTGCAAAACCTGTGGAGCAGAAGTGGCGGCCACGGCTAAGGTGTGTCCTCATTGTGGCGTGAAATTAAAAAAGATGGGATTAATAAAGAAAATTTTAATAGCTATATGTGGAATTATCGTAATAATAGGTGCGATTTCAGCCATGTCGTCAACAACTCCAACGGGAACGGGATCTTCCTCAACACAGCCTAAAGTTACTTTTGGCACTAATAGCAAGGATACAGATCTCAGTGGAGTTGGAACGAGTTTTGATGTTAAGAAGATTTACGTTCGACTAGAAACAGATAATCCATTTAATGCTTCTACAATTCACCTAATAGTAGCTAAGGTTAGCGAATCAGGGGCTTCTAGCACTATTCACGAGGAAAAGGTAACTGTTAATCCTCAAAGCAATACTCTCGTATTTTCATATACCTTTGATGAATCCGGTACGTTCAAGATCACTTTATTAAATGATAAAACCGATGCAGTTTTAGGCGAAGGAAATGTCATAATAAAGTAAAGAGATCCCATGATTTATCTACACTAACAACGAACAAGCTGCAACTTTGCAGCTTGTTCGTTGAGGAAAGTATTTTTGGTGTAACAAGGAGGGTAATAAGGATGAATACGGAAAATCCCTTAAGCAAAGAGACCTTAGCACAGGTTAAAAACATTCGCAATATTAATATATTAGACCCTTTGGAAAAATTCACAAAACTCTATATATTTCTTCCGATTATAGGTGCAGTTATATTCTTTATAACATCTGCTAAAATTGGTGGTGCAATAATCGGTGCTCTGCTAGGTTCAGGAGTGGCTTGGTTTTCAATTAGACTTATAGCTACGGTAAGGTCTTTAAAACTTAACTTTACCAAATATCCCTTGCCTGGTTATTTAACAAAAGAGAAGCTATTGGCATACCTTGGAAGTAATTTCTCTCACCCAGATATACAAATTAACAAAGGTTTATTAGGAATATCGTTTATTTACAAAAATTCTTCGACTCACAGAATTTATTTGAATGAAGAGAAGAGACACTTTTCGATATCTTCAACAATGACATTTAAATCTAGGCTTAAATATGGTATGCAGGTTAATTCTTTAAAGTTATATAAAAACACTGTACAAGTTACTCCCATCATATTGAAGGCATTTGAAGACGCCTCCAATTCAGCTAATTGAACAAATCACATTAGTTCTCAACGCTTCACCTTAAAAGAAACGGTAATTTCATTTTACCGTTCTTTTTTTTGTTTTTTAGTGGTATGAAAACACCTTATAATTCCTTAATAGAACTAAACAATGATTTAATAAACTAAGGAGGGATGCTCAATGTATGAATATGATAACGATTTAGTTTTGTCTGTTGAAGAGTTAATGAGCACTCTAAAAATAGGGAAGAATATTGCCTACAGTCTGTTGGACAAAGGAATAATTAAAGCCTTTCGCATTGGTCGGATCTGGAAAATTCCTCGGAATTCTCTAGAAGATTTTATTATTAGTAGTGCAAAAAATAATTGCAAGTACCCTACTGAATAAATAATTAAATTTCGCGGTGTCAAAATTGGATAAGTTCGCCAAATGGGAGTTGCATAAAAAAGCAAATGGCTATGGTCTTCTGCGCTCAATAAAAGTGAACTAGTACACCATTCCATAAATTCTTTCCAACAACTTATCTTGAGACTACCATAAAGTGAGATTATTTGTTGTTTTATTTGCTTTTAAAAGTTTTAGTGGCTTTTTTTCACTGGTTCCTTTACAAT
>Ga0326727_10013349_pt1 | contig 18328 bp, 20 predicted proteins | sample MB2enrmetagenome_FD_207643 | JGI IMG/M metagenome (GOLD analysis project Ga0326727, IMG submission 207643) | Lab enriched peat soil microbial communities from McLean, Ithaca, NY, United States - MB29MY | ecosystem: Environmental > Terrestrial > Soil > Wetlands > Peat | place: USA: New York...
AAACCCGCGGGGCCCCCCGGCGCCCCGGGCCGGGGGCGGGGCCCCGGCGCCCCCCCCCCCCCCCTTCAGCGACGAGTCAATCTTTCGGGCGGTTGGTATGAGCGCGGCCGGCGACATCATCCGCGCCGCGCCAACCGAGCCTTGCCGGCCGTGGCCGCGCCATGCGCTGCCGGCCGCGGCCTGGGCGGGGATGGCGGCGGCGCTGGCCGAGCCGGCCGCGCCCGACCTGCTGGCGCTGTGGGCCGAAACCGCCCGGGTGCACGCCCTGTTGCACGAGCCGGCAGGCGAGACCTGGCTGCTCGCCTCGACCGAGGTGGTGGATGGCCGCTACCCAGCGCTATCGCCGCAGCGTCCGTCTGCCACGTGGTTCGAGCGGATGATCGGTGATCTCTGGGGCCACCGGGCCGAGGGCGGACGCGATGGCCGGCCCTGGCTCGACCATGGTCGCTGGCCGATCGCGACCCCGCTCTCGCCGCGCCCGCCGGCCCGACCCTCGCCGGCCGAACCGGCCGATTTCCTGCCCGTGGAGGGCGAGGACATCCACCAGGTCGCGCTCGGCCCGGTCGTGGGCGGCATCATGGAACCGGCGCATTTCCGCCTGTCCGTGCTCGGCGAGACCGTCGTGCGCCTGGAGGTCCGCCTGGGCTGGGCGCACAAGGGCACGCTCGGCCTGATGCGCGGCAAATCGCCGCGGACGGCGGCGCGCTTTGCGGCCCGGCTGGCGGCGGAGGCAACGGTGGCGCATTCGGTGGCGTTCGCCCGTGCCGCCGAGGCGGCCAGCGGCATCGACCTCCCGCCCCGCGCGGCCGCGCTGAGGGCGGTGATGGCAGAGCTGGAGCGGGTGGCGAACCACCTCGCCGATTGCGGCGCGCTGGCCGGCGACGCCGGCTTCGCGCCAACCCCGGCGCGCCTGCTTTGGCATCGCGAAGCCCTGTTGCGCGCCGCCGCGGTGGCGTTCGGACAGCGGCTGATGATGGACGCGGTGGTGCCGGGGGGCGTGGCCACCGACATCGCACCCGGCGGCGCGGAAGCCATCCGGCGGGCGTTGGCGGCGCTGGCGGAGGAATTGCCTACTCTGGCGCCCATGCTCGACAACTCGGCTTCGCTCGCGGATCGCATCGGCGGCGTCGGCGTCGTGCCGCCGGCACTGGCCGCGGCGTTCGCCGCCGGCGGCATCGTCGGGCGGGCCTCGGGGCGCGGCTTCGACGTGCGCCGCACGCCCTCTTACCCGCCGTACCAGGCGATGAGCTTCGAGGTGCCGGTGCTTGAGGCCGGTGACGTCGCGGCACGGATGCGCGTCCGCCTTGCCGAAATCACCACCAGCCTTGCGCTGCTGCAGAGCCTGCTGGGCGAGCTGCCGGCCGGTGGCGTGTCGGTGCCGCTGCCGCAGGTCTCGGGCGAAGGCGTCGGCTGGGCGGAAGGATGCCGCGGCGACATCTGGCACTGGCTCAGGCTCGAGGGCGGACAGATCGGTACCGCGTTCGTGCGCGATCCGGGCTGGCTGCAATGGCCGCTGTTGGAAGCCGCCGTCGCCGGCGGCGCCGTCGGCGACGTACCGCTCACCAGCCGCTCGTTCAGCTGCTCGGTATCCGGGGTGGATCTGTGATGGCCTGGCGGCGCCTGCTACCGACGCTCAGGCGCGGCCCGGCAACGCTGCCGGCCGAGCCGCCGGATGCGGCCACGACGCGGGCGCTCATCGAGCGGCTGGAGGCGGCGGCGCAACACAGGCTCGGGCGGAGCCTGGCGATCAGCCACGTCCCCGGCGGTGGCTGCAACGGCTGCGAACTGGAGATCCGCATGCTGGATTCGGTGGTCTACGACCTGGCGCGGTTCGGGCTCGAGTTCGTCGCCAACCCGCGCCACGCCGACGTGCTGCTGGTGGCCGGCCCGGTGACGCGCACCATGCACGCCCCGCTCGTGCGCGCGTGGGAAGCCGCCCCTGACCCGAAATGGGTGGTCGCGATCGGCGACTGCGCCATCGACGGCGGCGTGTTCAAGGGCAGCTATGCGGTCAGCGGCGGGGTGGAGGCGGCGCTGCCGGTCGACCTGGTGCTGCGGGGCTGTCCGCCGGCGCCGGCGCAAATCCTGTCCGGCCTGCGCGCCTTGCTGGAAGCGCACGCCCGCTGAAGGCCAGGGGCGCTGCCCCTGGACCCCGCAAAGGGCCGAGAGGCCCTTTGGTCCCATTCTTTTGGGCGCTTCGCACCATCCTTACCCCGGCACCGGCTCAGCACATCATCGTGATGGATGACACCCGATGGCCCCGGATCCGCCGGGCGGCCGCCACATTGCAGGAACATGCAAATGATTGGCCGCCTGCATCCGCGCGCAGGGCGGACCAGACGGATCATTCGTTCGAAGGGAAGTTGGATCGATGAACCGCGCATGGCTTCGTGCCGCAACCGTCGCCGGGACTCTCCTGGCGCTTGCGGCCTGCACCAATCCTTACGATCCCACCCAGCGCGCCGTTGGCGGCGGGTTGATCGGCGCCGGCACCGGAGCGGCGATCGGCGGGCTGGCGGGCGGCGGCCGCGGGGCGGCGGCTGGCGCGCTGATCGGCGGCGCGGTGGGCGCCGTGGGCGGCGCGGTCACCACTCCACGGCCGCCGCCACCGAGCTATGCTCCACCGCCGCCGACCTACGCTCCGCCGCCAGCGCCGCCATCCGGCTACTACTACAACAACTGAACCGTCCGGGCGGCCTTGAACACCGGGGCGATGCCAGCATCGCTCCGGTCCCCAGAGGGTTCGAACGACGGAGGAAGCCGATGGTTCGCCAGTTCAGCGAGGACGACGTCCGACGGGTGCTGACCGTGAAGGACGCGTCGCGCGTGGTGGAACAGGCCTTCCGTGATCGCGCCGCGGCCAGGCCGTCGGCACCCCCCGTGCGCGCAGCCGCCCGAGCCTGGGCATGCTTCACATCCTGGACCCCCGCCAGGGGTCGGGCGACCCCTGGACCCGGCTATCGAATGGGTTCCAAGGGCCTCTCGGCCCTTGGCGGCGGTTCCAGGGGGCAGCGAGGCTGCGAATCTATCGGTTTTCTAGACGCTTCCAAATAGAAATACTAATAATATCAACGGTTTAATCTCGGAAAATTGCCAAAAACCGATAAGTTCACGTCCTCAGCGCCCCCTGGTCTTCAGCCCGGCACCCCGAACGTCTCCGCCAGCCCGGCACTGCCGGCCAGGGTGATCCGCACGGCGCGGGTATCGGCTCTCCGCTCGATCCAGCCGAGCCCCATGCAGCGCTCAAACATCGCCGCCCCGAGGGCGCCACCCAGGTGCGGCCGGCGTTCGGTCCAGTCCAGGCAGGGCCGGCAGAACATCCGCCGCTGCGCCCGGATCGCGTCCAGCTGCCGGCCGAAGTGACCCAGGAAGGCGGCGCCCTCGGCGGCGACCACGCCGATCGCCTCGATCATGCGCCACCTCGACCGAGCCGAGCCGGTAGTGGAGGTGCCGTCCCTGCCGGGGACGCTTCGGCGGCGGCCGAACCGTCCGGGCTCAGCCTTCCCGGTCGGACTGCGCCTGCGAGGCCAGCGCGCGCGCCATCTGGCTCAGCGCTTCCTGGTGCTTCTCGTTGTCGATCGCCGAGAAGTTGCGAGCGAGTTCCAGGCACATGCGCTGGCGCTGGCTCATCTCCGCCGGATGGTCGCTGGCGGACAGCCCGTCGAAGAACCAGGATACCGGCACCCGCAACACCTGCGCGATTTCGTAGAGCCGCCCGGCCGAAATCCGGTTCAGGCCGCGCTCATACTTGTGCGCCTGCTGGTAGGTGACCCCGATCATCTGCGCCAGCTGCTGCTGGGACAGGCCGAGCATGACCCGCCGCTCGCGGATCCGCCCGCCCACGTGGTGATCGGCAGCGTTGGCCCGGGGGCTGGGGCGAGCCTCCTCGTCCTGCACCGGCTCCTGCTGAGGCGCGGATCTGGCGGCGGCCAAGGGAGCGGGTTCGATGTCGGACTCGCTGAGGTGGTCGCTGGAATCGGGCATGCTGTGGAATCCTTCCGAGTTCCAGCACAAATGCCACAGGCAAGCCCAAAAGTGGCATTAAAAGTTCACCCCTCGCGCGAATGCTACTAATTGATTTCATCACCCGAAGTTTTTCACTCGGGTGCGCTCCATCAACGTTGAGTGTGCAGTACGATTACTGAGTTACTGATGTAACCGGTTCGGTTGCTTTTCCTTCCTCCCCCGACCTGTTTCCCTCGGGCTTCATGGCGGCCTGCCGGGACTGGGCAAGCTGGCGGCGCAGGCTCTCGACCTCCGCACGCAACGCAGCGATCTGCTCCTCCGCCCCCGGCGTCGGCGACGGCTCGGCGGGCGGCTTGTAGAGCGGGAAGTACAGGCTCATCGCGCGCTCGAACAGCGCGATGTTCTGCCGGCTGACTTCTTCCATGCGGAACGGGAACAAGTTGCCCATGGTCTGCTTCAGAGCATCGCGGACCTGCTCCTGCTGAAGCGCGAAGGTGGTCAGCGCCTGTTCCAGGTAGCGAGGCACGACGCTTTGCAGCGAATCGCCGTAGAAGCCGATCAGCTGGCGGAGGAACCCGACGGGCAGCAGGTTGTGGCCCTTGGCCTCCTCGTCGACGATGATCTGCGTCAGCACGCCGCGCGTGATATCCTCGCCGGTCTTGGCGTCGTAGACCACGAAATCGCGACCCTGCCGCACCATGACGGCGACGCTGTCGAGCGTGATGTAGCTGGAACTCTCGGTGTTATACAGGCGCCGGTTGGCGTACTTCTTGACGACAACCGGCGTGCTTTCGCCAGCAGGCCCACTGCCGCTCATTGCTGCTAACTCCGACATTGTTGCCCCCGGAGACTGGCCGATGCTCGCGCTTTGGTCCAAGGTATCGAACGTTAGCATACCGCGCCGCAACATCAAAAATTGCGCGATCGGTGCTAAGCTCAACTGCGGTTTCGGTTTTGGGGCTGGCTGGGCGGGAGGGTGGATGACGCATGGCGGGGAGCGATCGATCCCCTCCGCCGCCAGGGATGGACGGCGAGGACCTGCACGACCTGGCCCGGGACTGGATTACCTTGTGGCAAAGCGAGCTGGCTGCGCTGGCCGCCGACCGCGAGGCGCAGGAAACCTGGCGGGTGCTGCTCTCGATGTGGGCGGGCGCGGCCGGCGCGCTGCTCAGGGCCATGCCGCGGGGAGGCGCAAATGAGCCCGCCGGCCGAAGCGCCGGGCCCGGTGCTGCGCCGGGGCCCACGGCCCCTGCTGCTGCACCTGACGCTCGCGATGCTGAAGTCGAGCGTCTCCGTCAGCGCATCGCAGACCTTGAGCGGCGCCTGGACGGACTGGAGCGAGGCCGCGGCTGAGCAGGCGCCACTGCTCGTGGAGGCGGTGCAACGCGCCTCGCCGAATGACGCCGAAACATTTTCTCGCGCGGTTTTGATGGAGGCGTTGCGGCAGGACCGCGAGCTGATCGCCGGCATCGCCGCCTATCGGCGCCATCCCTGGCGACGGGACCTGCCCGACCCGCCGGCGCTGTGGGAGGAGGGCGGCAGCCGGCTGCTCGATTTCGGCGGCGAGGGCGTCCCCCTGATGCTGGTGCCGAGCCTGGTCAACCGCGCGAGCGTGCTCGACCTCGCGCCGCAGCACTCGATGGCGCGCTTCCTGGCCGGTCACGGACGGCGCGTGCTGCTGCTCGACTGGGGCTGGCCAGGTGAGGTGGAGCGCCGCTTCACCCTCACCGACTACATCGCCGGCCGGCTGGAGCGCGCGCTGGTGGCAGCGGGGCAGCCGGTGGTGCTGGCGGGCTACTGCATGGGCGGGCTGCTGGCCGTGGCGGCGGCCCAGCGGCGGCCGGAGCTGATGGCGGGGCTGGCGGCACTGGCCACCCCATGGGACTTTCACGCCGCCGACCCGGCGCGAGCCAGGGCGGTGGCCGACCTGTCGGGATTGCTGGAACCGATGATGGCGCTTGCCGACACGCTGCCGGTCGACCTGCTGCAGACGCTGTTCGCGCTGCTCGACCCGTTCGGGGTGGCGGCCAAGTATCGCTCCTTTGCCCGCCTCGACCCGGCCAGCGAGCGCGCCCGCCTGTTCGTGGCGCTGGAGGACTGGCTGAACGACGGCGTGCCGCTGGCAGCGCCGGTGGCGCGCGAATGCCTGGGCGGCTGGTACGGCGCCAACACGCCGGCGCGGGGCGAGTGGAGGGTGGCCGGCCTGCCGGTCACCCCGGCGGCGCTCGACCTGCCGGCTTTCGTCGCGGTGCCCGGCCGGGACCGCATCGTTCCGGACGTGAGCGCGCGGCCGCTGGCCTCGCTCATCCGGGGGGCGGTTTTGCATGCTCCGCTGTCCGGCCATATCGGCATGGTGGCGGGCTCGAACGCCGAGGCGGCGCTGTGGCGGCCGCTGCTGGAGTGGCTGCGCTCAGTCGCCAGTCGTCAGTTGTCAGTCGTCAGAGGTCGGTCGTCAGTGGTCAGGAAACGCGGTCGCCAGAAGTGACGTGACTCCGGGTCACTGCGCGCCGAAAACTATTCGCCGTGTTGTGCCTGATGAAGGAGAGGGGAACATGGAAGAAATCGTCATCGTTGCCGCCGCGCGTACGGCGGTCGGCAGCTTCAACGGCGTCTTCGGCACTGTGCCGGCGCATCTGCTGGGCAGCGCCGCCATCGAGGCCGCGGTCAGGCGCGCGAGACTTGAACCGGGCGAGGTGGACGAGGTCATCCTGGGCCAGGTGCTGCCCGCCGCTCAGGGCATGAACCCGGCGCGCCAGGCCGCCCGCGCCGCCGGCGTCCCCGACGGGGCGACCGCCTTCGGCATCAACCAGGTGTGCGGCTCCGGCCTGCGCGCGGTGGCACTGGCGGCCCAGCAGATCGGCAGCGGGGAAAGCGCCATCGTGGTGGCCGGCGGCCAGGAAAGCATGAGCCTCGCGCCGCACGCCGCCTACCTGCGCAGCGGCCAGAAGATGGGCGACCTCGCCTTCGTCGACACCATGATCAAGGACGGGCTGTGGGACATCTTCAACGGCTACCACATGGGCAACACGGCCGAAAATGTGGCCCGCCGCTGGCAGATCAGCCGCGAGGAACAGGACGCCTTTGCCCTGGCGAGCCAGCAGAAGGCCTCGGCCGCGCAGAAGGGGGGCCGGTTCGCGGCGGAAATCACCCCGGTCGTGGTGAAGGGCCGCAAGGGCGACGTCGTCGTGGAGTCGGACGAGTACATCCGCCACGACGCCAACGCCGAGCAGATGGCCAAGCTGCGCCCTGCCTTCAGCAAGGACGGCACGGTCACCGCGGGCAATGCCAGCGGCATCAACGACGGTGCCGCCTGCCTGGTGGTGATGTCGGCGCCGGAGGCGGCGCGGCGTGGGCTCGTCCCGCTCGCCCGCATTGCCGCCTTCGCCACCGCCGGCGTCGATCCGGCGGTGATGGGAAGCGGGCCGATCCCGGCGACCCGCAAGGCGCTGTCCCGCGCCGGCTGGAAGGTCGGCGACCTCGACCTCATCGAGGCCAACGAGGCGTTCGCGGCGCAGGCCTGCGCGGTGAACAAGGAAATGGGCTGGGATACGGCGAAGGTGAACGTGAACGGGGGCGCGATCGCCATCGGCCATCCGATCGGCGCGTCCGGCGCCCGCGTGCTGGTCACCCTGCTGCACGAGATGGGTCGCCGCGACGCCAAAAAGGGGCTGGCGACGCTCTGCATCGGCGGCGGCATGGGGGTCGCACTCTGCGTCGAACGCTGATTGACCCGGAGCGGCGGGAGCGGGTAAGTGCGCGGCTCGTTACAGGAGTTGCCTGCCCATGGCCCGTTCCGCCGCCGCCTTGAAGACCGCCGCCCCGGAAACCGGGCCCAACATCTCGGCCGACCGCCTGCGCAGCCTGGTCGAACGCATCGAGCGCCTGCAGGAGGAGCGCACTGCGCTCGGCAACGACATCAAGGACATCTATGCGGAGGCCAAGAGCGCCGGCTTCGACGTCAAGGTCCTGCGCCAGCTCATTTCGCTGCGCCGCAAGGAACCGGCCGAGGTGGAGGAGGCCGAGACACTGCTCGACGTCTACCGCCACGCGCTCGGCATGTGACCGGTTGAAGGCCAGGGGGCGGAGCCCCTGGCCTTCAGCGGAACAAAGCGGGCAGTTCGAGTAGGCTGGATTGCACGGCCACGCAGCGTGCTTCCAGCTCGGGGGTCGGCGGCGCCAGGTCGGGCACCATCACTGTCATCATGCCGGCCGCCAGCGCCGCCTCGGCCCCGGTGCGGCTGTCCTCCACGGCCAGGCAATCCGCCGCCGCCACGCCGAGGCGCTCCGCCGCCGCCAGATAAAGATCCGGCGCCGGCTTCGGCCGCGGCGCGTCCTCGCGCGTCACCAGCACCTTGAAATGCGCCAGCAGCTCCAGCCGGCCGAGATGCGCCAGCGCGGTCGCGCGCATCGACGACGTGGCGAGCGCGAGCGGCAGGCCGCGGCCGGCGAGAAACCGCAGCGCCTCCACCGCCCCCCGTTTCAGCGGGATGCCCGCGGCCATCAGGGCATCGCGCCGGGCGGCATAGTGGCTGCGGAACGACTCGAACGGAAAGTCGTCGCCGAAGCAGGCCCGGATGTGAGCGTTCACCGCCGGCCCCGCCAGCCCGCCCAGCCCGTGGAGAAACGCCTCGTCCGCCGCCAGCCCCAGCGCGGCGAGCGCATGGGTGACAGCGGCGCGATAGACGCTCTCGCTGTCGATCAGCGTCCCGTCCATGTCGAACACGACGGCGGCGACGCTCAGGGCCGTCACCCTCCGGTCCTGCCGCTGAGTTCCCGTTCCATCTCTTCACGCATCAGGTATTTCTGCATCTTGCCCGTCACCGTCATCGGGAACGCATCGACGAAGCGCACGTGGCGCGGCACCTTGTAGTGGGCGATCCGGTCGCGGCAGAAGTCGCGCACCTCCTCCGCGGTCATGCTCTCGCCCTCGCGCAGGCGCACCCATGCGCACACCTCCTCGCCATACTTCGGATCTGCGATGCCGAACACCTGGACGTCGGCGATCTTCGGATGGCGATACAGAAATTCTTCCACTTCCCGAGGATATACGTTTTCGCCGCCGCGAATCACCATGTCCTTGATCCGCCCGACGATGGCGCAATAGCCCTCCGCATCGATGGTGGCGAGGTCGCCGGTGTGCATCCAGCCGGCCGGGTCGATCGCCGCCCTGGTGCGCTCGGCATCGTCCCAGTAGCCCAGCATCACCGAATAGCCGCGGGTGCACAGCTCGCCCGGAACACCCGGCGGCACCACGCGTCCTTCGGGGTCGATGATCTTGACCTCCAAATGCGGATGGATGCGTCCGACCGAGGCGACCCGGCGTTCGATCGGGTCGTCCGGCGTGGTCTGGAAGCTCACCGGGCTGGTTTCCGTCATGCCGTAGGCGATGGTGATCTCGGCCAGGTGCATCACTTCGATGCAGCGCCGCATCACTTCGATCGGGCAGGGGGCGCCGGCCATGATGCCGGTGCGCAGCGATGCGAGGTCGAAGCGGCCGAAGGCGGGGTGATCGAGCTCGGCGATGAACATGGTGGGCACGCCGTAGAGCGCCGTGCAGCGTTCCTCCGCCACCGCCTCCAGGGTCGCCAGCGGGTCGAACCCCTCGCCCGGCAGCACCATGGCCGCGCCGTGGGTGAGGCAGGCCAGCACGCCCATGACCATGCCGAAGCAATGGTAGAGCGGCACCGGGATGCACAGCCGGTCCTGCTCGGTGAGCCGCATCGCCTCGCCCACGAAATGGCCGTTGTTGAGGATGTTGTGGTGGCTGAGGGTGGCGCCCTTGGGCGCGCCGGTGGTGCCGGAGGTGAACTGGATGTTGATCGCATCGTCGAACTGCAGGCCGCGACCGAGCTCGGCCAGTGCCGCGCGTTCAGGGGCGCCGCCGTGGGAGGCGACTTCGGCGAACGGGAGCGCGCCCGCGAGCGCGCCGTCGCCGATCCGGATCACCACCTCCAGCGATGGCAGCCTCCTCGCCGCAAGCCGGCCCGGCGCGGCGAGAGCCAGCTCGGGGGCAAGCTCCGCCAGCATGGCGGCGTAGTCGCTGGAACGGAACGCCGTCGCCGTCACCAAGGCGCGGCAGCCGACCTTGTTGAGCGCGTATTCCAGCTCCATGGTCCGATAGGCCGGATTGATGGTGACCAGGATCAGCCCGGCGCGCGCCGCGGCAAGCTGCGTGAGCACCCACTCGGCATTGTTGGGCGACCAGATGCCGATGCGCTCGCCCGGCTCAAGCCCGAGCGCCAGCAGCCCGGCGGCGAAGGCATCGGCGCGTTCGGCCAGCTCGCGCCAGGTCCATCGGACGGCCTGCCGGCGCACGATCAGCGCCCCCCGCTCGCCCCATCGGGCCACCGTCATGTCCAGTTGTGCTCCGATGGTGGCGCCCAGCAGGGGCACGGTCGAGGTGCCGCTGACGTAGCTCAGGGCCAACCCGTTGCCATCGCTCATTGTCTTCGCTCCCCCCTTGTTGCGGCCTGCTTAGCCCGCCCCGCCGCCGGCGGGAAGCGGTAGCGGGCCCGCCACAGCCATTTGTGCACCACCGCTGGCCCAAAGCAGCGAGGGTGACGCGGCCCAACCGTTTTGCTAACCATCGGGTTGTGTTTGCCCGATTCGAACCATGCGTGGCGCGCAACGAAAATGTTGGCCTTGTCAGACCCGATTACCAATGAGGCGCCGGCGCCGCTGGCAGCATTGCGGGTGCTCCTCATCGAGGCTGACCGCGCGGTGGCCGATACCATCTGGCGCTGCCTGGAAGGCGCGGACATGCGCATGGCCTGGGCGCCGAATGCCTCGCTCGGAATGCATTTGAAGCAAAGATTCCTCCCCGAGGTGGTGCTGCTCGAGCCGGCGGGGTTTGATGGCGAGGCCGCATCGCTGATCGGCCGGCTGGCCGGCGCCGGCGATTGCTGCGTCATCGTGCTCTCCAACCGTGGGGAGGAGGCAGACCGGGTGGCCGGGCTGGAAGCGGGGGCGGACGACTACATCGTCAAGCCGCCGCCGTTGCGTGAGCTGGTGGCGCGCATCCGTGCGGTGCACCGGCGCCTGCGCGGTCATGTGCCCGATGTCTTGCCGAGGGTGGGGGGTTACCGGGTGGACCGCAGGCGCCGCGCGGTGTTCGACGCCACCGGCCGGCCGGTGGCGCTGACCGGCGCGGAGTTTGACGCACTGCAGACGCTGCTGGAGGCAGCCGGCGAGCCGGTGAGCCGCGAGCGGCTGTCGGAGGCCGCGCTGAGGCATCCGTGGCGGCCGGAAGATCGCAGCATCGACCAACTGATCTTCAACCTGCGCCGCAAGCTGTCCGACGGCGACCGTGCGCTCAGGCTGATCCAGTCGGTGCGCGGGGCGGGCTATGTGCTGGCGCAAAACGGCGGGCTTGGCGCGTGATCCCCCGCATCGGCATGCAGGCGCGCTGAAGGCCAGGTCCGGCGCGCGCCTTCGCGCGACGAGCTCCGCCCTGGACCCGCCAAGGGCCGAGAGGCCCTTGGAACCCATTCTTTTAGGTGCTTCGCGCCATCCTTACCGCCGCGCCGTTCCACGCCAAGCATCGAGGCGCGCCACAACGACATCGATGCAACCGCGCTCGACATGATCCACAAGCCGTGGGACTATGACGTGATGGTCACCGAGAACATTTTCGGCGATATCCTGTCCGATCTCACCGCCGGCCGGGCGGCCGAGGGTCAAGGCTTCACGGTCGGCAGGTCAAGCAACAAAAAACAATCAGGGAGGCAAACGTGAACGAGGGACGTGAGAGCGACTCCGCAAAGTCGTCCATGGAGACCACGACGATACGGCGCGCGGCGTGGTTCCTCATTCCATTCCTGATGTTCGCCTATCTCGTTTCCATCATAGATCGCGTCAACGTCGGTTTTGCCGCCCTGCAGATGAACAAGGATCTGGGGCTGACCTCGTCCGTGTTCGGCCTTGGCGGCGGATTGTTTTTCCTGACCTATTTCCTTTTCGGGGTGCCAGGCAACCTTGCCTTGCAGCGTTTCGGCGGGCGGTGATGCCTGGCGACGGTGATGGTCAGTTGGGGCGTGGTCTCTGCGTGTACCGCCTTCGTGGTCGGGCCGTGGTCGTTCAGTGGGCTACGTCTCGTTCTGGGCATCGCCGAAGCCGGATTCTTTCCCGGTGTCCTCCTCTATTTGACGTATTGGTTTCCCGCCGAATATCGTGCCCGGATGGTCAGCCTGTTCTACGTCGGCGTGCCGATCTCCGGCTTCGTCGGCTCACCGTTTTCTGCCGTGCTGCTCGAGATGGAAGGAATAGCCGGTCTGCACGGTTGGCAATGGCTGTTCATCGTGCAGGGATTGCTGCCTGTGTTCCTTGGCATCGCGGCTTTCGTCGCGCTTCCGGACCGGCCGAACGACGCGCGCTTCCTCAGGGCCGAACAGCGCGCGTGGCTGTCCGGCAAGCTGCTGGAGGAGCAGCGCCAGATCCGGGTGGTGCGCGATGAGCGCCCCTGGGCCGTCATGTTCAACGCCCAGGTCCTGCTGCTCGCCCTGACTTACGCCGGCGCCTCGGCGGCGTCCAATGGCCTGTCGATCTGGCAACCGCAGATCCTCAAGTCATTCGGGCTGACCAACATGCAGACCGGCCTCCTCAACTCGGTGCCGTTCGCCGTCGCTTCCATCGCGATGATCGTGTGGGCACGCTACTCCGACCGGCGCGGCAACCGGGTCTCGACATCCATCCTGCCGCTTGGCCTGTCCGTCGTCGCCCTGTTGGGTTGCGTTCTGACCAAAGGACTTTGGCCGGCGGTGTTCTTCCTCACCCTCACCCTGGTTGGCACATACGCCTTCAAGGCCCCGTTCTGGGCCTTGTCCTCGGAAACGTTGTCCGCCGGAGCGACCGCGGCCGGGTTGGCAATGATCAACGCCGTCGGCAACCTGGGAGGGTTTGTGGGCACGTATCTCATCGGTGTGCTGCGCGACGCGACCGGCAGCTATCTGGTGGCACTCTCGCCGATCCTGCTTCTGGAGGCGATCGGCTGCGTGATCATCCTGGTCCTGGGTGGGCATCAGAAGCGTCTTGCCGAGCGGGCCAGGGCCGGCGGGGTGGTGGCATGACCACGACGCGCAAGCTGCCCTCGGCGGCCGATGGCCGCCGCATCGAGCTGGCATCCTTCGATCCCTTGGATGCCCCGCATGATCCCAATCACCAGGAGGACGCCCCATGAAACGCCGTGAATTCGTACAACAGGTTGGCTTCGCCTCGGCCGGTGTGCTGATCGGGGCACCGGCGGTGCGGGCGCAATCGGCGACCATCTTGAAACTGAGCCATACCGACCAGCCCACGGGTGCGCGGCAGCAGGCGTCCGAATTGTTTGCCCAGAAGGTCCAACAGTACACGCAAGGACGCTACTCGGTACAGATCTATCCGGCGGGCCAGCTTGCCGACGACGCCAAGAGCGTCGAGCAGCTCAAGCTCGGCGGCATCGATTTCGCGATCACCGGCATCGGCTCCTACGCCAATCACATCCTCCTGCTGAACCTGACTTCATTGCCCTATCTGCTCGACACCTACGAACAGGGTTGGAAGCTTTACGACGAATCGAAATGGATGCAGGCGCAATTCGCCAAGGGCCCGCAGTATGGATTTCGGTTCATGTCCACTTTCGAGGCCGGCTTCCGCAGCATGTCGACCAAGCGGCCGCTGGTAACGCCAGCCGACGCGAAGGGGATGAAGCTGCGCACCTATCCGAACGAAATGATACGCTGGATACTCGAGGCGATGGGCTTTGGCATACAGGTCATGCCGCTGCCGGAGGTCTATCTTGCGATCCAGCAGGGCACCGTAAGTGGTCAGGAAAACCCGATCGATACCATCTACGTCAACAAATTCTATGAGGTCGCTCCGTACATCACCCTCACGCAGCATATGTACAGCCCGATTCCGCTCACCATGGCGGAGCGGGCGTGGCAGAGGCTTTCCCCCTCTGACCGCGAAGCCGTGCGCAAGGCGGCGCAGGAAGCCGCGGACTGGAGCCGCAAGAAAATTGTCGCCAACGACGAGATCGAGCTCAAGGATATGGCAAGCAAGGGCGCGAAGGTTTCGCGGCCGGACCTCGGCCCCTGGCACGACGCGGTGAAGCCGGTCTACGTCCAGGCCAGGGCAAAGTATGGCGCGGAGATGGACGCGCTCCTCGCCGATGCCGAAGCCGTCCGCAAGGCCTTGCCGGCCGGCTAGGCGCCCAGTGCCTCCCCTGGTGGTCTGACCCCCCGCCACGCCTGGGCTGTCGGCACCGGACCACCAGGCCAGGCGTGCCCTCGTCGATGCGAATGTCCCCCCAGCCCGCCGACCGGTCCAACCATGAGCAGCACACCCCGCCAGCCGCCTGCGATCATTCGCGCGTTCGGGACGTTCATCGACTGGGCCACGATCGCGATGGGCGCCGCCATCGTTTGTCTGGTGTTCACCAATGTCGTCCTGCACCAGGTCGGTCACGACATCGCATGGACCACGGAGATGAGCCAGTTGCTGATGGTCTGGATGATATTCGTCGGCGGTGCGGCCGCGGCGCGCAGGGGAGAGCACATCGCCATCACCGAGTTCGTGGACTGGCTCGCCGCCCGGCCCCACCGCTGGGCGGAAGGCATGGCGCAACTGGTGGCCGCGTTCGTGCTTTGCCTGCTGATCTGGTACGGCATCGGCGTCACGGAGTCGGTCTGGGACGATCGTCTGACGGTGCTCGACTGGCCGATGTCGATCGAATACCTCGCACTCCCGGTCGGTTCGGCCGCAACGCTGGTGTTCGTCCTCTTCGACCTGTCACGGATCGCGCGCGGGATGCCACGGTCCGAGCGATACGGGGACTGACCGATGCTCGCCGCCGAGACGTTCGGACTCTTCATGATCATCGCGCTGGCCGGCGTGCCGCTCTTGTATGCGCTGCTGGCTTCGACCGTGGTCATCATCTGGATCAAGGGCTTCAGCTATCCTCTTGAAACGATCTTCCTGACCTATATCAGCGGCGTCGAGCCGTTCATGCTGATTGCCGTGCCGCTCTTCATTTTCGCCGGTGAAGTGCTTTCGCGCGGCGGGGTCGGCAAGCGGATCGTCAACTTCACTCGCGCCACTCTCGGCTTTCTGCCCGGGGGCCTGGGCATCGTCACGGTCGCCTCGTGCCTCATGTTCGGAGGCGTCTCCGGATCCGCGCTGGCCGACACGGCGGCGATCGGCTCGATGGTGGTGCCCGCGATGGCCGAGCGCGGCTACCCGCGTCCTTTCATCGCGGCCCTGCTCGCGTGCGCCGGCATCCTGTCGCAGTTGATGCCCTTGTCGATCCCTTTCCTCGTGTTCTCATTCCTGTCCGGCGTGTCGATGCGGCAGTTGGGGATGGCCGGCCTGCTCCCGGCCTTCGTCGCCGCGTTCATCCTTTCGCTGGTCTGCGTGTGGTACGGAAAGAAGACCGGCTGCGACAACGGAGCCGAACGAGCGACCAGGCGCGAAATGTGGCTGGCGTTCAAGGATGCCGGTCCCGCCTTGCTGATGCCGGCCATCATCGTCGGCGGCATCTGGTCCGGCTTGTTCACACCGACCGAGGCCGCCGCCGTGTCCGTTGTCTACGGCCTCATCATGTCGCTGGCGCTTTACCGGGACATCACCTGGCGCGATCTGCCGCAGATGCTGCTGCGCTCGCTGCGCACCAGCGCGGTGGTCATGCTGATCGTCGGCGCGACCGGCGCGCTCGCGTGGCTGATCACCGCCGAGCAGGTCGCGGTGCAACTCGCGGCATGGGTCACCAGCGTCGCCCACCGCCCATGGGAGTTCCTGCTCCTGGTCAACATTTTCCTCCTCCTGCTTGGAATGTTCATCGAGCCGCTGCCCGCATTGCTGTTGACCGCTCCGCTGCTGCTGCCCATGGCGGCGGCATACCACATCAACCTGGTGCATTTTGGCGTCGTGATCACCTTCAACCTTGTGATCGCCCTGGTGCATCCGCCGGTGGGGCCGGTGCTGTTCATTTCTGCGAAGCTTGCCGATGTCCGCATCGGTGTCGTCACGATTGCCCTGCTTCCGCTGCTTGCGGCGCTGATCGTCGTGCTGCTGCTCATTACGTACATCGAGCCGCTGTCGCTGTTGCTGGTTCGGGCCGGCCCTTGACGCCCCATCGCGCCCCCGCATGATGGCGCCCTCCGCCGCAAGGACCTGGCCCGCCATGCCTCTCGCCAACGATCCCACCACCGCCATTCGCGATGCGGTCGCCGCCATCGAGGCGGAGCTGATCGCCGTCCGCCGCGACATCCATGCCCACCCCGAGCTCGCCTTCGAGGAAGTGCGCACCGCCGCCCTGGTGGCGCGGGAGTTGGCGAAGCTCGGCATTCCGCACCGCACGGGAGTCGCGAAAACCGGCGTGGTCGGGCTGATCGAGGGCCCCCGGCCCGGCCGCGTGCTGATCATCCGCGCCGACATGGATGCCCTGCCGATCCAGGAAGCGACCGCGCTCCCCTGGGCCAGCCAGGTTCCCGGCCGCATGCACGCCTGCGGCCACGACATCCACACCACCATCCTGCTCGGTGTGGCCGCGGTGCTGAAGGACCTCGCCCCCCGCATCGCGGGCACGGTGAAGCTGGTGTTCCAGCCCGCCGAGGAGGCGATCGGCGGCATGAAGCAGATGCTGGCGGAAGGGTTGCTGGAGGACCCCAAGGTCGATCTCGCCCTCGGCTTCCACAACGGTCCGGAGCTTCCCGCCGGCCGCTTCGCCTACATCCGCGGCCCGGCCATGGCCGCCGCGGACCCGTTCGAGGTCGTGCTGCACGGCGTCTCCGGCCATGCCGCGGCGCCGCATACGGCGATCGACCCGATCGTCGCCGCCGCCTACCTCATCACCCAGCTCCAGACCGTGGTCTCGCGCGAGGTCAACCCGATGCACCCCGCGGTGGTGACCGTCGGCGCCATCCACGGCGGCGAGGCGGTCAACATCATCCCGGACAGCGTGACATTCATCGGCACCGTGCGCACGCTGCACGCGCCGGCGCGCGATACCGCCGAGGCCGCCATCCGCCGGCTGTGTGAGGGCGCCGCGGCGACCCTGAGGGTGCGCCCGGAGGTCACCTACACGCGCGGCACGCCGCCGCTGGTGAACGACGACCGGCTGCTGGAGCCCGCCGTCGCCGCGGTGCGGCGCCAGCTCGGCGACGTCATCGCCGAGGCCGCGCCGGTGATGGGCGCTGAGGACCTGTCCTACCTGTTCGAGCGGGTGCCGGGCTATTGGCTGCGCATCGGCTCCGGCGCGCCCGGGCGGGCGGACAGGCTGCACAACTCCGGCTACGCGCCCGACGAGGCCTGCATCGGGCTCGGCGTGCAGGCGGTCTGTAGGGCTGCGCTCGACCTGTTGTCCTGACGCGCGGGCAGCGGCAGCGCGGTCTGGCCGAGCACCCAGCCCTCCCAGCGGCGGATCCAGGGGTCGTCCGGCACCAAGGCCGGCCGGTTGCCGGCCAGCACGTTCAGCGCGCACAGCACCCCGAGCGTGCAGTCGAAGCGGTCCTCGCCCGCGCTATCGGCGCCGAAGCCGTCGCCAATGGCGGCTTGCATGGCGGCATCCGGGCTCGCGCCAAGCCGCGCCATGGCGCCGAGCAGCCCGTCCGCCAGCGCCAGCCGCACCTCCCGCCGCCGCTTGCTGCCGGGAAGCCGCAGCCCGAGATGGCGGAGCGCCTCGGCCGGATAGGTTTCCGCCATGACGATGCCGCCCGGCGCCAGCAGCCCCGCGAGCTCGCCGTCGAACGGCCACAGCCGAACCCCACCCGCGGCGAGCTCGGGCAGCAGCATGTCGCGCCAGGCGGCAATGGCCGCCTTGCCGGACTGGTTGGCGCCCAGCGTCCAGAACGGCGGCGCGCCGGCCGGCCGCTCGGCGGTGGCGCGATCGACCGCCCGGTGCAGCGCCTCCGCACTCGCCAGCCCGAGCGCCGCCGCGTGCGCCGCGCGCGTCATGCCGCGCCGCCCGCAGGCCGGATAGAACGGCCTGAGCGGGCCGATCTCCTCCACCGTCGCGCACACCCGGAAGAACTCCGGCCGGCTCGCGAGCGTGCGCAGGAAGGCCGGAAAGCCGGCGGTGATGCCGTGCGCCTCGGCGTAGGCGCGCGGCAGGCCGAGCGGGCAGTCAATGCCGAACAGCACCGCACCCCTCTCCTCGCGCAACCGTCCGAGCAGCCCGGCGATCTCGCCCACCGGCGCCGGCGCGCCGAGCCGCCAACCCCCGGCCGTGCGCCGCGCCGCCACCATCCAGCGCTTGCGCGCATCCACGCTCCAGTCGGCGTGCACCGCGAGCGTGACCTGGGCGTATGCCGCGGGGATCACGGCTCAAGGCCAGGGGCGCTGCCCCTGGACCCCGCCAAGTCCGGCGCGCGCCTTCGCGCGACGGGCC
>Ga0326727_10013350_pt1 | contig 18326 bp, 13 predicted proteins | sample MB2enrmetagenome_FD_207643 | JGI IMG/M metagenome (GOLD analysis project Ga0326727, IMG submission 207643) | Lab enriched peat soil microbial communities from McLean, Ithaca, NY, United States - MB29MY | ecosystem: Environmental > Terrestrial > Soil > Wetlands > Peat | place: USA: New York...
ACATGGTGCGCTCCATCGCCACGGCCGCGGAACAGCAGTCCGCCACCTCGGAGGAGATCAACACCAGCGCCGGGGCCATCAACGAACATTCCCGCGAGACCCTGAAGCAGCTGGAAGAGGCCGCCGACGAACTGCACAAGGTGGCCCAGCAGTCCGCCCGGCTCAAGGAACTGGTGGCCGAGTTCGATGTTTCCGGGTCCGAACCGACCCAGGCCGAATTGCCCGCCGGGACCCCCCGGCCCAAGGCTCTTACCTAGAGCAGGGCCTTCCAGGCGCGTCGACAATTATTTGCGCGAGACGAAATTCCTTCGTGAGACGAAAATAAATGTTGACAGGTTTTTTTATGGCGTTATTTTTTGTGCGGACGCAAGGCGTAAGCCTCTGCTCCACTTCCGAGCCCCGGGCCTTTGTGCACGGGGTTTCGTGTTTTTAAGGGCTTGAAATGCTATACTTCGCCTACCTAGACGAGTTTGGGCACATCGGTCCCTATATCTCCCGTCATGATCCTAAACACAACACTAGCCCCGTGTTCGGGCTTGGCGGAATTGTCTTGCCCTACACTCATGCACGCTTTTTCTCGATGTTTTTCTATAAGTTGAAAGAAGAGCTGCTAAAAGAAGAAATCTCGGTAAAAAGGAAAGTCCATCCCGCAAAATGGGAGAAAAAAGGAGCAGCCCTTTACACTGTAAATAATATTACCAAGTACCGAGAACTTCGGGCTGCCACGAACAGAATTCTGAGCAGATTGAAATCCATGGGAGGATTCGTATTCTATACCGGGATAGAAAAGTTGCCGCCGGACGAAAAACGCATCCCCGAAAGATTGTATCTCTCTGTTTTAGTTGATGCCATAAGAAAGCTAAACAATTTTTGCAGAACTCACACAGAAAATACCATGTTTACCTTAATACTAGACGCTGTTGACTCAGATCACACAAAGCAAAGAGCCAATTTTCGTCCAAAAAGCGTAGAAGCTGCCTCAAAATCAATGTTCGGCACAGATAAATGTTTTCATCTCGTAGAACCTCCTTTTCAGGTGGAAAGCCATCTCTATCAGAACATGCAATGTGCTGATTGGTTATGTGGTTTACTAGGCAGACTTCTTGTTTGCCAATGCTCCACAGAATTCCCGGAATTTGAAGTTTTCGAAAAATACTTTAAGGATAGGATTAGTGCTGTCACTACAAACAGTTCATTGCGCCGTAGAAAATGCTGCCGGGTATTGCATCTGCCTGGAATCTGAAGTGGTGCAATAGAGCGGCCGCTACACCTCGAAGCTGAAGGTGAACGAGGCCCCGGGGCGGCCGGCCACGGTAAGCTCGCCCTTCAACTGCTCCACCAGCGAATTTAAGAGCACCATGCCCAGGGTGCCGGCCCCGGCCGTGTCGAAGTCCCCGGGCAGGCCCACCCCGTCGTCGGCCACCTGGATGGTCAGTTTGCGGCCGTCGTTATCCACGCTCACGGCTATGCGGCCCTCCCGGCCGTCCGGGAAGCCGTGCTTCACCGCGTTGGTGATGAGCTCGTTGACGATGAGCCCGCAGGGTATGGCCTTGTCTATGGGCAGCTCGGCCTCGGCCAGGCGCAGCTCGCAGCGCAGTTCCTGAGTGCCGCGCAGGGAATCCACCAGCCTGGGCACCAGGTCCTCCAGGTACTGCTTCAAATTCACCCGGGAAAGGTCCTGGGAGCGGTACAGCTCCTCGTGGACCAGGGCCATGGAGGCTATGCGGTTGCGGGTCTCGGTGAAGAGATCCAGGGTGCCCGGGTCCTCCAGGCTTTCCTGTTGCAGGTAGAGCAGGCTGGACACGATTTGCAGGTTGTTCTTCACCCGGTGGTGTATCTCGCGCAGCAGCAGGGTCTTCTCGGCCAGGGCCCGGTCCTTCTCGGCCTCGGCCTCTTTGCGCCAGCTTATGTCCCGGGCCGAGGCCAGCACCCGCTCCACCCCGCCCAGCATGGCCCGGCGGTAGGACACCTCCACCCAGAGGTCATGGCCGTCCTTGGCCCGGACCAGCCAGTCCAGGACCTGGGGCTGGCCTCCGGCCGTCTTGGCCTGGATCTTGAGCAGGTTTTCCCTGTCATAGGGCGCTTGGCCGGTGCTCAGGTCCCCGGCTCGCATGGTCAGAAGCTCTTGGCGCGAATATCCGGTCAGGGCGCAGGTCCGCTCGTTGACGTCCACGATTTGGCCGTCGGGCGCGGCATAGATGACTATGGCGTCGTTGACCGAGTTGAAGATGGCCTGGAAACGCTCCTGGCTCAGGCGCTGCTCGGCCAGCAGGGCCTCTAGTTCCCGGGTCTTGGCCCGGACAGTCCCGCGCAGGGCCGCGTTGAACACCCCAAGAGCCAGGACCAGGCCGCAAACCCCGGCCAGCACGGTGAGAAACGTCCGGCGGCTGGAGCTTCCGGGCAGGGTCGCGCCCAGCCACTTGTCTTCCAGAGCCTTCATCTGCTCCGGGGGGATTTGGGCGAACCCCGCCTCCACCTGGCGCAGAAGATCGGCCCGGCCCTTCTTGACCGCCCGGTGGAACTCCCCGGTGTACAGGGTGAAGGCCGAGCGGAAGTCCTTTTCCAGGCCGTATTTGTAGATGTAGTAAAGGCCCGGGGGCTTATCCACGCAGAACACCCGGATCTCGCCCCGGGCCGCGGCCAGGGTCACGGCCTCGTAGCTGGGGTATTCGCGCAGGCTGTCTATGCCCTGGCTTTTGAGCACCCCGATGTCGGCGTCCCCGGCCTTGACCCCCACGGTGAAACCCCGCAGGGAGGAAACATCCGTGATGCCGCCCAGGCTCTCGTGGTGGAAGATCAGCGCCTCGACCTTGGCGTACGCCGGGGTGAAATCGTAAATATCCTTGCGCTCCGGGGTCTCGAACACGGTGTCGAGCACGTCGGCCCCGCCCCGGCGCATGAGGTCCTGGGCCTGGCCCCAGTCCGTGGCCTCTATCTCCACGGGCACGCCCATGACCTGGGACCACAGCCGCCATTCGTCCACCAGCAGGCCCTGGATCTGCCCGCCCGGGCCGCGCATCACGTAGGGGGGATAGTTGTCGTCCATGGCCACCTTGATGGAGGTGGAGGCCGGCCCGGCCCAGGACGGGGAGGCCAGGCACAGGGCCAGAAACAGGCAGGATATCAGCGGCAGGGACGGACCGGAAAAGGCCCCTGGTTCACGGGGGCGATAAACGGTGGGCATGATGCGTTCCTTGATAGTACGCCGATGTGACTAACCCGTGACGCCCCGCCCGGCAAGCCCCCGAGGGCTCCCCTCGCTGCCGGGCGGGGCCGCGGATCAGTTCCGGTCAAGCTCCCGGGCCAGGCGGTAGCTCACCAGGCTCTCGATGGTCAGCACGGGCCAGCCGTGGCTCTGGCAAAAGGCCCTTATTTGCGGCAGGCGGGCCATGGTGCCGTCCGGATTGGTCAGCTCGCACAGCACCCCGCACGGTTCGAACCCGGCCAGGCGCATTATGTCCACCACGGCCTCGGTGTGCCCCGGGCGCTCCAGCACCCCGCCGGGCCGGGCTTTCAAGGGAAAGACGTGCCCCGGTTGGCAAAGGTCCCCGGGGCGCGCGTCCAAAGCCGCGGCCGCCCGCACCGTGGCCAGCCTGTCCGCGGCGGACACGCCCGTGGTCACGCCCTGGGCGGCCTCGATGGATACGGTGAAGGCCGTCTGATAGCGGCTGGTGTTGTTCTCGACCATCATGGCCAGGCCCAGACTGCGGACCTTTTCCTCGGTCAGGCACAGGCAGACGATGCCGCTGCATTCCCGGATGAGCATGGCCATCTGCCGCGTGGTCAGGGTCTGGGCCGGGAAAACCAGGTCGCCCTCGTTTTCCCGGTCCTCGTTGTCCACGATGACCACTCCCTGGCCGCCGCGCAGGGCGTCCAAGGCTGTTTGCACTTCTTCAAAGGGGGTCGCGGCCGGGCCGCGAGCAGGCTGATTCATGGTAACGCTCCTTGAGTTCGTTAGAATTACCAGAATCAGGGCGCAAGATAGGACGGACAACCGGACGCGCCAAGGCACGCCGGTCTGGGACCGGGGAGGGGTCCGGCCCAGGCGGGTTCCGTCGTCTCCTCTTCCATCCGGACTGTGACCGTCGGCCCCGGCCTCTCACCGGGTCTGCTGACCCCGCGCCATGGCGGCGCGGGCGCTCGCGGGCTCCCCGGACTGGCCGGGATACCGCCGGTGGGGAATTTCACCCCGCCCTGAGGATAGGAAACAGGATTATGCGCAATCAAAGGCCCGGGCAAGCCCCGGGGACCGGCCGAGAAAATCAGGTGCGGACATGCTCGGGACATGATATTGTGGCGCCGTGACTAACTCGTGACGCCTTTTCCCACAGGCCCCGCTGGCGGGCTCGGGTTGTGCTGGCCCCAAAATTAGGCTAAGCGCTCAGTCAGTTATGCCGTGCCGACCATCGTCTCAGGCAAGGGTCTAGAATGCTTCGCAAATATTCCATAGCCTGGCGGATCGCCTGCCTGCTGGCCGTGTTCATACTTTTCACGGCCGGGGCTCTGGTCATGGTGTTGCACTACACCACCAAGGCCGAGCGGGCCGTGCGCACCGAGGTGGGCCAGATGGCCCTGCAAGGCCACAAGGACAGCATCCAGGACATGACCCATTGCCTGGGCCAGATCCTGGGCCAGGCCCTGAGCGCCCTGCCCCCTGGGGCCGACCCCGAGGAGGCCATCCGGCGCGTGGTCAACCCCCTGCGCTACGAGTCTGACGGCTCCGGCTATTATTTCGTGTACCGGGGCACCGTGATAGTGGCCCTGCCCCCCAGGCCGGAACTGGTGGGCCGGGACATGGTCGCCATAGGCACGAACGGCGGCATCACCAAGCTGGCCGAGGCCGCCCGGGCCGGGGGCGGTTTCGTGGAATACGTCTTCCCCAAGCCCAACGGCCGGGAACAGAAAAAACTCAGCTACGCGGAGATGATCCCGGGCACCGATTACTGGCTGGGCACCGGGGTGTACATGGACGACGTGGACCTGGACGCGGCCGGGGCCGAGGCCCGGGCCTCGGCTATATTTAGGGAACAGGCCTGGATCATGCTCCTGGCCTGCGCCCTGACCAGCGGGGTCATGCTGGCCCTGACCCTGATCACGGCCAGGGGCATCACCGGACCTTTGGCCCAGGCCGTGGCCGCCGCGGAAAAGATCGCCGGGGGCGATCTTAACGTGTCCCTGGACGAATCCGGCCAGGACGAACCGGCCAGGCTGAACCGGGCCTTGAACCGCCTGGGGGCCACCCTGACGGCCAACATCCGGGAGATCGAGGACAAGCGCGCCAAGGCCGAGGCCGAGGCCGAGACGGCCAAGGGCCTGGTGGCCGAGCGCGACACCCAGATCGGCCAGCGCATCAAGGCCGAGACCCAGGCCCGCCAGGTGGCCGAAGACCTGCGCTTCGCGGCCACGGTCTTCGACAATTCCGTGGAGGGCATCTGCGTCACGGACACCCGCGGCACCATCATACGGGTGAACCCGGCCTTCACGGCCATCACCGGCATCCCGACCGCGGAGGCCGTGGGGGCCAACCCCAGGGTGCTCAAGTCCGACCGCCACCCTCCGGCCTTCTACCACAAGATGTGGCAGTCCCTGACCCGCGAAGGCCAATGGGCCGGGGAGATCTGGAACCGGCGCAAATCCGGGGAAGCCTACCCGGAATGGCTGAACATAAGCGCGGTGCGCGACGATTCCGGGGAGACCACCCACTACGTGGCCGTGTTCCACGACATGTCCGAGATCAGGCGCCAGCAGGAATCCCTGGAATACCAGGCCAACTTCGACGCCCTGACCGGCCTGCCCAACCGCATCCTGCTCATGGACCGCCTGGAGGTGGCCTTGACCGCGGCCAGGCGCCACGGTCACAAGCTGGCCGTGATCTTTCTGGACCTGGACAACTTCAAGCACGTCAACGAATCCCTGGGCTTCGCCGCCGGGGACGAGCTTCTCAAGGAACTGGCCGGCCGGCTGTCCCGGGCCCTGTCCGCGGACAACACCCTGGGCCGCCTGGGCGGGGACGAGTTTTTGGCCATCATGCCGGAAATTGAAGGCCCGGACGACGCCTCCGAATCCTGCGGGCTGATCTCCCGGGCCATGCGCCAGGGCTTCCAGGTCGGGGGCATGGAGGTGTTCCTGACGGCCAGCGCGGGCATCGCCGTGTCCCCGGACGATGGCCAGGACCCGGGCGAACTGGTCAAGAACGCGGAACTGGCCCTGTACCGCTCCAAGCACCTGGGTCGGGACATGTGCCACTTCTTCACCCCGGAGCTGGGGGAAAAGGCCCGCCGCCGCCTGACCCTGGAATCGGACCTGCGCCGGGCCTTGGAGAACGACGAGTTCGAGCTTTTCTACCAGCCGCTGGTGGACATGCGCACCGGGCTCATCAAGGGGGCCGAGGCCCTTTCCCGCTGGCACAGGGACGGGGTGCTGGTGTCCCCGGCGGAATTCATCCCCCTGGCCGAGGAAACCGGCCTGATCGTGCCCCTGGGGGCCTGGGCCCTGAACGAGTCCTGCCGCCAGGCCAAGGTCTGGCTGGAGAAGGCCGGGGGCCTGACCATGTCCGTGAACCTGTCCTCGCGCCAGTTCCGCCAGCACGACCTGGAACACCTGGTGGAAGAGGCCCTGGCCGGCCACGCCTTGCCCCGCGAGTCCCTGCACCTGGAGATCACCGAATCAGTGCTAATGGCCAACATGGAAAGCGCGGCCAAACGCCTGCACATGTTCAAGGAGCTGGGGGCCAAGATCATCCTGGACGACTTCGGCACCGGCTTTTCCTCGCTTAGCTACCTGAAGCACATGCCCATCGACGGGCTCAAGATCGACCGGTCATTCGTCAAGGACATCACCTCCAATCCGGACAGCCTGGCCATCGCCAAGGCCATCATGGCCCTGGCCAAGAGCCTGGGCCTGGGCCTGGTGACCGAGGGCGTGGAGACCATGGAGCAGCTGGCCCTGCTGCGCGGCCTGGGGTGCAGGCTGTTCCAGGGCTATCTGGCCAGCCCGCCCGTGCCCGCCCCCGAATTCGAGCGCCTGCTGGCCGAACAAAACCCCATCATCGAGCCCATACCCCACACAGGGTAGGACTGAGGCGGGCGGCCAGCCCGAAACGTTCTACAGACCCTGATAGGCCTTCTTGAGCACCAGGGCGTCGTACTGAACCCTGGGGCCTTCGCAGATCACGCAGCCCTTGGCCCCAAAGTCCTTCAAGGCCCGCAGGCAGGCCTTATAATTGAAGTCACTTTCCAGCAGGGGCAGGTGGTGTCTTTCCCCCTTGGGGCCGTAAGCTATGCCCCCCATGTGCAGGTGCAGGTCCTCCATGGCCTGGCGGCCAAGCGCGTCCTGCACGGCTTGCAGCACCCGGGCGAAATCCTCGTAGTCCTTGAGAGCCCCGTTGCCCCTGGCGTGCAGGTGGGCGAAATCAATGCACGGCCGGCAGGTCTTCACCTCCCGGCTCAGGGCCAGCAGTTCCGCCAGGGTGCCGAACTGCGTTCCCTTGCCCGTGGTCTCCAGGCGGTAGTCCACGCCCAGGTCGGGCAGCCGGGCCAGGTTGTCCCTTATGGCGGCGTAGGCCCGCTCCGGGCAATCCCCCTGGTAGAAGCCCGGGTGAAAGACCAGGCTCCTGCCCGCAACCAGGGCTAGTCCCTTGGCCCCCTGCTCTATCCTTTGCAGGGACTTGTCCCGCACTTGGGGGTCGGACGAGTTCAGGTTCAGGTAATAGGAGCCGTGGGCGGAAAGGTAGAAGCCGTGCTCGGCCTTGGCGGCCAGGATTCCCGCCTGGTTTTTCGCGGTGACGTTGACCGAGCGCACGAAAAGAAGCTCCATGGCCTCAAGCCCCAAGTCCTTCAGGTAGGGGATGGCCGTGGCCTGGGTGAATTTCCGGCCCTGGCCCAGGGGCAGGCCGGAACAGCCGAAAAGCAGTTTATCCACGGGCGCAGTCTAATCACCCGGCCGCTCCGGGGCAAGGCTTGCTAAGTGCGCGCTAGGTCTGGTATTTTCCGGGCAGAGTCTCGGTGTCGGCCACGTTTCGGTTTAAACCGCAATATAGGAGCCCCCGATGAAAAGACTTGTCCCCGGCCTGCTGGCCGCCTGGGCCGTTCTGGCCGTGCTGTGCGCCATCCCCGCCCTGGCCGCTCCCAAGGAAAAACCCCTGCCCGTGGTGCAGCTCATAGCCACGGGAGGCACCATCGCCATGAAGATCGACCCGGTCAAGAAGGCCCCGGTCCCGGCCATCTCCGGGGAGGACCTCCTGGCCACGGTGCCGGAAATCGGCAAGGTGGCTTCCATCGAGGTGCAAAACATCTCCAACGTGCCCTCGGGCTACATGGACCCGCCCCGGTGGGTGGAGCTGCAAAAGGCCGTGGTGGCCGCCCTGGCCAGGCCCGAGGTGGCCGGGGTGATCGTGTCCCACGGCACGGACACCCTGGAGGAGACCGCGTACTTTCTGGACCTGACCGTCAAGAGCGACAAGCCGGTGGTGCTCATCGGGGCCCAGCGCAACGCCTCGGAGAGCGATTTCGACGGCCCGCGCAACCTGCTCAACGCGGCCAGGATCTGCGTGGCCCCCCAGGCCAAGAACATGGGCGTGATGCTGGCCATGAACGGCCAGATCAACGCTGGCCGCGAGGTGGTCAAGACCCATAGCTGCGACGTGGAGGCCTTCAAGTCCGGGGACTTCGGCTTCCTGGGCAACGCCGACGAGGACCGGGTGGTGTTCTACCGGGCCCCGCTTAGGCGCCAATACATCCCGCTCAAGACCGCGGACCTGCCCCGGGTGGACATCGTGTACGCCTACGGCGGGGCGGACGGAGCCCTTATCAAGGCCGCGGTCGCGGCCGGGGCCAAGGCCGTGGTGGTGGCCGCCCTGGGCTGGGGCAACGTGAACCCGGCCATGTACGAGACCATCAAGGAGGTGGCGGCCAAGGGCACGGTGGTGGTCATATCCACCCGGGTCTACAACGGCCGGGTGCTGCCGCACTACGGCTACATCGGCGGCGGGGCCACCCTGAAGGAGGCCGGGGCCGTGTTCGCGGACAACCTCTCCCCGCAAAAGGCCAGGCTCCTGGCCATGCTGGCCTTGCAGACCCCTAAGAGCCAGGCCGAGTTGCAGGCCTTTTTCGACCATTGAGTTCGCCGGCCAAAGCCCGGGCGGCCCTTGGCCGTCCGGGCATACAGCTCCAGCCCGCCGGAATGAACCGGGCGCATTGACACTGTTACCCCTTCATGTATTCCTATTAAAACTGACTCATAATTTGTATTAGCTCATCAATAATCCGTATATTTTTAATAGGTTTTGCCCGCATAAACATCAAAGCCGGCCCTGAACCAGGCGCGCTCCGGCATAACGCTCCACATCCCGGCGGGTTGAGGGTGATAAAACTCACAGGCGGGTGAACATGCCGAATTCGCAAGAGCACACCTGGCAACGGACATTGACGGCGCGAACGGCTTCGTTCTTTTCCGGCAACATCCGGCGCAGCCTCTACATCCTGGTGGCCTGCGCGGTTCTGCCGGCTCTGCTCATAATCATATACATGGGCATGAACCAGCGGGACCAAGCCATAGCCAAGGCCGACGCGGAATTGGCCAACCTGGCCAACAGCATGCGCACCGTGCAGTGGGACAAGACCATCCAGGTCAAGACCATTCTGGAGGTCCTAGCCCTGGTGCCGGAGGTCAAGAACTTCGACATCAAAAAGTGCGACGCCCTGTTCGCCAACACCCTAGGCAACGACAGCGCCATGGCCAACATATTGCTGGCGGACATGCGGGGCGATGTCCTGGCCTCGGCCAGGCCCTTCACCGGCCGGGTGAACATAGCCGACCGCAACTGGTTCAAGAACGCCCTGCGCACCAGGGACTTTACCTCCGGGGAATACGCCGTGGGCCGGATAGTCAAGGATCAGCCCATAATGCAGTTCGGCTACCCGGTCCTGGGTCCGGACGGAGTGCCGGCGGGGGTGATCTTCGCGGCCTATGACCTGGGTAAAATCCTGGAATATTTCCAAAGCCTGACCCTGCCTCCGGACAGCCGGGCCGCGGTGCTGGACGTGAACGGCGTGCGCTATCTTACCTTGGCCACCCAGAGCCAGCCGACCAAGCCGGGCACCCCGATCGTGGCCGAGAACTGGCGCACCATCAGCCAGTGGCCGGAAGATTCCGGCCATTTCATCGGCGACAGGTACGACGGCGTGAAGAGCCTGTTTTATTTCAGCAGGCTTCGTTTGCGTCCCGGCGAGCCGCCGTTCGCCGTGGTGCTGGTGAACACCCCCTTGAACATCATCTTCAAGACCGCGGACCAAGAGTTGCGTTTGAACCTGGCCCTTCTGGGGGTGTCCGGGCTGCTGGCCATGTTCATCGCCAGGTTTCTGGGCGGGATCATGGTGGAATCACAGGTCAAGGCCCTCAAAGCCAGCGAGAACAAGCTGCGCACCGTGGCCGATTACACCTACGACTGGGAATACTGGCTCGATCCCCGGGGAGACTTCAGCTGGGTCTCCCCCTCCTGCCAGCGGGTCACCGGGTACGCGGCCGAGGAGTTCCTGGCCAAGCCGGGGCTCAAGATACGCGACATCGTCCATCCCGACGACGAGCCAATATGGCGGGCCCACATGTTGGAAGTGGGCGCCCGCATGGCCTCCCACCGCGAGCTGGACATGCGGGTCATCACCAAGGACGGCCAGGTGGTGTGGATCGGCCACACCTGCGAGGCCATATACGATGACCAGGGGGTTTACCTCGGCCGCCGGGGCTGCAACCGGGACATCACCGAGCGCGTGCTGGCCGGCCAGGCCCTGCAAAAATCCAACGACCGCTACCGGCTTCTGCTGGAGAACGCCGGGGACGCCATCTATCTGTGCGACATCTTCGGCCGGTTCCTGGACGTGAATACCGAGGCCGAGCGCCAGACCGGCTTCACCCGCGACGAGCTTCTGGGCATGGGCACCTCGGACTTGGACCCGAACTTGACCACGGAAGCCCTCGACGCTTTAATCAAAGACATCGTGGGCCGCCGCTCGGTGACCACTGAAACCATGTGCCGGCACAAGTTTCGCCGGCCCTTCCCGGTGGAAGTGCGGTCCGTGGTCATGGAATCCCCGGATCAATGGTACATCCTGAGCATCGTGCGGGACGTCACCGAGCGCAAGCGGGCCGAGGAAGCCAGGCTGGCCAGCGAGGTCAAACTGGCCGCGGCCCTGGAGAGCATGACCGACGCGGTGTTCATTTCCGACGACAAGGGGCGCTTCCTCAACTTCAACGAGGCCTTCGCCACCTTCCACAAGTTCAAGGACAAAAACGAGTGCGCCAGGGACCTGGCCGATTACCCGGAAATCCTCGAGGTGTACCGCGATGACGGCACCCAGGCCCCCCTGGAACAATGGGCCGTGCCCAGGGCCTTGCGCGGCGAGGTGGTGACCAACGAGGAATACCGGCTGAGGCGCAAGGACACGGGCGAAACCTGGGTGGGCAGCTACAGTTTCGGCCCGATCCGCAACAAGGCCGGGGAAATCATCGGCTCGGTGGTGGTGGGGCGCGACATCACCGAGCGCAAGGAACACGAGAAGGCCCTGACCCTGGCCAAGGAGCAGGCCGAGGCCGCCAACCAGGCCAAAAGCGAATTCCTGGCCAACATGAGCCACGAGATCCGCACCCCCCTGAACGGGGTCATGGGCATGCTCCAGGTGCTGGAAATGTCCGAACTGGACCAAGATCAGCAGGAGACCGTGGCCACGGCCATGCTTTCCGCCAATCGCCTGACCATGCTTCTGACCGACATACTGGACCTGTCCAGGATCGAGGCCGGCATGATGTCCTTGCGCGAGCACGTATTCGAGATCAGCCAGCAGGTGCGCTCGGTCATGGAGACTTTTTTCCTGGCGGCCAAGGAAAAGGGCCTGCGCCTGGACTTCCACTTCGAGCCCGACATGCCCGTCAGCCTGGTGGGGGACGAGTCCCGGCTGCGCCAGATTCTCTTCAACCTGGTGGGCAACGCCATAAAATTCACGGAAAAGGGCGGGGTCCGCGTATGGGCCACGGCCCTGCGCTATCCGGGCCGGCCCGGGCTGCGGGTGCTCTTCACGGTCAAGGATACGGGCATCGGCATAACCGACGACCAGCTGAGAATCATCTTCGAGCCCTTTTCCCAGGCCGACGGGTCCTACACCAGGCGTTTCCAGGGGGCCGGCCTGGGCCTTTCCATCGCCCGCAAACTGGTGGCCCTGATGGGCGGGGAAATCTGCCTGGAAAGCGGCCAGGAAACGGGCACCACTTGTTATCTGTCCCTGCCTTTCGGGCTTGCGGAACAGCCGGCCGCCCTGGCCGAACCGGCCCAGCCCGAGGCGGAACGCCGGTCCGGGCCAGGCCTGCGCGTGCTGGTGGTCGAGGACGACGAGACCAACCTGACCGTGGCCAGGCGCATGCTTGAGGTGCTGGGCCACCAGACCGTCGCGGCCATGTCCGGGGAAGGGGCCTTGATCATGCTCTCGCAGGAGGACTTCGACCTGCTGTTCATGGACATCCAACTGCCGGGCATGAACGGCGTGGAGGCGGCCAGGGTCATCCGCGGTTCCCCAGGCCTTGGCCCCAAGGGCCAAATCCCCATCATCGCCATGACCGCCTACGCCATGTCCGGGGACAGAGAGAACTTCCTGGAGGCCGGGCTGGACGACTATATCGCCAAACCAGTGGATTTCGAGGAGCTGAAGGCGGTGATCGACAGGGTGATGGCCAAGGTGAAGGGTTGAGGGCGTCTGCTTGTCACCATATATGTTGACAAACCTCCTGTCACCACTTATGGTGCGCCATGTTCAATTATCCCGTGGAACTGACCCCCGACGACAACGGGACCATCCTGGTCACCTGCCCGGACCTGCCGGAAGTGGCCACTTTCGGCGAGGACGAAAAGGACGCCTTGGGCTACGCCGTGGGGGCCATCGAGGAGGCCCTGGCCGCCCGCATGAGCGACAGGCAGGACATACCCTTGCCCACGGGCGATAAGGAGCCCTTGGTGCGCCTTTCCATGCAGATCGGGCTGAAGGTGATGCTGTACGTGGCCATGCGCGAAGCCGGGGTGAACAAGGCCGAACTGGCCCGGCGCATGGGCATGGCCCGCCAGCACGCGGATAGGCTTCTCAATCTCAACCACGCCTCGCGCTTGGATGCGCTGGATGCGGCTTTCAGGGTGTTGGGGAAGGAAGTGATGGTGGAGTTGAGGGATAGGGCGGCGTAAGTAGTTGATGACTTGGCGTCCAGTTGGCAGCAATTTCTCATACTGAGCTAGCCGGGCAATTATGAGGTGAATACATGGACTGGTTAGAACTACTGAAGATTATAGGCATTTCAATATGTTCCAGTGCTGGCATATCTTGCGCTATCGCCTGGCTATCAAAATCTCTTTTCAAGTTTTGGTTTGATAAAGGATTAGAGAAATATAAAGTAGATTTAGCGAGACAAATGAACTTTCAGTTAGAGGTACATAAAGCAAAGCTAAATACTGCCATTGAAACACATAAATCAAAATTAAAGATGGACGCTGACGAATATCAAATTCGTATTGATTACGAATTGAACCGTATTAACAATGAACGTTCATTTGTATTTTCAAAACTTCATGCCGAACGTGCAGAAGTAATAAAGAAATTTCACACCATGCTTATTGAAGCAGAATCATCTTTTATCAAATTTGTTCAAATTCAAAGCGACGCAATTTGGGGAAGATTAGATGAAAGATATCGCAATGTTACTAATTGCCTCTGTAACATGTTCAACTTCTATGATGAAAATAGAATATATCTAGACATAAATACATGCGAAATGATACTTGAGCTGAGAAAGAATATACATGAAATTATGGGAGGCGCAGGATCTATTAGCAATATGTTTATAATAGACAATAGTAATACTATAATATCAAATTATTCAGAAGGAAATAAACTAATTATAGAGGGATTATGGCAACAATGGCGCGAACAAATAGTTATGATTCAAAATAATCTTGAAAATAAATTCAGAAAACTGCTTGGGGTAGATTAATCTCTTGGTTTCACCATAAAAAAGCCCGGGCGAACCTTGTTCGCCCGGGCTTTCAACATCCGTAATTATCGTCTTATCTACTACGCCGTAGCCAGCGCCGTGGCCTTGGCCTTCTTGCCCTTGGCCGCCTTGGTCTTGGGCTTGGCCCTGTCCGCGGTATCGCAGGCCAGGGGCCAGACCTCGTCGATCCTATCCACGAACTCCACCTTGATCTTGGCCCGCAAGTCCGCGGGCACTTCCTGCAAATCCTTTTCGTTGCGGGCCGGGACGATCACCCGCTTCATGCCCGCGGCCACCGCGGCCAGGATTTTTTCCTTTATGCCGCCCACGGGCAGCACCCGGCCCCGCAGGGTGATCTCCCCGGTCATGGCCAGGTCGTTGCACACCGGGGTATTGGTCAAGGCCGATATAAGAGCCGTGACCAAGGTGACCCCGGCCGAGGGGCCGTCCTTGGGCGTGGCCCCGGCCGGCACGTGCACGTGGATGTCCAGCTTCTCGTGGAAGTCCGGGCTGATGCCCAGCTTCTCCGCCCTGGACCGGGCGTAGGACAGGGCGGCCTGGGCCGATTCCTTCATCACGTCGCCCAGCTTGCCGGTGAGGATGAGCGCGCCCTTGCCCGGCATGGTGGTCACCTCCACATGCAAGATCTCCCCGCCCACCGGGGTCCAGGCCAGGCCCACGGCCACGCCCGGGGGCAGCTCGCGCTCCTTTTCCTCTTCCAGAAAGCGGGGCACGCCCAGCAGCTTGGGCAGCTGGCGCACCGAGACCTTGAACGGCGGCTTGACCCCCTCGGCCTTGCGCCGGGCCAGCTTGCGGCACACGTTGGCCACCTCGCGCTCCAGGTTCCTAAGCCCGGCCTCCCGGGTGTATTCCCGGCTGATCTTGGCCAGTACCGGGTCCGGAATCTCCACCTCGCCGGCCTTGAGGCCGTTCTCCTTGACCTGGCGGGGGATGATGTAGCGCTGGGCGATCTTGACCTTTTCCTGCTCGGTGTACCCGGGCAGGCGGATGACCTCCATGCGGTCCAGGAGCGGGCCGGGGATGGTGTCCAGCATGTTGGCCGTGCAGATGAACATGACCTTGGACAAATCAAAGGGCACGCCCAGGTAATGGTCCGCGAAGGAGAAGTTCTGCTCCGGGTCCAGCACCTCCAAGAGGGCGCTGGTGGGGTCGCCGCGGTAGTCCGCGCCCACTTTATCTATTTCGTCGAGCATTATGACCGGGTTTCTGGTGCCCGCGGTCTTGATGGACTGCACGATGCGCCCGGGCATGGACCCGATGTAGGTGCGCCGGTGGCCCCGGATCTCGGCCTCGTCCCGGATGCCGCCCAGGGACATGCGCACGAACTTGCGGCCCAGGCTGCGGGCGATGGACCGGCCCAGCGAGGTCTTGCCCACGCCCGGAGGGCCCACGAAGCACAGGATGGGACCCTTCATCTTGGGGTTCAATTTGCGCACCGAGAGGTATTCCAGGATGCGCTCTTTCACCTTCTCCAGGTCGTAATGATCTTCATCAAGGATTCTAGCGGCCTCCTTGATGTCCAGGCGGTCCTTGGAGAGCTTTCTCCAGGGCAGTTCGCTTATCCAGTCCAGATAGGTGCGGATGACCGCGGCCTCGGAGGAATCCGGGTGCATGGAGGTCAGGCGCTTGAGCTGCTTGTCGGCCTCCAGGCGCACTTCCTTGGGCGGGTTGGCCTTGGCGATGGCCCTTTTCAGCTCGTCCAGCTCGTCGCCCTCCTCCCCGGCCTCGCCCAGTTCCTTGCGGATGGCCTTCATCTGCTCGCGCAGGAAGAAGTCCTTTTGGGCCTTGTCCATGCCTTCCTTGGCCATGGACTGGATCTTGTGCTGCATGGAGGCCACTTCGACCTCCTTGTTCAGCTGGTCGTTGACCAGTTGCAGCCGGGCCACGGGGTCCATGGTCTCCAGGATGTTCTGGGCGTCCTCCACGCGCATGCGCAGGTTGGAGGCGATGAGATCGGCCAAACGGCCGGGCTCGTTCACGGAGTTCAAGACGCTCATGATGTCCGTGGCCGATATGCCGCGCAGGGTCAGGATCTTCTCGCTCTGCTCCCGGGCGGCCCGCATCAGGGCTTCCTCGTTGACCCCGATCTCCTTGACCTCGCCCTCGGTGAGCACCTCGATGCGGGCCTCCAGATAGGGGTCGGACTTGGAGTATTCCAGGACCTTGGCCCGGGTCAGGCCCTGGACCAGCACCTTGAGCCGGCCGTCCGGCATCTTGAGCATGCGCATGATCATGCCCACGGTGCCCACGTCGTAGAGCTCGCCCGGCTTGGGGTCGTCGATCTTCTCGTCGCGCTGGGTCAGGATCATGATGTAGCGGTTGGAATTCAAGGCCGCGTCCACCGCGGCCACGGACTTCTCCCGGCCCACGAACAAGGGCAGGATCATGTAGTTGAAGACCACGATGTCGCGCACCGGCAGCACCGGCAGCACCGAGGGCAGATCCATCTTGCCGGGCTCCGGGGCCTCGGTAAGGGGCTCCTCGGAAATGGGGTGCTCCACGGGCTCGTCTTGGGCCTCGATGTCCAACACGCCGGATTCCTTATCGGGCTTTATATCCATGGATGACTCCTAAATTACTGACTTTAACGTCTTATCTCGAACTGTTCGAAGCGCTGCTCTTCGCTGGGCCAGGCGGTCTCCACCTGGTCCACCCGGGCCAGGGGCGGCCCCAGGCGCACGCTTTCCAGAAATTTGTCCAGGGCCTGGTCCTGGCCTTGGGCCTTGATCTCCAACTGGCCGCCGGGCAGGTTGCGCACATAGCCCGTAAGGTTCAGGCGCGTGGCCTCCCCCAGCACGAAATACCGGAAGGCCACTCCATGCACCCTTCCGCTCACCTTGCAGTGCAGGGTCTTTTCCATGCCCCCTCTCAAATCAACCGCGCCTGGCGGAAGCTGAAATAATCCCGGCCGCCTATGACCACGTGGTCCAACACCTTCACCCCCAGGGGATGGGCGGCCATGACCACCTGCCTGGTGACCTCCCGGTCCTTGTCCGAGGGGTTGGGGTCCCCTCCGGGATGGTTGTGCACCAGGATGATCCCCGCGGCCTCGCGCCTAAGAGCCAGGGCCAGCACCTCCCGGGGGTAGACCGGGGCCTGGTTCACGGTGCCCCGGCCAAGTCGCTCCCAGGCCAGCACCCGGTTGGCCGCGTCCAGGAGCAGCACCCAGAACTCCTCGGTGCAAAGCCCGCTAAGGCGCTCCCTGGCCAGGTCGGCCACGGCCTTGGCGTCCGTGACCGCCACCCGCTCGCCCGCGACCTGCTCGCCCAGGCGGGCCAGGAACTCCCGCCACAGCTCCCAAAAGGCGGTCAGGCCCGGACCCACGCCGTCCACCTGGCTCAGCTCCGCCTGCCTGGCCTCGTACACCCCGCGCAGCCCGCCGAACCTGGCCAGCAAGGCCTTGGCCAGGGGCTTGGCGTCCTGGCGCGGATTGGCGTAACTAAGTAGCAGCTCCAGGACCTCGTAATCCGCCAAAGCCCGGGAATCCTTGCGCAGACGGTCTTTCAGGCGCGCTCGATGGCCCAGGTGGTGCGGATGATCCTTTTTGGTAAGCATAAATGCGGCTTTAGGCAAGGCCCTTGACGGAATTACCGGGCAAAACCCGACTTCAAGCCTCAAATAGCGGAAACATGGTCATTTTTCAAAGGCAAACCAGGGCGATGGCCAGCCTGATCTTGTCAGGAAAGTGGTGGCCATGACAAGCCTTCATGCGCGGTTCAGCCCACAAGGTGGCGAAAGAGCCCGGCGGCCGCGATGCCCATGACCACCGTGGGCAGCATGGGCAGGCGGCTGGCCGCGGCCAGGGTCACGGCCAGGGCCGCCAGGTCGGCCGGTCGGTCGGACACGAAATAGGGCGCGATCACCGCGATGAGCACGCAGCCGGGCGCGGCCAGCATGGCCGCCTGGGCGCGCGGGTTGAGCACCCGGCCCCGCAGGGCCAGATAGCCCAGGGTGCGGGTCAGGTAGGTGACCAAGGCCATGAGCCCGATGGTCAGCACCGTGGAGGACCGGATCATTTGGCCGGCCCCCAGCAATAGGCCGCCACCACCCCGGACAAGGCCCCGGCGGCCACGTACCAGGCCCCGGGCACGAACAGGTAGGTCAGGGCCGCGACCGCGAGGCTCACCAGCCAGGGCCGCGCGGCCTTGAAGCCCTGCCACATGCCGCGCATCAGCACCAGGAACGTGGCCGGAAAGGCCATGTCGAAGCCGTAGGCCCCCACGTCCCCGAACATGGGGCCGATCAAGGCCCCCAGGGTGGTGAACACCACCCAGCCGGAATAC
>Ga0326727_10013351_pt1 | contig 18326 bp, 14 predicted proteins | sample MB2enrmetagenome_FD_207643 | JGI IMG/M metagenome (GOLD analysis project Ga0326727, IMG submission 207643) | Lab enriched peat soil microbial communities from McLean, Ithaca, NY, United States - MB29MY | ecosystem: Environmental > Terrestrial > Soil > Wetlands > Peat | place: USA: New York...
GGCTTTCATCGCGATGCGCAGGCGCATCATCAGCGCGGCCGCCTTGAGACCGTGACCGAGCACGTCGCCGATGGTGAACATCAGGCGTCCGTCGTCGAGTAAGAACGCGTCGTACCAGTCGCCGCCTACGTTGATGTCGTCGCTGCCGGGAATGTACGCCGCGTCCAAGCGGACGCCGGGTACGACCGGCAGCGTCGAAGGCAGACAGGCGGCCTGCATCTCGAGGGCCACGCTTCGCTCGCGCGAGTAGGAGCGAGCGTTGGCGACGGCCGAGCCGGCGCGTCGCCCCACTTCTTGTACGAAGCTCAGATCCGTCGGACCGTACGGCTCGCGTTCGCCGTCGCGCCCGCAGGTGATCGCGCCGATGATTTCGCCGTTCGGCGTGATAACGGGCACGGTCGCGATCGAACGAACGCCGAGGCGGCGAATCGCGACGGTGCGCGCCTCGTTGGCATCGACTTCGCGCAGCCAGCGCTCGTCGATGGCTGCGACGGTCGACTCGCCGCGCTCGATGGCGCGACTGATCGGGTGCTCGCCGGCGGGCTGCGAGAGATTCATCAGCACTTCGATCAGTGCGGGGTCGCGGTGCTCGGCGGTCCGCTCCCAGGATCCGCCGGGCGGCATCACGTCGATCAGGCAGTACGCCGCGAAGCCCTCGACGCAGGCGCGCGCGATATTTTGCAGCGTCCGCTGATAGTCCAGCGAATCGACGACCGCGGCGCCGGTCCGGGCCAGCAAACGCAATCCGTCCTCGTGACGTTTGCGTTCGCGCAAGTCGCGTACGACCGCGGCGAAGCCCAAGTGCCGTCCGTCGGCGCCGGATAGCGCGAACGCGTTGCAGGCGACCGGAACCGCATCGGCCGAGCTCAACGCGCGCAGCCGGAACTCGCCGCTCCAGCGTCCGGTGCGTCTGACCGACTCGGCGATCGTCGACTCCAAGAACGGCCGGTCCGACCCGAAGACGAAATCCATGACGCCGGTGCTCTTCGCCCGCTCGGGCGACTCCAAGTCGAGCAACGCGCAACCCGCCGGATTGAGATAGGTCAGCCGTCCGGCGGCGTCGAGCATGGCGATGCAGTCGGAACTGTTTTCCACGAGCGAGACGTAGAGGTCGCGCGCTTCGTCGGCGACGTGACGGTCCTGAATGTCGACGTTGACGCCGACCCAGCACGCGAGCGCGCCGGAGCCGTCGAAGACCGGCTGCGCGCGCACGAGAAACCAATGGTGACTGCCGTCGGCGACGGCGACGCGAAACTCGATCTCGTACGGTTCGAGCGTCGCCAGCGAATGCGCCCACGCGGTCGCGACGCGCTCGCGGTCGTCGGGATGCACGCTCGCGAACCAGGCGTCACCGAGTGCGCCTTCGAGCGGAAGGCCGTGAATCTCGGACCATTGGCCACCGACGAAGGTCAACGCTCCGGCCGGCGAGGCCGTCCAGGTGATACCCGGAAGTGCGTCCCAGATCGAGCGATACGCGGCCTCGCTCGCCGGATGCAAGGATTCGAACCGCATCGGACCAGCGCCCTTCGGGCGCAGGCGAACGGTTCCTTGAGTCTCGTCGCCCGGCGAGTAGGCGCGCCACCGCGCGGGCCGAAGCAGGCACGATGCCGGAGCTTCCGGACATAGCGGCATACCTGCGCGCGCTCGAGCCGCGCGTCGTCGGTCGGCGGCTCGAACGCGTGCGCGTCGCGAGCATCGCGTTGCTGCGCAGCGCCGAACCGCCGTTGTCGGCCGTCGAAGGGCGCACCGTGCGCGTTCTCCGGCGCATCGGGAAGCGCATCGTCTTCGGACTCGACGGCGATCTGTGGCTCGTCTTGCACCTGATGATCGCGGGACGGCTGCATTGGCGGGCGCCGGGCGTCAAATTGGCCGGCCGCCGCGATTCGGCGGCCTTCGATTTCGAGGACGGTTCGCTGGTGTTGACCGAAGCGGGCACCAAGCGCCGCGCGTCGCTTTCGGTCGTGTCGGGTGAAGACGCACTCGCAGCGCTCGACCCGGGCGGCGTCGACGTCCTCGCGAGCGACCTCGAGGCCTTTCGCGCCGCGCTCGTCGCCGAGAATCGCACGCTCAAACGCGCCTTGACCGATCCACGCATCGTCGACGGCATCGGCAACGCCTACTCCGACGAGATCCTCCACGCCGCGCGGCTGTCGCCGATCGCGCTGACGCACAAACTCAAAACCGAGGAGTGGCAGCGGCTGTTCGAGGCGACGCGCGCCACGTTGTTGCTGTGGATCGACCGGCTCGCCGGCGAAGCGGAGGCGAACTTTCCCGAACGGGTCACGGCCTTTCGCGACGACATGGCCGTGCACGGCCGTTTCGGCAAACCGTGCCCGCGCTGCGGCGAGCCGGTCCAGCGGATTCGTTACGCGGACAACGAGACGAACTATTGCGCGCGCTGCCAGACCGGCGGCACGCTGCTGGCCGACCGCGGCCTCTCGCGCCTGCTCAAGAAAGACTGGCCGCGCACGCTCGAAGAGTTGGAAGCGCTCAAGCGCCGTCCGGGGTGAGCCCCAGCGCGCAGCGGGACGCGCGGGCCGCCCCGCGAACCTGCCCGCAGGTATGCGCCGATTCATTGCGTTTAGCGCCGTCGCGCTCGCCGCCGCCGCGCTTGCGGCCTGCGGCGACGCGGGAACGGGTTCGACGACCTGTCCTTCCTACCCGACGCTGGGCTTGCCCCAGTTGCTGTACCCGATCCCGGGCGCGACCGGTGTCCCGGACAGCCCCCAGTACCTCGTGGTCACCAACGTCGGACCCGCCAGCGGCTCGCTGTACTTGATTCCTCCGAACGGCGGCAACAACATCGCGGCGCAAGCCTTGGGCCCCGTGCCGTCGCCCGCGCCGTCGCCCGCCGCCACCGCGCCTGCGAATGCGACGGTGCTCGCGGCGGCGATCCCGAATCTGAATACCGGCACCTACACCGTCAAGTTCGTTTCGAACGGCGCCTCGCCGTGCGTTCAGGGACAACAGAGCGGCACGATCGGAAGCTTTAGCACTCAATGAAACGTTTCGCGTTGTTCGGCGCGCTGCTCGCGGCGAGCGCCTTCGCGGCGTGCAGCAACGGTGGAGAGTCCGACACCGGTTGTTCGAAGCCGACCGCGGGGCTGCCCGTGCTGCTCTATCCGGCGCCGAACGCGACGGGAATCTTGCCGAACTTCGGCTTCGTCGCGGTCTACAATCTCGGCGGTGCGGGTGGTTCGCTCGTGCTCAATCCCGTCGGAGGCGGCTCGCCTTTGAGCGGGGCGCAGTTCACGCGCGCGTCGCCCGGACCGCTGCCGAGTCCGTCGGCCACCGCCCCAGCCGGTGCGACGGTGTACACCTCCGTCGTTCCCGACAACTTCAGCAGCGGCGAAACGTACGAAGTCGACTTCGTGCACAACGCGCAGCCGCCGTGCGGTCCGCAGCAACCCAGCGGCGTCATCGGCGAGTTCACGATCGCCGGCGGCTGAGGTCGAGGAGCAGCGGGTTTTTCTAAGAAGAAAAGCCCAGCTACCGTTCCCGACGGAGGTCGTCACGCTGTGTCCGTCTCGCGTTCCACGTTTCTCGCCGGAGCCGGCGCTTTGGCCGGCGCTGGTTTGCCGCCGCTCGCCGGGGCTGCGGCCGAAACCTACAACCTGCGCGAACTGGTTGCCAAGCCGTACGATCTCGAAACGCCGCTGCAGTATTTTCGCACCTTCATCACGCCGACGCCGGCCTTCTTCGTGCGCAGTCACTTCGGGCCGCCCGTGGATTGGCCGCCGGCGGACTTCGCGCTCAAGGTGGAGGGCCTGGTACAGAAGCCGCTGACGCTGACGCTCGCCGACATCCGCGCGCTGCCCGCCTACGACGTTACCTGTTTCATTCAATGTGCGGGCAACGGGCGGGCCTTCTATCGTCCGCGACCCGCGGGCGCGCAGTGGACCTGGGGCGCGGTGGGCAACGCGCGCTTCACGGGCGTTCGCGTGAAGGACGTGCTGGCGCGCGCGGGCGGCGTGCAGGGCGCGGCGGCGCACCTGGGCGTCGTGCCGGCGGATCACTCGCCCTCGCCGCAGACGCCGCTCTTCAATCGCAGCATTCCGCTGAGCAAGGCCCTCGACGACGACACGATCCTTGCCTACGCGATGAACGGCGAGCCGCTCGACGTCGCTCACGGCGGCCCGTTGCGCCTGATCGTGCCGGGCTGGGCGGGCGACAACCACGTCAAGTGGCTGCTCTCGATTTCGCCGCAGGTCGACGAGACGCACGGTTTTTACATGGACACCGCCTATCGCTATCCCGACCAACTCGGAGAACCCGGCGTGCCCGTGCCGCCCGACAAGACGCATCACGTCACCGAGATGCCGGTGAAGTCGATCATCGCCAACCCGCTCGACGGCGCGCTCGTGGCCGGCGGACCCTTCACGCTGGAAGGCGTCGCATTCACGAGCCGGGGCGAAATCGATCGCGTCGAGGTCAGCGCCGACGGCGGCGCGTCGTGGCAGCCCGCGACGCTCGGTTCGGAGAAGGCGAAGTGGGCGTGGCGGCTGTGGCAAGCCGACGTCAAGGTCGTGCCCGGCCCCAACACGTTCTGCGTTCGCGCGTTCGACACGGCGGGCGGGGAACAACCCGCGCACCAGCAGTGGAATCCCAGCGGCTATTTTTGGAACGTCTACCACACGGTGACCGTCAGAGGATTACGGTGATGCGAATAACGGCGTGGGCGAGCCTCGCCGCGTTGCTCTTGGCCTTTACCGCGGGCGGTACGGCGCGTGCCGTTTCGTCCGCGGATAGGCTGCTGCCCGACGACCCGAGCAAAGCGCTCGTCGTCGAGCACTGTCAGGAGTGCCACTCGGTAACCTTGATCGCGCAGCAGCGCATAAGTGAAAAGGCGTGGACCGCCGAACTCGTCAAAATGGAAAAATGGGGTTCGACGTTACCGGCCGACAGCAATGCGGCGGTCGCTTCCTACCTCGCCAAGTACTTCAATCCGGATACGCCGGACGCGCCCCCGCGCTACATTCGCTCGCCCAAACAACCCGGCTGACAAAAAGGACCACATCGTGAAGAGATTTTTGGCTCTCGCCGTGCTCGCTTGCGGCGTAGCACTCCTCGCGCCGCCGGTTCGGGCCGACGGCGGACACCGCGTTTTCGCGCTCCACGCGCAGAACGGTTCGGGCGAAATCGGCGCCGTCGTGCTCACGCCGCTCAGCGGCAAGACCCGGGTCGAAATCGCGCTCGGCGATTCGCCCGCCGGCGTCGCGCAGCCCGCGCACGTGCATCCCGGCCCGTGCTCCAAGCTCAACCCGAAGCCGACGTACCCGCTCTCGCCCGTGATCGACGGGTACTCCGTGACCACGCTCGACGTGCCCGTCGATACGCTGCTCAACGGCGGTTTTGCGATCAACGTGCACAAGTCTGGACCGGAAGCTGCCATCTACGTGGCCTGCGGCGACCTGAAGTAAGCGCCTTGCCCCTCCCGGGGGCGACGTAGTAGGCAGGCGGGGACGGCGCTCTGCCTTAGAATGGTAGGCATTGTGCTGAGAGTCGAGCCCGCGCGTGCCTGAAACCATCGTCGCCGTCATTCTGCCCGAGATGGGCGAGTCGGTCAGCGAAGGCTCGATCGTGGAGTGGCGGGTCAAACCCGGCCAGTGGATCGAGGCCGGGGACACGCTCGTCGACGTGACCACCGACAAGGTCGACGTCGAAGTGCCCGCCCCGGCCTCGGGCCTGGTCCGCGCCGTCCTCGCCGAAGAAGGCGCCACGGTCGCGGTCGGCGCGACGCTGGCGGAGATCGACACGACCGCCGAAAAGCCCGCAGCGGATGCGGCTCCGGCCGCGCCGTCGAACGGCAGCGCAGCCGCGGCCGCGCCGCCGAAGCCGTCGACCTCCAACGGCCACGCCGCCGGGGGCCCGGCATCGCATCGCGCGCAGCGCATCGCCGAGCGCGAGGGGCTCGACCTCTCCAAGCTCGCGGGCAGCGGTCCGAACGGGCTGATCCTGCGCGAGGACGTCATTCGCGCGACCTCAACGCCCGCCGGGCGCGCCGCGCTCGCCGGCAACGGCCACGCGGCCGCCTCGATTGCGGCACCGCCGTTACCCCCGCCCGGTGCGACGATCGTGCCGCTCAAAGGGCCGGCCGGTTCGCTCGTCGGCTACATGGAAGCGAGCCTGGCCATCCCCACGGCGACGAGCTTCCGGACGTTGCAGGTCGGCGTGTTGGAGCAGCGTCGCGCCGAAGCCAACGCGGCCCTCAAGGCCGCGGGCCGCCGCGAGAAGCTCTCGTTCACGCACCTGATCGCCTTCGCGCTGGTTCGGGCCGCCGAAGCCGACCCGGCGATCGTGGCTTCGTTCCGGCGCAACGACGGACAACCCGCGCGCGTCGAGAGCGGCATTCACCTGGGCATCGCGGTCGACGCGCAGCGCAAGGACGGCTCGCGCGTGCTCGTCGTTCCGGTCATCAAGAACGCCGCCGCGCTCGACTTCGCCGCGTTCCGCGCCCGTTACGACGAGTTGATCGCCAAGGCGCGCGACGGCAAGCTGGTCGCCGACGAGTTGACCGGCGCGACGTTCACGCTGACCAATCCCGGCGGCATCGGAACCGTCGCCTCGGTGCCGCGTTTGATGCAGGGCCAAGGCGCGATCATCGCCGCCGGCGCCATCGGTTATCCGCCGGGGTTCCAACGCGCCCCCGAAGCGACGTTGCGCCAACTCGGCGTCGAGAAGACGATGACGCTGACCAGCACCTACGACCACCGCGTCATCCAAGGCGCGCAGTCGGGCGAGTATCTGCGTCGCGTCGACGACCTGCTCCAGGGCGGCGACGGCTTCTACGCTACCGCGTTCGCCGCGCTCGGGCTGCCGGCGCCGCGCGCGTTGCCGGCCGCTTCGGCGCTCGCGCCCGCGCAGCCGGTCGCGGTGACCGAGCAGCCCGCCAACGCACCGCGCGAATTCGAACACTATTCCGACGAGTTGCTGCGCGCGGTCGCGGCCGGCATGGCGATCGTGTCGTCCTATCGGCGGCACGGCCACCTCGCCGCGATGCTCGACCCGCTCGGCACGCAGCCGCAAGGCGATCCCGCGCTCGACTGGCACACCTACGGCCTCACGCCGTCGATCATGTCGGCGGTTCCGGCCGCGGTGCTGCGCACCAAGCTCAAGGGCAGCACGCTCGCCGACATCGTCGAGAAGCTGCGCGAGACGTACGGCTCGACGATCGCCTACGAAGTCGAGCACATCGCCAACATCGAGCAGCGCGAATGGCTGCGCGACTACATCGAGTCGGGCACGCACTTCGTTCCCATCTCGCCCGACCGCGCCCGCGAGGTCCTCGGCCGGTTGACCAAGGTCGAAACCTTCGAGCGCTATCTGCGCAAGACGTACCTCGGACAGAAGACGTTTTCGATCGAAGGCCTCGACGTCATGATTCCGATGCTCGAGGAGACGATCACGCTCTTCGCCGACGAGGGCGTCCGCACGACGGTGATCGGCATGGCCCACCGCGGGCGGCTGGCGACGATCGCACACATCGTCAACCGGCCCTACGAAGAACTGCTCGCCGAGTTCGAGGCCGCCGACTTGCGCCGCGCCGAAGCGGACGCCGACGACGTGACCGGCGACGTGAAGTATCATCACGGCGCCGAGGGCGTGTACCCCACGCATTCGGGCCGCGAGATGGCCGTGACGCTGGCCAACAATCCGAGCCATTTGGAAGCGGTCGACGGCGTGGTCGAAGGCCGGACGCGCGCGCTGCAGACCGATCACAAGACGCCGATCGCGCAGCTCGAAACCGGCCGCGCCGCGCCGATTCTCATTCACGGCGACGCGGCCTTCAGCGCGCAAGGCGTCGTCGCCGAAGTCCTCAACTTGCAAGGTCTGCCGGGCTACTCGACGGGCGGCACGTTGCACCTCATCGCCAACAATCAGATCGGGTTCACCACCGATCCGGGCGACGGGCGCTCGACGCGCTACGCGTCGGACCTGGCCAAGGGCTTCGACGTGCCGATCGTGCACGTCAACGCCGACGACGTCGACGCGTGCATGGCCGCGGTGCGGCTGGCCGTCGATTTCCGCAAGCGCTTCGGCCACGACGTGATCATCGACCTGATCGGCTACCGCCGCTTCGGCCACAACGAAACCGACGAGCCGGCCTACACGCAACCGGGACTGTACGAGCGGATCAAGACGCATCCCACCGTGCGCGAACTCTACGCGCAAAAACTGATCGCGCAGGGCGTGATCGGCGCCGACGACGCCAACGCGCTGCTCACCAGCGCCACGACGCGGCTTACCGAGGCCCATCAGGCGGTGAAGAGCGGAACCTGGAAGCGGCCGCCGGCGCTCAGTCCGCCCGCGCCCGACGTGGCCGACGACGTCAAGCTCGACACCACCGTGCCGCGCGAAGCGCTGCTGGCGTGGAACGACGAGTTGCTCGCGGTGCCGCCGTCGTTCACCGTGCATCCCAAACTCGTCCGTCAGTTGGAGAAGCGGCGGCAGAGTTTCGCCGTCGACGGCGAAGCGGATTGGGGCTTGGCCGAATCGCTCGCGTTCGCGTCGCTGCTCGGCGAGGGCACGCCGATTCGCATCAGCGGCCAAGACACGCAGCGCGGCACGTTCAGCCATCGCCACGTGATGCTCCACGACGCGAAGACCAACGCCACCTACGCGCCGCTGCAGCACCTGCCCAAGGCGCTGGCCTCATTCGAGATCTACAACAGTCCGCTCTCGGAATACGCCTGCATGGGCTTCGAGTACGGCTACAGCGTGGAGACTCCCGAGGCGCTCGTGCTCTGGGAAGCGCAGTTCGGCGACTTCATGAACGGCGCGCAGATCATCATCGACCAGTTCATCGCCGCGGGTCAAGCCAAGTGGGGCGAGACGGGGCGTCTGACGTTACTGTTGCCGCACGGTTACGAGGGCGCGGGGCCGGAACATTCGAGCGCGCGCATCGAGCGCTTCCTCCAACTCTCGGCCGAGGGCAACGTGCGCGTGGTCAACTGCTCGACGGCCGCGCAGTATTTCCACGTGCTGCGCTTCCAAGCGCGCACGCCCAAGGCGCGCCCGCTCGTCGTGATGACGCCCAAGAGCCTATTGCGCTTGAAGTCCGCGTCCGGCAGCATCGAGGAACTGAGCACCGGCCGTTTCCATCCGATCATCGACGACGCGCGCTTCGCCGGCGAGCGCGGCGCGGTCGAGCGGATCCTGATGGTCTCGGGCAAGATCTACCACGACCTGATCGCTCATCCGGATTACGCCAAGATGCGCAAGACGGCGATCGTCCGCGTCGAGTTGCTCTCGCCGTTGCCGGTCGACGAAATCCTCGACCTGATCGCCTCGTATCCCAAGCTGAAGCGCGTAATTTGGGTACAGGAAGAGCCCAAGAACATGGGCGCCCGCGCCCACGTCCGCCGCCGGTTGGTCGAACGTCTGCCCGCCAACATCACCGACATCGAGTATGTCGGCCGGACCTATCGCGCCAGCCCCAGCGAAGGCTACGGCGGCGCGCACGCGGTCGAACAGGAACGCATTCTGCGCGAGGCGCTGAACGAAGAGTGACGATGAACATTCGCTTGTGCGCGGCTGCGAGCGCGGCCTCTGCACTGCTCGCGACGGCGCCGCTCGCTGCGGGAGCGCAGCCGACCGCCGGTTCGCCGGTGGCGCAGACGTCGATACCGATCAGCGTGCGCAGTTGCACGGTGCTGGCCTATTCCGCCTCGTCGCCGAACCAGCTCTTCTACATCCAGACGGGCCCGCCGTCGCAGAGCAACCGCACCTATAGCGACGGCTTGAAGATCTCGTACGTCAACGTGAGCAGCAAAGTGATCGCCCGGGTCGGCTTCCGCGTGACCTACGGCGGCAAGAGCGAACGGGTCATCGATGCCGGCACCATCTCACCCGGCGTCACGATCGATCGCACCTTCGGCGACGATTTCTCCGGCGGCCCGTACTTCGGCCCGCAACCGAGCGAATGCCGCGTCCTCGGCGTCCGCTACAAGGACGGCACCGTCTGGCGCAACACGGCAACGCCCGCGCCGTAAGGGTGAGTTAAAGCGCAGGGTTGCGCGGCCTTCCGCGCTTCTTCCCGTTTTCCGGCGATCCGGCGGCGCGGGCCGGGCTTTTGGTAGCGCCTGCGCGACGGTAGCCTTCGTTTGCGCCGAACGCTCGCCGGATGAGGGCGTGCACGGCGAAGTCGGCATCGAGTCTTGGAAAACGAAGCGAGGTGCCCAGCGGAGATACCTCGACTGCGGATGCGAAAGAGCGGTCGACCGAATTAATCCGGGAAAGCATAACCTAGTATCGCTAGGTTTGTAAGGCGGCGAGCTTCGCCTCGAGACAAATAGTGCCCGAGGAGAAGCTGAATTTGCTGGTCTAAGCGACCGTCTCGACCGCGTGCGTCGTTTTCTCGCCGCCGAGATCTTTGACCGACGGCGTGGCGGCTAGCGCGAGCAGAAGCAGTACCGCGCCCGCGAACCATGCGGCGCCCGGCACGTTGCGGCTGCCGGCGATGCCGAAGGCGAAGGTGCTGGTGAAGAGGATCGGACCGATCAGCGCCGCGACGCCGCGAATCGAATTGATCGTGCCCTGCAGTTCGCCTTGCTGCGCGGGCGTCACGGCGCGCGTCATCAGCGATTGCGCGGCCGCACCCGCAAGCCCCCACAGCGACAGGAAGGGCAGCCCCACGAAGAAGAGCGGGCCCGTCGCCGCCGCGCCGCATAACACCAAGCCGATCGTTCCGAAGGCCAATCCCGCTAAGAGCGCGATACGTTCGCCGAAGTGCCTGACGAACGGACGCACGACGATCGCCTGCGCGATCACCGAGGAGACGCCGACGCCTGCGAGCGAGAGACCGATGGCAGACGCGCCCCAGCCATAGCGATAGGTCACGTAGAGTACCCAGGTGCTCGGCATCACGACGCCGGCGAGGGCGCTGCCGAAACTGAGCGCGCCGAGGTTGAGCAGCGTGCGGTTCGCGCGCAACAGGCGGAACGAGCCGAGTGGATTGGCCCGACGAAACGTAAACGGCGAGCGGTGTTCGCGCGCGAGCGACTCGGGCACGACCAGCAATCCGAACAATGCGTTGCCGAGGCTGAGCGCAGCCGCCGCCCAAAACGGCACGCGCGGGCCGATCGCGCCGAGTAATCCGCCGAACGCGGGACCGATCACGAAGCCCAGCCCGAACGCAGCGCCGAGCAACCCGAATGCGGCAGCGCGCTTCTCCGGCGGCGAAACGTCGGCCACGTACGCGCTGGCGGCGGTCGCGTTGGCCGAGGCGATGCCCGAGAGCGTACGTCCGATGAAGAGCCAGGTCACGTTGGGCGCGAGCGCCATGATGCAATAGTCGAGCGCGACGGCGAGGCCCGAGATCACCAGGATCGGCTTGCGCCCGAACCGGTCCGACAACACGCCGAAGAACGGCGACCAGAGGAACTGCATCAACGCAAAGCTCGTGCCCAGCAGCCCGACGATCGTGGCCGTGCGCGCGACGTCGCCGTCGAGGAAACGCTGAACGAGCGGAACGAACACCGGTGCGATCAGGCTGATCGCCAACATGTCGAGCGTCACCGTGATGAAGGCGAAGGCCAGCACCGCGCGCCGCGCCTTAGGTTGCATCGGGCAAACCTCCCGGATCGGGGATCGCGTCGAGCGTCAGAATCCAAATCTCGACGGCTCTGGCCAAGCGCTCGCGATCGCGCGTCGCGCACAGGTCGAGCAGAAAACCGCGATAACCGCCGAGGATGACGGTGGCGACGTCGCGCGCGTCGCGTCGGGAGTAGCCGTTGCGCTGCATCGGCTGCTCGAGATACTCCAGCCAATCCTCGACCGCGCCGCGCAGGAAGCGTCCGTAGCGTTTGCGATCTTGCAGCGCGAGTCCGTATAACTCGATGAAGAGCCGGAACAGCGGCTCGTTGCGCGCGTCGCTCATCACGTTCCACGCGGCGCGCACGCTATCGGCAAACGTGGCCGGATTGCGCGGGATGTCTGCGAAGGCGACGCGCTGCCGGTCGCGGAGGCGGTCGATCACGTGGCCGATGATGTCCTCCTTCGAGCCGAAGTAATAGAGCAGCACGCGCGGACTCGAACCGATCGCGGCGGCGAGCGGGCGCAAGGAAAGATCCGCTACGCCGTGTTCGAGGACGTAATCGGTGACCAGATCGAGCAACTCGTCGCGTCGGTCCGGCGCGGGGCTATCCAATGCAGCGACTCTAGCATATTGAAACGAGTGTTTCAAGTGCTCTTCGGGCACGCGTCGGGGGCCGCGGTGCTGAGCTAATTTGTGCCAATATTCTAGCCATCTGTCCACGCCTCGTAGTTCCAACGTCGAGGTCCCCTCGTGTTGCCCTCCGAACGAGTGCGCTTCGATTTTTGCTCAATGGAGGGTGGAGATGTCTTTGACGAAGCGCCTTTTCGCCGAGACGTTCGGCACGTTCTGGCTCGTGTTCGGCGGATGCGGCAGTGCGGTGCTCGCGGCCGGTTTTCCAACGCTCGGCATCGGCTTCGCCGGCGTCTCGCTGGCCTTCGGACTCACCTTGCTGACCATGGTCTACACGATCGGACCGATCTCGGGCTGCCACATCAACCCGGCGGTCACCCTCGGGCTGTGGGCCGCGAAGCGTTTCCCCACCAAGGAGATTCTGCCGTACTGGGCCGCGCAGGTGATCGGCGGCGTGCTGGCCGGCGCGATCCTCATCGGCATCGCGACCGGTAAGGCGGGCTTCGACGTGCACGCCGGCTTCGCGAGCAACGGCTACGACGCGCATTCGCCCGGCGGCTACGGCATGCTCGCCGCGATGCTGGCCGAATTCGTGTTGACCTTCGTCTTCTTGTTCGTCATCCTCGGTTCGACCGAAGCGCGCGCGCCGGCGGGCTTTGCCGGCATCGCCATCGGTTTGGCGCTGACCTTGATCCACCTGATCAGCATCCCGGTCGACAACACCTCGGTCAATCCCGCGCGCAGCACCGGCGTCGCCGTGTTCGCGGGCGGCGATTTCCTCGCGCAGCTCTGGCTCTTTTGGCTGATGCCGCTGGTCGGCGGCGCTGCGGCGGGCTTCGTCTATTCGGCGGTTTTTGCCGAGAAGCCCGAGGAACGGCTCGAGCGCGAGCGCCTCTCTCGCGCCGGCTGAGTGGTCGTCTCGTTCCGGTCGCGAGCGCTACTCGCGATCGGACGAGGCTTCGGCGCCGTAGGTCTTGCCGTCGGGATGGAGGCTGAGGCGCCAGCCCGATAGCGCGCCGGCCGCGTCGCCCGTTCCGCCGCCCGATTCGCTCTCGGCTGCGGGGTCGGCGTGGAAGGCGACGCCCGACGCTTTGGCCAGCGCGTCGAAGCGGCGCGCGATGCCGTCGAGTTGCGCGCTCAAGACCGCGATGCGCTGGAGTTGATAGGCCGAGGGCGCGCCCTCCCACGACTCGATCGCGCCGTAGAGTTCGTCGGTGAACTCGCGCAGGCGCTCCTCGCCGGTGATCGCGCCGCCTTCTTTGGTCGCGACGATCTCTTTGCGCAACGCTTCGGCTTTCGCCGCGACGTCCGGTTTATGTTTTGCGGTCGCAGCGTCGCGCAACGCATTGATGCGCTCGACCAGGTCGCTCATCCGGCCGAAGAGTGCGCTGACGCGCTCGGCGGCGGCGAAGTTCGCGGCGCGGTCGGCGGCGCTGAAGGTTGCGCGGCGATCGGCCACGACCACGAGCTTGCTCGTGTAGACCTTGCCCGCCTTGGTCATGCGCACGGTATACGTACCCGGCAGCAGTCGCGGACCCTGCGTCGAACTGAAGGCGACCTGGGCGGCGGGCGGCACCCGCGGCGGCGCGGCGCGCATGGTCCAGAAGACGCGATTGATGCCGGGCCGTTTCGACGCCGGTAGCGTGTCGACGACGCGGCCCTTCGCGTCGAGTACGTCGAGTTTGAGTTTGCCGAAGATCGCGCGCGAGGGCTGAAAATACGTGATGGTCGCGCCGTCCTTCGGATTCTCGCCGACGAACTTCGCGTCGCCGCCGCTCCAGCCGCCGAAGGCCTGGATGCGCTGTTGCACCGGCCGCCCCGGCAAGAAGGTGAAGTCGCTGCGCATCGCGCTCGCGCTCAGGTTGCGCAACGGCGTGATGTCGTCGACGATCCAGATCCCCCGGCCGTGCGTGGCCAGCACGAGGTCGGAGTCGCGCGGCTGGATCGCCAGATCGCGCACGGGGACGCTCGGGAAGTCGCCGCCCTTGAAGGCGGCCCAGCGCCGGCCGCCGTCGACCGAGATCCACAGCCCGAACTCCGTGCCCGTAAAGAGCAGGCCCGGCGCTTTGGTGTCTTCCTTGATCACGTGCGCGAAGCCGCGCACGCCCTGCTGCGGCGAGACGATCCGCGTCCAACTCTTGCCGAAGTCGGTCGTGCGATACACGTACGGATCGAAGTCGCCGAACGTGTGCCGGTCGAACGCGGCGTACGCCGTGCCCGCCGCAAAGCGGCTCGCCTCGACCCACGAGACCCACGAATAGCGCGGCAATCCCGGGACGTTCTTGACGACGTTGGTCCAGGTCGCGCCGCCGTCGCGGGTCAGCTGCAGGTTACCGTCGTCGGTGCCGACCCAAATCGTGTGCGCCGCGACGGGCGACTCGCTGATCGAGTAGATCGTCGTGTGCGTCTCGGCGGCCGAGTTGTCGACGGTGATGCCGCCCGACTCTTCTTGTTTCTGTTTCTCGGGATCGTTGGTGGTCAGGTCGGGCGAGATGCGCTGCCAGCTCTGGCCGTGATCGCGCGTGCGATACAGATACTGCGCGCCGATGTAGATCGTGCCGGTTTCGTGCGGGCTCGTCGCCACCGGCGTGTTCCAGTTGAAGCGCAACTTGACCGACGAATCCGACTTGGGCTGGATGTCGCGCGATTCGAGCGTGTGCCGGTTGATGCGCGCGATCGAGCCGCCCTGGGTTTCGGCGTACATGTAGTTCGTCGGATCGGCCGGATCGGGGAAGGCGAAGAAGCCGTCCCCGCCGAGGAAGCTCTCCCAGCGGCTATAGCTCACGCCGCCGGGATACGCGCTGTCGCCGACCCAATTCGTATTGTCCTGGAGGCCGCCGTAGACTTGATACGGATCCTTGGCGTCGACGGCGACGTGGTAGAACTGGCCGAGCGGCAAGTTGTCGGATTTGACCCAGGTGTTGGCGCCGTCGTAGCTTATCCAGAGGCCGCCGTCGTCGGCGGTGACCACGTGCTGGGTATTGCTCGGATCGATCCACACGTCGTGGTGGTCGCCGTGCGTGCCGCCCTGCGCGCTCGAGAAGCTTCGGCCGCCGTCGACGCTCGTGATCAAGCCCAGGTCGGGTTTGAACAGGCGGTCGGGATTCTTCGGGTCGACGATGACGTTGGCGAAATAGAACGGGCGCCAGACCATCGAGTTGCTGCGGTCGCGTTCGCTCCACGTCTTGCCGCCGTCGTCGGAGCGATAGAGCGCACTGCGCGGGCTCTCGATGAACGCATAGACGATCTTGGCGTCCGACGGTGCGATCGTGACGGCGACGCGACCCCACGGTCCCGCGGGCAATCCGGTTGCGTTCGACGCGTCGAGCTTCGTCCAGGTCGCGCCGGCGTCGGCGGTAACGAAGAGACCGCTGCCCGAAGGCGCGCTCGCGTTCTCGCCACCCGACCGGAACGTCCAGCCCTTGCGCCGGAAGTCCCAGAGCCCGGCGAAGAGCCGGTCGGGATTGGCCGGATCGAGCGTCAACGACGAACAACCCGTGGAAAGATTCGGACCTTGCAACACGAGCTTCCACGAGGCGCCGCCGTCGCTGGTTTTGTAGACGCCGCGATCGGGCGAGTCGCTCCAGAGGCGGCCGGTCGCGCAGACGTACACGACGTTGCTATTGCGCGGATCGACGACGATCTTGGCGATGCGTTCGCTGTTGGGCAATCCCGTATTGGTCCACGAGTCGCCGCCGTCGGTCGTCTTGTAGACGCCGTCGCCCACCGATACCGAGTTGCGCGTCCACGATTCGCCGGTGCCGACCCAATACGTGTTGGGCTGGTTGGGATCGAAGGCCAGCGCGCCGATCGACTGCACCGGTTCCTTGTCGAAGATCGGCGTGAAGGTCGTGCCGCCGTCGGTCGACTTCCACACGCCGCCCGATGCCGCGCCGACGAGCAACGTCGTCTTGCCCGACGCTTCGTGCCGTCCGACGACGGCGGCGATGCGGCCGGAGACGACCGCCGGGCCGATGTTGCGCGCGCCGAGCCCCGACACGGTGCCGGAGTCGAAGCGAACCTCGGCGGCGCCCGCGAGCGCGCTCGATGCGAAGAGGGCGGCGAGCGCCGCCGGGGCGATGCGCGTGAGCGTCGTCATGTTAGTGCCCCTGCGGGAAGGCGAAGAGGGACGCCGGCACGGGCGCGTTGGCCGTCAGCGTGTCGAGCGTGATCAGCGTGCGCGCCGACGAACCTTTCGGGCCGGTCGAAATTTCGAACGGAAACCAGACGCCGGCGACCTTCTCGTAGTCGCCGTAGTCGGCGACGTTCTGCGACTCGGCGCCGCGCACGACTTGCTTGGTGACGATGCGGATCGTCAGCATCGCGTCGGGATCGAGGTAATAAATCTGCTCGTCGCCGTTCTTCAACTTCGCGCGCAGTGCGTACGCCGGCGCGCCGTCGACGTCTTCGGTTCCGAGATAGTCGACCACGTTACCCTTGGCCCGGTAATCGACCAGCGCGTCTTCGAAGTCGGCGGCCTCTTCGAGCGACTTGGCGTCGTCGGCGCCCACCTTTTCCGGATCCTTGCGACCCTGGAACGGCTGGATCTGCCAGCCCGTGGTGCCGTCGTAGGCTTGGATCGCCGTCAGGCCTTGGATCGAGACCTCGATGCGCGCGCTGCCCGGCCGCGCCGCGTAAGCCTTGTAGGCGAGGACGGCGTCGAAGCCCGGCACGCGCATCTTACCCGTGGCGGTCGTGCTCGTAATCGCGCGCAGCGCCGTCAGTCCCCCTCGGGCGGCGACGTGCTTGGCCACCAAATCGTCAACGCTCTGCGCCGACGCCGGGATCGGTACGAACGCGCAGACGGCCAAGAGCGCGAGCGGGAGCGCGGAAAGTCTCATAGCCGCGGTTACGAAGCGGCGAGCGAGGGTTCCTCGGACAATCATCGCTCCGCGGTACGCGCCGCCGGGTCGCGATGTTTCGGCTAGCTCGCCTCGGCGATGGCGCGACGACGCTCCACGGCGCGGGTCGCCGCGCGGCGGTCCTTGTGGGTGCCGCCGCCCGGACGGGCGCGAACCGCCAGCCAGGCCTCTTTACCCATGCGTCGCGCGACCTCGACCGCGAGGCTCGGGCGCTGCTTTTTCATGCGCGGAACCTCCCTTGGGTTTCGAGTGCGCGAGTACGGTAACGTTCCCTCGCCTACGTTGGTTCCGCCGCGTGCGGCGGAGGGCGACTTTCATCACTCTGCATAACGAGTGCGGGATGCCGACCCTCTTTATGACCGTGGCGCTCGCGCTGATCTCGGTGCTCGAGCCGAGCGCGAGCCCCGCCGCTTCCGTGCCCGGCGCGCATGCGGTCACCGCGCGCGGTGCCGCCGGGGCGGTCGCGACGGATCAGCACCTGGCCTCCGCGACGGGCCTCCAGATCTTACGCGAGGGCGGCAACGCGGTCGACGCCGCGGTCGCGATCGGCTACGCGCTCGCCGCGACCTATCCCGCGGCCGGAAACATCGGCGGCGGCGGCTTCATGCTGATCCACCGCAACGACGGTTCGACGCACTTCATCGATTTTCGCGAAACCGCGCCGGGTGCGGCGACCGCGACGATGTACCTCGATGCGAAGGGCGAGCCCGACGAGCGCAGCCGCGTCGGACCCCTTTCGGCGGGCGTGCCCGGCACGGTCGCGGGCTTGGAGTACGCGCGCGAGCGTTACGGCACGCGTTCGCGCGCGACGCTCCTCGCGCCCGCGATCGCGTACGCCGAGGGCTTCACGCTCGACGCCGCCGACGCCGTCGAATTCGCGCGCGCGCAGAAGCTGCTGGCGCGCTTCCCGTCGAGCGCGGCGATCTTCATGCGTGACGGAGCGATGCTCGGCGAGGGCGACACGTTTGCGCAACCCGATTTGGCGCGAACGTTGCGCGCCGTCGCCGCGCACGGCGTCGACGGCTTCTACCGCGGCCCGGTCGCGCAAGCGCTCGTGGAAGCCACGCGCGCCGCGGGCGGCATCGTGACACTCGACGATCTCGCCCGTTATCGCGCCGTCGAACGCACGCCGGTGCGCTGTGCCTTCGCCGGGCACACGATCGTGACCGCGCCGCCGCCGAGTTCGGGCGGCGTCACGTTGTGCGAGACGCTCGGCATCATCGGCCCGAGCGCCGGCGGTGCGCTACGCGACGTCGCGAACGCGCACCTGGAGATCGAAGCGGAGCGGCGCGCCTTCG
>Ga0326727_10013352_pt1 | contig 18325 bp, 15 predicted proteins | sample MB2enrmetagenome_FD_207643 | JGI IMG/M metagenome (GOLD analysis project Ga0326727, IMG submission 207643) | Lab enriched peat soil microbial communities from McLean, Ithaca, NY, United States - MB29MY | ecosystem: Environmental > Terrestrial > Soil > Wetlands > Peat | place: USA: New York...
TTCCAAGTGCGGAAGTGGTGAAATTGGCAGACACACCATCTTGAGGGGGTGGCGCCCAAAAGGCATAGGGGTTCAAGTCCCCTCTTCCGCACCAAGATCCTCCGGTCCTGCGCTTTGCGCGGACCTTGAAAGCAGTTTCCGAATGCAGCAGATCCTTTTCTATTTTGTGCTTGTTGTCCATGTCATTGTTTGTCTGTTCCTCATCGGCGTCGTGCTCATCCAGCAGGGCCGCTCGGCCGATCTGGCCGGCGCCTTTGGCGGCCAGGGCTCTCAGACAGCCTTCGGCCCGCGGGCTGCAGCCAATTTGCTCACCCGTCTTACCACCTGGTCGGCGGTAATTTTCATGTGCACATCCATCTCGCTGGTGGTTCTTTTTGTGCGCGCCAGCAGCGGCGGCGGAGTAACCCACTCCGTCACTCAGGGCATCAAGACCGCCCCGGCGCCGGCGCCTGCCAAGCCCGCCAAGTAGCCACTGCCGAGACGCCTGAGCCGCAATCCCTGATCATCGAAAAGGGCAGACTCCACCGTCTGCCCTTTTTGCCGTCGATCCAGCGATCCGGATGTAGTGCGGACGCCTGCCCTGAGCGAAGCCGAAGGGCCCCCGCCCGCACTCCCGGCAATCACCCGCCCATTTACTATTGGGAGTGATGAAGATTCGCTCGCGAGCGCCGCTCCGGCTCGGCCTGGCCGGGGGCGGCACTGACGTTTCTCCCTACTGCGACGCATTCGGCGGCGCAATCCTGAACGCCACCATCGGCTATTACGCCTATGCCACCATCGAGCCGCTCGATGACGGCACGGTCGAGCTGGCTTCTGCCGATCAGCGCAACGGGGGGAAGTATCCGAGCGACGCTCCCCTCGTTCCCGACGGCAATCTCGACCTGCTGAAGCATATTCACAACTACGCGGTCCAGAACTTCGCTGCCGGCGATTCTCTCAGCCTGCGCCTCACCACCCGTGTCGACGTACCTCCGGGCTCCGGACTCGGCGGCTCCTCCACTCTCACCGTCGCAGCTCTCAAGGCCTATGCCGAGTGGCTCACCTGGCCCTTCGACAACTACGAGCTTGCCAATGCGGCCTACGTGGTCGAGCGCGAGCGAGCCGCGCTTCGCGGCGGGCGCCAGGATCAGTACGCGGCGGCATTCGGCGGCTTCAACTTCATGGAATTCGGCCGCGACGGACGCGTGCTGGTGAACCCTCTTCGCGTCGCGCCCGCGGTCGTCTCAGAGCTTGAGGCTTCGCTGCTCCTCTTCTACACCGGCGATTCGAGATCGTCGGCCGCCATCATCGAGGAGCAGGCCCGAAACGTTGAGGCCGGCAACACCATCGCAGTCGAAGCCATGCACCAGGTCAAGCAGGAGGCCTTTCAGATGAAAGAGTGCCTGCTGCGCGGCGATTTTGAGCAACTGCACCGGGTTCTGCGCAAGAGCTGGGACTCAAAGAAGTCGATGGCCACGGGAATCGTCAGCGAAAGAATCGAATCGCTCTATCATTGCGCGCTCAATGCCGGGGCGTTCTGCGCCAGGATCTCCGGCGCCGGCGGCGGCGGATTCATGACCTTTTTCACCGACCCCATGCGGAAACTCCAGGTGGCCGACTCACTCTCACGGTGCGAAAGCAACGGCATCGTCTACGGTTGCCACTTTACCCACGCCGGCGCGCAGGCCTGGCGCTTGAAATAGTCGGGTGCCTGCGAAGTTTCAACGCGTTCTGCACTCATCCAGCGGTTGTTTTGAAGGGGCACGACTTCAGTCGTGCCGATGAGGCCCCTGAAATGCGCCCGGGCTTCAGCCCTTGAGGGGTATTTGCAGGAATCGCCACCGCCGCCTCAAGCTCCCGTAGGGAGCGCAAGACGCTAGGTAGGCCAGGGTTCCACTCGGTTGCCGAACAACCCAAACGAAAGGCACAAAGTGTCAGGGCACGACTTCAGTCGTGCCGAAAACGGCCCACAAAAGAAACGGGGCTTCAGCCCCTGCCGATCCCCCTTCCCAATCCCACCCACGCCGGCGCGCAGGCCTGGCGCTTGAAATAGTCGGGTGCCTGCGAAGTTTCAACACGTTCTGCACTCATCCAGCGGTTGTTTTGAAGGGGCACGACTTCAGTCGTGCCGATGAGGCCCCTGAAATGCGCCCGGGCTTCAGCCCCTGAGGGGTATTTGCAGGAATCGCCACCGCCGCCTCAAGCTCCCGCAGGGAGCGCAAGATATCAGGTAGGCCAGGGTTCCACTCGGTTGCCGAAAAACCCAAACGAAAGGCACGAAGCGTCAGGGCACGACTTCAGTCGTGCCGAAAACGGCCCACAAAAGAAACGGGGCTTTAGCCCCCGGCCGATCCCCCTTCCCAATCCCACCAACGCCTGTCATTCCGAGCGACCGGATATCGGCACATCCATGCCGATATCCGGAGCCGAGGAATCTGCATTTGCCGGGTGCCCCGCTAACACCGCTAACCCCGCTGACACCGCCGCCTTGTCTGATCCCTGACCCCTGATCCCTGACCCCTGCTTTTCTAGCTCCGCCAACTCCGCTAACCCCGCTAACACCGCTGCCTTGTCTGATCCCTGACCCCTGACCCCTGACCCCTGACCCCTGCTTTTCTAACTCCGCCAACTCCGCTAACCCCGCTAACCCCGCTGCCTTGTCTGATCCCTGACCCCTGTATTTCTAACTCCGCCAACTCCGCTAACCCCGCTAACACCGCTGCCTTGTCTGATCCCTGACCCCTGTCTTTCAACCCTGGGCCCCGGCCGTTTCTTCCCGAAAAACAAAGAACGCGGCAAGGCCGCGACGAAGTGAGACAAGTGCACTGCCGCGCCTTGTATCAGGGCCTGACTTCAGTCACGCCGAAACCAGGCCGTTTCTTCCCGAAAAACAAAGAACGCGGCGCAGCCGCGGCCAGCACGTTAGAGGTTCATGGGTATAATGTTGGCACCGTGGCAGACAGATTTCGATTCCGCAACACCGATACCATTGGCGTCGCCGATGCCGAATCTGACCATGCTTTTCTTCACGACTGCTTCGTTGATGATGGCATAGTCGACCTCCTGCTTGACTGCGATGACCACCGGAGGATTGTCCTTGGTCGAACCGGCGCCGGGAAAACCGCGTTGCTGAACAAGCTGGTGGAAAGAGCGTCGACGGCAATCACGGTTCAGCCAGAAAGCCTCGCTCTTGCATACATATCAAACTCCACAATCCTGCGATTCGTGCATGAGCTCGGTGTCAATCTAGACGTGTTTTTCAGACTTCTCTGGCGCCACGTTTTTACAGTCGAGATAATAAAGGCGCATTTCCACCTGGACTCGGCAAGAGGATCAGAGAGCGTCTTGGATTGGATTCGAGGGCAGTTCTCCGACAAGAAACGGCAACACGAAAAGGCTTTGGCTTATCTCGAAACGTGGGGAAGCACGTTTTGGGAGCAAACCGACTATCGCATCGAAGAGCTTACGACGAAGCTTGAGCGCGATCTAAAGGCGTCGATCGGCGGCGCGCTGCAGATAGCAAACTTCGATATTTCTGGCGACCAGAAGCTATCGCAGGAGCAAAAGGCGAAGGTCGTAGAGCGTGCAATGTTCGTCGTGAACCAGGTGCAGATTCAAGAACTTTCGTACGTTCTCGAACTGCTTGATTCGATCCTGGAGGACCCCCAAAAGCGATACTACATCGTCATTGATCGCCTTGACGAAAAATGGGTTGAAGAGGGGTTACGATATCTCCTAATTCGTGCGCTGATCGAGACGGTGAGGGATTTCAGGCGAGTCCGGAATGCCAAGATTGTCATCTCTTTGCGCTATGACCTGATTGACCGCGTCGTCAGAATGTCACGCGATGTCGGGTTCCAAGAAGAGAAGTATGAGTCCCTATATTTCGATTTGAGCTGGAGGCGCGAGCAACTCGTCGACCTTCTTGACCTTCGGATAAACAGGCTGGTGAAGCAACGCTACACGAAGCAAGTGGTCACCCACAAGGACCTGTTGCCGAAATTTATCGACAAGATTCCTGCGATCGATTACATCCTCGCGCGCACCCTCATGAGGCCGCGAGATGTCATCCTTTTTTTCAACGCGTGCATCCGCCAGGCGTCCAACAACCCTGAGATCACTCCGCAAATGCTGAAACAAGCAGAGGGCGAATACTCGCGATTAAGATTACGATCGCTCGCAGACGAGTGGAACGCTGACTTCCCAGATCTCATGCTGTGTTCGGACTTACTAAAGAATAGACCGTCAACCTTTGCACTGACGGATATTACGGACGATGAATGCATCGATTTAACGATCAAGTTGCTCGGCCAAAAATCTCAACGGGGCAGTGAATTTGCGGACATTCTCGGAGATATCGAGAAAGATCCCAGCAAAACCGATTCCCTGCGTAAAATCCTCGCATCGATGTTCTACCGGGTTGGCTTGGTCGGATTGAAATTGGAAGCTTACGATTCCTTTGTGTGGTCGACAGGTGGAAGGCGATCAGTTTCAGCCGCAGAAATCCAAGCGGGGGTGCACCTGTCCGTTCACCCATGTTTCTGGCGCAGCCTTGGGATAAATCCGGAGGCATCCAAGGCTTGACAAGCGCATTTCCCGTCGGCCCCCGATCGCGGCTGCGCCGCGCACTTCGATTTTCGCGAAAAACGGCCCGGTTCCCAGGGGTTCACCCTGGGCTAACGTCTTGCGCTCCCTGCGGGAGCTTCAGGCGGCGGCGTATCAGGGCTAAAACCCTGACCTACCATGCGTTACCCGCTCCGACTCCGCTAATGCCACCGGCTCCGCTGCTTTTCTGATCCCTGACCCCTGATCCCTGACCCCTTCATGTGTCCCCCATCACCGGCCACCGTTCACCGTCCACCGGCTTGCATGTAATTAATCCCGTTCGGCGCACAATCCTAAATAGAAAGGATTGCGTCCCAAAGAACATGAAGAACATCACCGTATCTGTCAGCGACAAAGCCTACAAAGATGCTCGCGTCTGGGCCGCTGCCAACAGCACCTCAGTCTCCGCGGCCGTGCAGGTCTTCATCGAAACTTTGCCCCGCGCCATGTCGTCGCCCGACAACGCGAATCTCATCAACCAGCGCAGGCAGCAAGCCCGCGCCAAAGACAAATCCGCCGCCCAGGACAATGCCGCAGCCCGAAACACGCCGAGCGCCGCCCCTCAGCCCGGCTCTTCCGGCCCTTTTTCGCTCCTTCTAAAGTTCTTTTTGAAAACCACGCAGAAGCTGCACAGCCGTGAGCCTCTTCAACAGAATCAATAACCTGGCGCACCAAAGGCCCTCCACAGCCGTACAGAATCCATGCAGTTTCTGCACAACTGTGCACAGCTTCTGTACAACCGCGCGCCCGCTCCGCTGTCTGAGATGATGGGAAGGAACCTGAAAGGCGGCCGCGGTGGAGGCGATCATTCTGGCTGGGGGATTTGGCACCCGGCTCCAATCGAGGCTCGACGGCATCCCCAAGCCTATGGCCCCGGTGGCCGGCCGTCCTTTCCTCGAAATCCTGGTTGATCGACTGGCCGACTCAGGCTTTCGCAGGATCATCCTCTCGGTCGGATACCTCGCCAAAGTCATCCAGGATCATTTCGGCGCCGCGTGGCGGGGCGTCCCGCTGGATTACGTTGTGGAAGATGAACCGCTGGGCACCGGGGGCGCCATTCGCAGGTCGATGGAGCGCGTCGCCGCGTCTTCGGCCTTCGTTCTGAACGGCGACACCTGGCTCGACGTGGACTACGCGGCAATGAACGCTCTGCACCAGGAATCGCAAGCCGTCCTTACGATTGCGCTCAGCCATGTTCCCGACATGGCCCGCTTTGGGGGAGTCGCGCTGAGAGATGGGAAAGTGGTGAGTTTTATTGAAAAGGGGCGGACCGGAGCCGGCTGGATTAATGGCGGCGTCTACATCGTCCGCAGAGATTTTCCCTGGCCGGCCCATCTGCCAGACCGATTTTCGTTTGAAGCTGACATTCTGCTTCCGCTGCTGCCGGAGCTCAACCACGCGGTCTACCTCAGCCCGGGAAGCTTCATCGATATCGGCGTTCCGGAAGATCTGGATCGCGCGCAGAGCGAGTTCCCGCGGCCCTAGGGCCCTCTCATGGAAGGCCCTAGACCGGCGGGGGCGCATCCACCACCTGCGCACCGGCCGGCGGAGTGAATTGGAATGTTCTGGGCGGGATCGCCGCATTGGGCTGCTCGCCGCTAAAGGTGAACTTCGTTGTGGCGCCGTCCACCTCTTCCACGTCAATCCCGGTGATTACGCCCGCCGCCGTAACGGTCAAAGAGATCTTCGATACGCGATTCTCCTGCCCTTTCGGCACGCCGTTGAGTACAAACGCACCATTCGGTCCCGGCGCCAGCGACAATCCGTTCATCTCTTTTTCGAGATTGGTGTGACCCAGCAGAAACCGGAGCGGCGACCGCAGATCGTCCAGCTCCTTTGCGGGGATCCGCTGCACCTGCGCATCGCCCGGCGTGTAAAACCACGCGTATTTGCCGTCGAGCAGAAAGACCTTGCCCGGCGGTGAGCTGTAATCCCACCGCATTCTGCCCGGCTTGCTCAGCAGCAGTTCGCCGACCTCAGTGCGCACCACGCCCATGCCGGCGTATGACTCAATGAACGCCGCCTTCAGCGAATGCAACTGGTCGTAATGCCGGTCGACACGCGCAGCCATCTCATGCGCGCCGAGCGTTTTTTGCTGGGGCAGAATGCAGGCTGGAGACAGCGCGGCGAGCAGCAGGGCAGCGCCGCACCAGAATCTTGGGAACCGGTTCATTGCAGCAGTTGGGTGCAGTTGGTGCCGCCCGCGGAATCGTACTTCGGAGCACCGCCGTTCTCGTCGCTGCAGAAGCCGCGATCGCCCGTCCTTCCGACCGATTGCGGAACCGCCGTGACCGTAAATCCCGTGATCCGGTCGGTGTTGCCCACCGTCACCTTGCTGCAATTGGTGATGTTGAAGATGTAACCCGACTTGAATCCCGAGGCCAGATCGGCCTGAATCAATTGGGCTGAGGTCGGTGTTGGCGGTCCGCTGCCCGGCTCGCCGCCCAGCGACTGCAGCGAGCACGCATAACCGTTGGCCGGGAAGGAGTCGTTGTATTGGATTTCTGCCTTGATAATTGCCTGCACCGAGTTGATCGCCGACACCTCGTTGGCGTGCCGTCTCATCACGCCGATGGTCGGAATGGCCATCAGCATCAGGATGAGGATGATTGCAATCACGATCAGAAGTTCCATCAGGGTGAATCCATTGGCAACCTGGGAACGTCGGTTTGCAGTGCGGCGAAAGAGTAAAGACGTGCGAATCATGGGTTCAATGCCTCGTGAAGCGGGTCGAAGTCCCGGCCCATCCGTGAAAATGCTATACCGTACAGACGCATTCTGGAAAGTAGGCGCTCGGGTCGCGGCGGAGCCGCGACGAGCTTTTAGCTTTCAGCTCTCAGCTTTCAGCTACGTCGTGGTTGGGACGGGGCTGCGGTTTTGGTGCGCTGAGTGCTACTCGGCGGACATTCTCAGGTCCCGCACTCAGAAGCTGACGGCTGAGAGCTGACGGCTGAGAGCTGTAATTCAGCACACCAGCATCTCACGCTGCAGCTTTACGCCCTGCAGCCGACCCAGCAGCGTTACCGCGATGCTCTCGGGCCGGAAGAGCCTTTGCGCCATCGCCTGCACCTGCGCGCCGGTCACGACATCGATGCGGGCAATGATCTCGTCCACGCTGAAAAACTGCTTGAAGTACATCTCCTGCCGGGCCAGGTTTGCCATCCTTGAGTTCGAGCTCTCAAGGCCAAGCAAAATGTTGCCCTTGAGCTGGTCTTTGGCGCGAATCAGTTCTTCATCGGCCAGAGGCGTTTCTTTCAGATTCCGGAATTCGGCAAGAATCAGGTCCACCACGCTCAACGCCTTTTCCGCCGAGGTTCCGGCGTAGACGCACAGCGTTCCTGTATCGCGGTACGGGCTCAGGTCAGAGTAGACAGAGTAGGCCATTCCGCGCTCTTCGCGGATGGTCTGGAAGAGCCGCGAGCTCATGCCGCCCCCGAGCACCGTATTCAGGATCAGCGTCGCGTAACGGTTTTCGTCGGTGATGGGCGGCGCAGGCACGCCCAGGCAGATCTGCACCTGCTCCAGCGACTTTTTGTTGCGCAGCACGATCTTTGCGCTCGGTTCCGGCGCTGAGAGTTCGTGGAGCGTCGCTCCGCCGGGCAGATCTTTGAATTTCTCAAGAACGGCCGCGGCAAACTGGTCGTGATCCAGATTCCCCGCCGCCGAGAACACCATATTCCCGCCATGGAAACGGTCGCCATGGTAGCAAACGAGCTGTTTCTGATCGAGACGCGTCACCGTGTCTGTGGTTCCCAGGATCGGCCAGCCCAGCGGATGGCCCTTCCAGAAGCTCTGCGTGAAGAGCTCATGCACCAGCACGTCGGGATTGTCCTCGTCGATCTTGATCTCTTCGAGAATGACGCCACGCTCGCGCTCAATGTCAGAGAGGGCAAAGACCGGATTCAGCACCAGGTCGGCAAGCACGTCAAGCGCTATGGGCACATGTTCGGCCAGCGATTTCACGTTGAAGCAGATCGTCTCCTTGCCCGTGAAAGCGTCGAGATTTCCGCCAATCGAGTCCATTTCGCGGGCGATGTGCTGCGCCGAGCGCGATCGCGTGCCCTTAAACAGCATGTGTTCCACAAAGTGAGAGATTCCGTTGGTCTCTGCCGGCTCGCACCGCGACCCGGATTTGATCCACACTCCCATCGCCACTGAGCGCAGATGGTCCATTCGTTCGGTGAGAACGATCAGCCCGTTGGGCAGAACCGTGCGGCGGAGGTTGCGTTCAGTCGTCATTTGCATCGGTCGAATCTCGATTGTAGGCCAACGCGCCTGGGTGAGCGCGCACAGGCCAAGAGAATTTGAGATTAGCAGGCTTGCTTCGATCCGGCGAAAGGTCGGAATGCACAATCGGGGAAAGATGCTCTATGCTGACCCCAGCCGTGAACCTGGAATCGAGCCAATTCGTCCGCTTAGACTCCGCCGCCCAGGGGCGGGGAAGTCCCAAAGCCCTCTTTGGGTTAGATGCGGCAGCGCTGTCCGCGATTCTCGCAGAGATGGGCGAGCCCGCCTATCGCGGGCGCCAGCTCGCCGAAGCCATCTACCGCCAGCGGCTTACCGAGGTCTCAGCGATTTCGCCCCTGCCGCTAGAGTTGCGAAGGCGTCTCGATGAGTCGGGCTGGATCGTTGGCCGCCCACGCATTGCGCAAATCTTCAAGTCGACTGACGGAACCGAGCGCTATCTCATTGATTGTCAGGGAGAAAATGCTCAAACCGTGGAGACGGTCTGGATGCCGGAAGGGGATGGCGGCGAAACCGGCGAGGAGCTTGATGCGGATTCCGGCGACATTGACGCAGGGCGGGGAGGCAAGCCCTGGTCGCGCGCCACCATCTGCGTTTCCTCGCAGGTTGGCTGCGCGGTCAACTGCCAGTTCTGCCTTACGGCCAAGCTGGGGTTGCAGCGCAATCTGACGGCTGGCGAGATCGCCGGACAGGTGGTTTCAGTGCTCGATCGCCATGAGGTCGAGGTTGGCCGGGACCGAGTCAATCTGGTGTTTATGGGCATGGGCGAGCCGTTTCTAAACTACGCCAACTTCATGGCCGCGGTTCGTCTTCTGGTTGAAGAGGTTGGGCTCAGTCCCCAGCGCATGACCGTTTCCACGTCCGGCATCGTGCCCGGCATAGAGCAGTTCGCCCAGGAACCGCTGCACCTGCGTCCCCATCTGGCGATCAGCTTGAACGCACCCAACGACGAAATCCGCGCCCAGGTGATGCCCATCAACCGCAAGTGGAAGATCGACGATGTCATCGCTGCGGTCCGCAAGATCAGGCTGCGGCCCCGCGAGCGCGTCACGTTTGAGTATGTTTTGCTGGGCGGCGTCACCGACCGGCCTGAACACGCTGCCGAAGTTGCGCGCCTGGTCCGCCGTACGGGGTTGCCCGCCAAGGTGAACCTGATCGCGTGGAATCCCGGTCCGGGCATCGCCTACGCGATGCCTGTTCCGGATGCGGTTGAGGACTTCAGACAGCGACTGGTCGGCGAGGGCATTCCCGCCTTCCTGCGCCAGCCGCGCGGCCGCGACATCTACGCGGCCTGCGGCCAGCTCAAGCGGACCGTGGAAGGATGATCCCGGAAAAGCAGGCTACTTACTCGCCGGCATCGTCACCGGCTTTACGGTGCCGCAATCGGGCCCCTTATACGTCGAGGTCGAATGCATCGTCATATCGACGGGGCGGCTGTTCTGCCCCATTTGCATCGTTCCCACCATGTGCACCGTCGTGTCGGTCGAGTTGCCGTCTGTCCACGCCGAGGTGACGGTGCCCTTCGCATCCATCTGGCCGGTGCAGGTAATGTCAGCGGTCATGCCATTCGCCTTCATCACGATGTTGGTCACCTGGCAATCGCCCCGTGGAGGCTGTGATTGAGGGCCGCCGTACTTGTCAATCATGGCCTGGGTGACGCAAACCTGGCTGGTATGAGGGCCAAACGGCGAGGCCGACATTCCCGGCGGCAGCTTAACGCCCGCGGGCATCTGGGGCATCTGCGGCGCACCCTGGCCGGCCATGCTCATCTGGCTGGTCACCTCCCAAAGACCCGGCTTCTGTTTTGTTTGTCCCTGTGCCGCCGTCACCAGCATCGGAAGGCAACAGAACAGCGCAATTCCAATTCGACACTGACTCATACAACCTCCTGGGGGAAAATCCCCGAGCGCGTGTGCGCGTAGATTTCTATGCTTCTGTGCGAGAAATTTACAGGTTCCGGATGAGTCTTGGAAGTGAAATTTTCTGAAATGAGGGGATTACGGGGCTCCAGCCGGAATTCCGCAAATCCGATTCAACTTGCTTTCACTGAACCCGAGCCGGTCAGGTGCGACTGACCCAGGGCAAGCATCGTATTCGTCACCCGGGCTGCAGCATGGCGAACCACGGTTTCTTCGCTGGCAAAATCGCCGGTAATGCACTTTACCCCCAGCGCCTCGATGCGCTCGATGTCGGGTTCAATCGCCGTCGCGCCCTCGGCGGCGTAGCGGGCCAGCGTCTCGTTGGAGAAGGGAGCTGTATTTACCAATGCGCAATCGAATACAGGCGCCCGCGTGTGTTCGTAAATCCGCTCGATGTGTTCCGAGGCGGTGAGCCCCAGGCTCTCATTGGCCTGCGTCATCAGGTTGCAGACGAACACCCGCAATCCCCGCGCGCCGGCGAGAGCCGAAGGGATTCCATCCACCAGCAGGTTGGTAATCAGCGAGGTATACAGCGACCCCGGCCCCACGGTGATCAGGTCGGCCCGTTCGATGGCTTCAAGCGTCTCAGGCAGCGGCGACGGGTTGGGCGGATCGAGCATGAGCTCAACAATCCGCTTGCGGCTGGCCGTAATGTTCGTCTCCCCCCGCACCAGCTCCCCATCCTCAACTTGCGCCACCAGCGTGGTATTGACCGTGGTCGCGGGGTAGATGTGCCCCCTGGTGGCCAGAATCTTCGACGACAACTGGACTGCCTGGGCAAAATCGCCGGTGATCTCAGTCAGGGCGGCCACAAACAAATTGCCGAAGTTGTGGCCTTTGAGCCCGTCGCCACTGCGGAATCTGTGCGTGAAGAGACGTGTGAGCAGGTCTTCTTCTTCGCTCAACGCGACCATGCAGTTGCGCAGGTCGCCGGGCGGGAGCATGTTGAAATCCTGGCGCAGGCGTCCTGACGACCCACCGTCATCGGTGACCGTCACGACGGCAGCCAGGTCCGAGATGGCAGGAGGTTCTCCCGCGCTCTGCCCGGCGGCAGCCACGTGCCGGCGGAAGCCGCGCAAGAGAGTCGACAGGCCAGTGCCTCCGCCCATCGCCACTACGCGCAATGGTCGTGTGCCGTCGGCCGGGCGAGGTTCCCCGGTCAAGGTCTGCGAGATTTCGTCTTGTGTCAAGATGGTGGAGTTCAAAGCAATCCGAGAGCCAATTCCTGTGATTGGATGAGCAGACTCTACGGAATCTCAGGATACAGCAGTTCGGTGAAGCGGGGATCGTCCACCATGCTTTGAAAGTCGTTATCCACTCGCGCCTGCAGGCGATTCTTCCCGTTCAATTCGATGGCCCGGGCAAGATTGTTCAAGCAGTCCTGGGCGCGGCCTGTGATGGCATCCAACACCGCCAATCCGTAGAACGCGTAGTCGGCGTCGGGAAAGCTGGCAAGAATCAGGTTGAATTGCTCTCGCGCTGTCTCGTAGTATCCGGTGTTCAGTTGCGAAACCGCGTAGTCGTACTGTTCTTCGGGCGTGTCGAAGACCAGGCTCGGCTTCTCCAACTGCTTTTGGCAGGTGTTGATGTACATCCGGCAGCGTTCCTTGATCTCGTCCGGGGCATCGGGGAGCAGTTTCTCCAAGGCTGTCAGCGCCTTTTCAAACTTGCTTTGTTGAAGTAACTGAACCGCAGCCTGGTAGTGCTGGATAACCGCGGCTGCACGCCCGTCGGACTTGCCGGAGGGAAAATTATGTTTGCGGCTCGACACCGCGGATCTGGCCTCTTGCGTCATGGTCTATTTTGTGCACACACTCCAAATGCGCCTGCCACTACCGGTTTGATCCAGCAAACAAGCGTGCAAGGGAAATGCGGCTTGAGCCATCTTTATACGCATAACCCCGCCATCCGTCAATGGGCTGTCGCCGGGAAGGGACGGACAGCCGCCTGTTTAGCCCCGGTTCCCGCCGTAAATGGCGGGATTCAGTTGAGGATCGTTGTACATCTTCAACTGCTGGTAGAGCTTGAATCGGCGGCTCCGGCCGAGCGTGTCTTCCCAGAGCGAGTCCAGGCAGGACGCCAAGTCGCGGCGCTGCTCCTCAAGAATCGCGAGCCTGCCGCGATTCAGCTCCGCGTGACTGGCCGGCGCATTCTGCCGCTCTACCTCTTCCCGGGTGTGGTAGATCTTCAATGCCAGAATGGAAAGCCGGTCAATCATCAGTCCCGGCGATTCGGAATTGAGCGGAGCATCGGCTTTTGGCAATCCACGCGCCTCAAGCCAGGCCAGCAGCTCCCGGTCCAGTTCTTCGGCGAGATCGTTGCGCAGCTGGTTGGTGCGGTCAATCCGGCGTTTAACATCTGCAATCGTGGCGGCGGTTGCATCCGGCGTCCGCGCCTCGTCTTCAATGTGCCACAAATCGTAGTTTGCCCGGTGCTGCCGCGCGATCGCCTTCCGCCACGGGTCGGCGACCTCCGGCTCGGCTTCGCCGGCTTCGTGCCATCGCCTGGTCAGTTCGTCCTGCAGCTCGACAATTGCCTTTGCTGAGAGCATTCCTCTTCCTTCGTCCTGCGCACTGCCGGCGCCGGTAACCACGTCCCGATCAAGGTTAATAGAAGTGACTATGGTAGAACTATCATCAACCACGGTCCAGGGTGGCCGATCCGAAATGGATGGGCCGTTCGCGCGAGGGCAAGTCAGGCGCCATCTGCGCCAACTGCGAAAGCTGTTCAGTCGGGGGAGCAATGCCGGAACACACCGAGCGGTTTCTTTGCCTTGCGAGTTACGAGAGGGGAAGCGACTTTCTCGAGAAGTGCGCCGAGGCGGGTGTGAAATGCACCTTGCTTACGCTCGATAAGCTCCGCGATGCCGCGTGGCCCCGGGAATCGATTGAAGACCTCACCAGCATGCCCTCCGGCCTGACCCGCGACCAGATACTGAACACCGTCTCCTGGATGGCTCGCGGCCGCAGCTTCGATCGCGTCATCGCCCTTGACGAATTCGATCTCGAAACCGCGGCCCAGATTCGCGAACACATGCGCGTTCCCGGCATGGGCATCACCACCGCCGCCTACTACCGCGACAAATTGGCCATGCGCACCTGCGCGAGGGAATACGGATTCCTGGTGCCCGAGTTCTGCCGCGTTCTCAACTACGACGAACTCCGCGATTACATGGCCCGCGTCTCTCCGCCCTGGCTGCTGAAGCCGCGAGCCGAAGCCTCCGCCGTCGGCATTCGCAAAATCCATGAGCCTGAGCAGTTATGGCGCGCCCTCGATGAACTGGGCGACAACCAAAGCCGCTACCTGCTCGAGCAGTTCGTCCCCGGCGACATTTTTCACGTTGACTCCATCGTGAGCGAGCGCCAGGTGGTGTTTTCAGTGGCGCACAAATACGGCCGCCCGCCCATGCAGCTGATGCACGAGGGCGGCGTCTTTACCACTCGTACCGTCGACCGCGCCAGTCAGGACTGGCTCGAACTCACCCGCCTCAACTCACACCTCGCGCCGTCTCTGGGCATGGTTCGCGGAGTGACGCACGCCGAGTACATCCGCGCACATGCCGACGGACGCTACTACTTCCTTGAGATCGCCGCCCGCGTCGGGGGCGCCTTCATTGCCGACCTGGTGGAAGTTGGAACCGGCGTCAATCTGTGGCACGAGTGGGCAAAGATCGAAGTCGCCAATCTCCGCGGCGAGCCTTATGCACTGCCTCATGCCTCTCAGGACTACGCCGGCAGCGTTCTTTGCCTGGCGCAGACAGCCGAACCCGATACCAGCGAGTTTAACGAGCCTGAGATCGTGGTGCGCGTCAAAAAGCACCACCACGCCGGCCTCATCGTCCGCTCCGCGGATGCAAAACGCGTGGAGGAGTTGCTCGATCGCTACGCAAGCGAGTTCAGCAACCGCTTCCTGGCCAAGCTGCCGCCGATGGAACGGCTGACCCCGGCGTAACTCCGCGACGCCGTACAATCGACACATGAGCAACGGCTGGCAATACTCACATCGGCGGTGGAATCCGCTGCGGCAGAGTTGGGTGCTGGTTTCGCCTCACCGGACGCAACGGCCCTGGCAGGGTGAGGTGGCGCAGAAGTCCGTACCGGCGGCAATCACCCACGATCCCCAGTGTTACCTATGCCCTGGAAACACGCGCGCCGGCGGCGCCCGCAATCCCGCCTACGAGAATGTGTTTACATTTGTAAACGATTACTCCGCGCTGCTTCCCGAGCTGCCCGCCGCGTCCGACAATTCACCGCGTCCGCTGCTTGCGGCCGAGCCGGTTCGCGGCATCTGCAAGGTGCTCTGCTTCCATCCAGATCACAGCCTTACCCTGGCCCGCATGACCCGCGAGGAGATTCGCCCCGTGGTCGACGCCTGGGCCTCGGAATACGGCGAGATCGGCAGCCTCGACTGGATCGAGTACGTGCAGATCTTCGAGAACCGCGGCGCCATGATGGGAGCCAGCAATCCCCACCCGCATTGCCAGATCTGGTCAACCAGCTTCATCCCCGATGAGCCGGCCGCCGAGACCGCAGCCCAGCGCGACCACCTGGCCCGCACCGGCCGCTGCCTGCTCTGCGATTACGCCCAAACCGAGGTTGCCGCTGGCGAGCGGGTCGTCCTTGCGAACGAGCACTTCGTCGCGCTGGTTCCCTGGTGGGCTGTGTGGCCGTTCGAGGTGCTGATCCTCAGCCGTCGCCACGCCGCTGCGCTGCCGGAGTTCTCATCAGACGAGCGCGATGCCCTGGTCGATGCCCTCAAGCGCATCACCACCCGCTTCGACAATCTCTTCGAGACCAGCTTCCCCTATACCATGGGATTCCACCAGTCGCCCACCGACGGTGCCGCTCATCCCGAGTGGCACTTCCATGCGCACTTCTATCCGCCGCTGCTGCGCTCGGCCATGGTGCGCAAGTTCATGGTGGGTTTTGAGATGCTCGGGATGCCACAGCGCGACATCACGCCTGAGTCCGCCGCAGAGCGGTTGCGGGCCTGCTCTGAGAACCACTTCTGGCCGAGGGGCTGAAATCACCCCTGAGAGCCGCAAGGGTTCTCTTGAATCTGTGACTTGAAAGGGAAGTTTCCGGAAGGGGACGGCCCGAGGCTTGCCACTGACCACTGACCACTCGGGTCGTGGTGAGCTCGCTGGGAATCGAACCCAGGACCCACGCCTTAAAAGGGCGTTGCTCTACCAACTGAGCTACGAGCTCGTTCAAGGCCGCTCTCTCAAAGTTACCACAGGGGCGATTGCGGGAAGCCGGCGTTCCGCGGCCAACCCAAGCCCATCGGAAGAACTCTCTGCGCTGGCCGGGGGGCACAACTAGTTATGGCGGAGAGAGTGGGATTCGAACCCACGTTAGAGTTTCCCCTAAACACGCTTTCCAAGCGTGCGCCTTCAGCCACTCGGCCATCTCTCCGCGGCCATTGGTCGCTTTATCTAACTATCATAATCGTTCCAGCCGGGGCGCATGTGCCGCTCAGCCGCCTTGTTCCCGGGGGGCAGGTTTGAAATCGTTTACCGAGTGCCGCCGGTTGATTTATATTGCCTTATTGCGCGCCGCTCGCCCCGCGTTGGCGCCGACGGTAAATCGAATTCGAAAGAGGGACCTTCATGCCTGGTATCTCCCGCCGCAATCTTCTTCGTTCCGGTCTGGCCCTTTCGGCCGCTACTCTCGCTTCCCGTTCTGCCCTGGCTCGCGCCGCCGGCCGCCTTGCCGCCGACGCCCAGGCCGCCGCTCCTGCCGCTACGGCAGCCGGACCCCGCGAGCAGCTTCTCTTCGACTTCGGCTGGAAGTTCATGTTCGGCAACGGAACCGATCCCGCCAAGGATCTCGGTTTCGGCAACGGGCAGGGAGACTTCGCCAAGACCGGCGAATTCAACTTCTCCAAAGCCGGCTTCGACGATTCCAAGTGGCGTACCCTCAACCTTCCCCACGACTGGGCGGTCGAACTCCCATTCGTCTGGGATCCCGAGCAAGCGTCCCACGGCTTCAAGCCCCTTGGCCGCCGCTACCCCGAGACCTCGGTCGGCTGGTACCGTCACGAATTCGACATCCCCGCCTCCGACGCCGGCCGCTGCATCAGCGTCGAGTTCGACGGCGCGTTCCGCGATATTCTCATCTTCGTGAACGGCTGCTTCATCGGCCGCAACGATCACGGCTACGCCCCTTTCCACTTCGACATCACCGACTTTGTAGCCCTCGGCCAAAAAAACTACATCGTCGCCCGCGTCGATGCCAGCTTTGGCGACGGCTGGTTTTACGAGGGCGCGGGAATCTATCGCCACGTGTGGCTCACCAAGACCGACCCGCTCCATCTGGGCAAGTGGGACAGCTACGTGCGTTCTGAGGTCAACAAGGGCTCGGCCGCGCTGACCCTCTCAACGGTGGTTGTGAATCAGGGCCGCGCCTCTGCCAGCGCTTCAGTCTCGTGGAAGATCCTTGACCCCTCAGGAAAGCAGGTCGCAACTGCCGAGACGCCCGCGCAATCCATTGCTGCAGATGGCTCTGCCGCTTTTACCGCCGCCGCCAAGCTCACGTCTCCTGTGCTCTGGTCGCCCGATGCGCCCAACCTGTACACGGCAGTGGTCAGCGTCTCGTCGGGGGGCAAGGTGGTCGACGCAGAGAACGTCAACTTCGGGGTTCGCACAGCGCGCTTCGACGCCGATCACGGCTTTTTCCTCAATGGCGAGAACATCAAGATTCAGGGCACCTGCAACCATCACGACCACGCCGGCGTCGGCGCTGCTTTGCCTGACCGCATCCAGTACTTCCGCGCCGCCGTGCTCAAGCAGATGGGCTGCAATGCCGTGCGCACTTCGCATAACATGCCCACGCCCGAATGGGTGCAGGCCTGCGAGCGGCTCGGCCTGATGATGATGTGCGAGACACGCCAGATGAGTTCCAGCCCCGAGGGTCTCGCGCAGCTTGAAGCGATGGTCAAGCGTTATCGTAATTCGCCGTGCATCATTCTCTGGTCGGTTGGCAATGAAGAGTGGCAACTGCAGAACGATATGGCCGAGGAAGGCGCCAAGATCGCGCGCACTATGGTCGATCGTTGTCACGAACTCGACCCCACCCGCGTCGTTTCGGCCGCCGTAAACGGAGACAACCAGAAAGGCGTTTCGGACGCTTTCGACATTATTGGCTTTAACTATGGCCTGGATCGTCCGGACGGGTACCACAAACAGCATCCCACGCGGCCCATCTATGGCTCTGAAACCGCCAGCGCCATCTCAACCCGGGGCGAGTACACCACGAACAAGCTGCGCAACACGCTCAGCGCCTACGACACAAATCAGCCCGGATGGGGCGAGACGGCAGAGACCTGGTGGACCTTTTACGGCACGCGCGGGTGGGAGGCGGGCGGCTTTGCATGGACCGGATTCGACTACCGCGGCGAGCCCACGCCCTACGGCTGGCCCTCCATCAACTCGCAGTTTGGCATTATCGACATGTGCGGATTCCCCAAGGATACTTTCTACTACTACAAATCCTGGTGGGGTAAGGACCCCGTGCTTCACCTGTTCCCGCATTGGAACTTCGAGGGAAGGGAAGGCGACGAGATTCCCGTCTGGGTCC
>Ga0326727_10013353_pt1 | contig 18325 bp, 12 predicted proteins | sample MB2enrmetagenome_FD_207643 | JGI IMG/M metagenome (GOLD analysis project Ga0326727, IMG submission 207643) | Lab enriched peat soil microbial communities from McLean, Ithaca, NY, United States - MB29MY | ecosystem: Environmental > Terrestrial > Soil > Wetlands > Peat | place: USA: New York...
GTCTTGTGGCTCTGCTTGATGAAGTAGTCGACCAATTCGCTCGAGGAGTTATCCATCTCGACGTCGAAGGCTTCGACACGTCCGGTAAAGTAGTTGAACGCCATAACGGCGGGGATGGCCACCAGCAGGCCGAACGCCGTGGTCACGAGCGCTTCCGAGATACCACCGGCGACGGCGCCGATACCGGCGATCTTCTGCGTGGCGATCTGGTCAAACGCGTGCAGAATGCCGATAACCGTTCCGAACAGGCCGACGAAAGGAGCCGTGGAGCCGATTGTAGCCAGAACCGACAGGCCTCTCTTCAGCTTGGCGTGCACGATGGCCTCGGCGCGCTCCAGAGCGCGGCCGGCGCTGGCGATCGACTCATCGGTCGCCTGGCCGTAGGATGCGCGGAATTCCTGCAAACCCGCGGTCACCACTTCGGCAAGATGCGACTTCTTGTTGCGGTCGGCGATCTTGATGGCTTCCTCGAGTTTGGAATCCTTCAGGGCTCCGGCAACCTTGGGCGCAAACTCGCGCGACTGCTTGCGGGCGGCGGAGAAGTAAAGGTAACGGTCGATCATGACCGCCAGCGACCAAACGGACTCAATGAACAGGATGATGGCCACCGTGCGTGCCAGCCACGCCATGTGGTTCCAGAGTTCGATGGGACTGAAGCCGACTGACTGGCCCTCTTCCTGGAAAAATGCCAGGTTGTTGGCCATGTGAGAAGCGAAATGTGCGAGCTGAGCGTGAATCACTGAATCGTTCCTCCTAAGGAGATTCTTTTGGGCTTGCCATGAATCCGCTGCGGCGGATCCCGTAAGGAATGCGGCTCCGGAAAGAACCCGCATTCGGGTCAAAAGCAATGCTCCCCGCCAAAACTCGGCAGGGAGCCAGGAAAACCGTTACCCACCCAGGGTGAAGATGACGTTGACCGTGGTGTCCACCTCGACGGGTTCGTTGTTGAGTAGATAAGGCCGGTAGCGCCACTGCTTCACTGCGTCCATGGCGGCCTGCTGCAACATGGCCGGCCCACTGACGACGTGGAGATTCTCGATCGTCCCCGTCTTGGAGATGGTGGCCTGCAGCACGACCGTGCCCTGAACGCGCGCCGCCTTGGCGATGGGCGGATATTGGGGCTGTACTTTCTGCAGCAACTGCCCGGCCATCACGCCGGCGGAAATGTTGACCCTCTTCGGAGCCGCGGCCTGCACTCTGGGAGCGTTGCCGTTGCCGAACATGCTGCCCATGGCGCCGTTGCCGTTGCCGCCCATGCCTTCCATGCCGGCCACGCCGAACGTCGACGGCGGTGCTTCCCTCTCCGTCACCATCTGAATGTTGTGCGGAATCCGGGTAGGCGCCGTGAGCTGATTGTTCATCATCTCCGATTGCACGTGAACGATGTGAACCTCAGGCGGCGGCGGCGGCGGCGGGGGTGGTGGAGGCGGCGGAGGCAGCGTCAATACGGTTGCCATCAATTGCGTTGGAAGCGCCTCGGGATAGATCAGCGGAATCAGAACCAGCAGCAGGAGCACGCCAAAATTGATACTGAATGTCAACAGCATCCAGCGACCGCTCTTGGTCTTGATCTTATTCGCTGATTCAAATGTGGAATCTTCAAACATAGCCAGCCTCGGAATCGGGTTTCGTTACTCCTATTTTAGACACCGCGGGAGGTGGAATTGTTCCCGCAAGCAAAATTCCTTACAAATGGCGAAACAAACTTTACAGAACCGCAGGCCGGCCGCCAAAAAGCTGCTGCAAAACCGGTGCAATTCGCGCTTCCGCGGTTCCCGTCCCCTGGCCCTTTCTCCACGGGGCGGTCCTCGCAATCTTCATCTTCGGACGCCTAAGTTACGGCATCCCGTTCCTAAGTGGATGAGAACAGAAGGCCCGCCCCATCCACTATGATCCTCATCACCGACCACGCTTTGCGCCAGGAAGCGATGCGGCCTGGCCTTTGCCCGCCCGCCACTGCTGCCATGCCACCAACATCGGAGCTGCTACGGCAATCGATGAATACGTCCCAATCAAAATTCCCACCACCAACGCAAACGAGAAACCGTTCAGCACCTGCCCGCCGAAAATGAACAGCGAAAGCACTGTAAGAAAGGTGAGGCCCGAGGTCAGCACCGTCCGGCTCAGCGTCTGGTTGATGCTGCGGTTCACCAGATCGGGCAGCGGCTCGCGCCGGCTCAAACGCAGGTTCTCACGGATACGATCGAAAACAACAATCGTGTCGTTCATCGAATAGCCGACCAGGGTCAGAATCGCTGCAATCACGGTCAGCGAGATCTCACGGCCGGTAAGGGCGAAAGCGCCCACCGTAATCAGCGTGTCGTGGAAGCAGGCCACCACCGCGGCCACGCCGTAGATCAGTTGGAAGCGGAACCAGAGGTAGACCAGCATGCCGAGCATGGACCAGAGGACCGCACGCGCCGCCTGCGACTCCAGTTGGTGGCCCACCGTGGCGCCCACGCTATCCACCTTGATCCCCTTGTCGTCGAAGGCATTGTTGTAGTGCTCGTGCAGAGCGTTGACGATCTGCACGCGGCCTTGATCGAGCGTGGTCTCATCGGACTGTCTAGGCAGGCTGACCAGCACTTCGTTCTTCGCAGGGTCGTCATAGCCCTGAATGCGCGCATCGTTAATGCCGGCCGCATCGATCGCCTTGCGGATGGCGTCGATATCGGGGCGGTTCGCAAACTGCACATAGACCTCGGTGCCGCCGCGAAAGTCCACGCTCAACGGCACTATTGTGCCGGTATGTGTCCAGTACCAGCTCATCTTGACGATGCCGGCCACACTAAAAATCATGGAAAAGGCCAGGAAGTACCACTTCCATCCCAGCCAGTTCACATTGACACCGCGAAAGAATTCCACTGCTTTTTATCTCCTAGCTACTAGCTTCTAGCTACTAGCTCCCAGCTTTTTTCTCGCGCCAGCCTGGCTCTTCGGTTCTTCACGGAAGGGCTAGAAGCTAGAGGCTAGCAGCTAGAAGCTGTCGTTCAAATCGACACCATCTCGCCCGGCTTCAGCTTGTTCAAGTGCGCCTCAAAGATCACCCGCGAGACATACACCGCGGTAAAGAGGTTGGCGAGCAATCCGAAAGTCAGGGTGGTGGCAAAACCTCTCACCGGCCCGGTTCCGAACAGGAACAGCATGGCCGCCGAAACGATCGTCGTCACGTGCGTATCGACGATGGTCACCCAGGCGTGCTTAAAGCCCTGATCGACAGCCGCCGAGGCCGCCTTGCCTGCGCGAATCTCTTCGCGGATGCGCTCGAAGATCAGTACGTTCGAGTCCACGCCCATACCAATCGTGAGAATCACTCCGGCGATGCCCGGCAAAGTCAGCGTTGCCCCGGTGTAGCCCAGGAACCCGAGCAAAATCACCAGGTTCAGGAACAGCGCCAGGTCGGCATTGATGCCCGAACTCTTGTAGTAGATCAGCATGAAGGCCATCACCACGAGCACACCGACGACAGCGGCCGTAACGCCCTCGCGAATCGAGTCTGCCCCCAGCGATGCGCCCACCGTGCGGTCCTCAAGGAAGACCAGCGAGGCTGGCAACGAGCCGGTTTGCAGCAGCTTCGACAGGTCCGTGACCTCCTGCTGGGTGAATCCGCCCTCGATTAGCCCCGAGTCGTGAATGCCGCTCTTGATCACGGCAACCTCGCGCACGGTTTTGCCCATCACCACGGCCATGTCCTTGCCCACATTGGCGCTGGTGTAGGTAAAGAACCGCTCACCAGCCTCGTTGGTCAGCGTAAAGTTCACCGTGAGTTGGCCGGTGTTCGAGTTCGAGCCCGGCGAGGCCGAACGGAAATCGGTACCGGAAACCACAGGGGCGCGCTCGAGAATGTACACAGTGTTCTGATTGCCATGGCAGGACATGTCGCCCTGGCAGGGCACAATGAATTCGTCCGGCGGCAGGACGCCATTGACGCTGGCCAACGCCGCCTGCTCATCCTGGAATCCCCGTTCGTCGCCCACTACGGGGTGAATCTCAAGCCGCGCCGTGGACTGGATCGCCCTCTTCACCGCGTCCAGATCGCTGATGCCCGGCAGCTCCACCAGAACCTGGTTCTTGCCGAGACTATAGGGAGCGATCTGCGGCTCGCTCACACCAAAAGCGTCCACGCGGTCGCGGATGGTCTCGATAGCCTGCGTAACCGTCTTCTGCTCCAGGTCTTTTTCGACCAGGGGTTTCATGGTCAGCGTCCACGAGGTGTCGTTCGAGCCCGCGCTGATGTCGTACTCGTTGGAAAACTTCTGGTCGAGCACCGAGCGCACGTCGCTCGCCTTCGCCGCCGGGGTTCCGTCGAGTTCGATCAGCTCAGGCTTGTTCGGATCGGGCTTGATCACCTGCGAATAAGTGAGGTTGCCCGTCTTCAGAGCATCCCGCACGCGCGCCGCGGCGTTGTCGGTTTCGTCGCTCACCGCCTCCTCGACCTGCACCTGCATAATCAGGTGCACGCCGCCCTGCAAATCCAGGCCCAGATGAATCTGCTTTTCGACGGCCGCCAGCAATGCCTTGCCGCTGATCCCATTGGGGATCCGGAAAATGCCGAAGAGAAAAACTAACAGCACGGCAACGATCAGGAGAATTTTGTTATTGAGATTCTTCGTCATGGTTTCGTTTCTCTTATAAGTCTCTCACTGCTGTCTCCGGCCAGTCGCGGAGGAAAAACCGTCACTTTCAAATGCGCCGCAGCCTGACTCCGCTAGCTCCGCCAACCCCGTTCATTCCGCCCTAAGAGCCGGATTGTTCATCCGGCTGCGTGACCGAGGCGATCGCGCTCTTCGACACTTCCAGCTTCAGGTTGTCGGGAGCCACGCGAATGATAATGGAATCGTCCTTGATGGAGATGATGACACCGCGAATTCCGCCCGCCGTCGTCACCCGGTCCCCGGACTTGATGCTGGCCAGCATCTGCTGCCACTGCTTTTGCCGCTTCTGCTGAGGCCGGATCATCATGAAGTAAAGCAGCGGAATAAACAACAAGATGGGAAGCAGCATGCCGAAGCCGCCGCCCGCTCCCGGTGCCGGCGCAGCCGCCCACCAAACCAAAGTTGCTACGAAGTTCATGTTGCTACATCCTTTGCTGGCTCCGCGGCCGGTCGAAACCGGCTTTGGGCACAGGCACACACGGCCTGTTGGCCGGCGCCTTAGAAAACTTTGTATCGAAACTTGTCTGCGGGAATGGTTCCTGAGGCCCCGGACACTTCCGACGCGGGCTCTCAAAAAAAGGGTCCGGTGGCGCAGATCAGGGTCTCACACCCCCTCCTGCCTGCACCCGCCGCATATCCCTGCTACCGCCTGCTTCCTGTTCGACACAACTCAACTTTCGGCATCCAGACAAGCAAAATCGGCTTCCGCCAAATACCTCTCGCCCGGGTTACCAAAAGAAAGCCTGAAATAGATAAGAAATCCGCAGCCGCATCGGTGTCAAGGCGGAAACCAAAGGACCGTGCCACCCCAGCGAGCAAAGACCGCCCCCAAGAGGCCCCGGAATGAACCGAGCGGCCGAGAAAGCGGAGCCGCCGAATAGCGAGCATGACGGCAAACAACTCCGCCTTTATAGCTCCCTTACAGACTGCATACTCCCTCTTTACAGAAAAAGGCGTCCCCTGGAATCACGGGCATTCCTCTCGCGAAAGCTGTTTCGAGCGCACGAAGAGCGGGAGGCGGAAGGAGGGTACGTCGCCGTGAAAATCGACTTCAATGCGGAAATATTCGCGCTGATTCCCGTGGGCCTCGCGATCTGGTTCATGCTCTGGGTGCTTTGGAATTGGTGGCGCGAAGAGCGTCGCTAAGAAAAATCGGCTGACTCGCTTGCAAACTCGCCGATTTGCGAACCTGCCAACTTGCGAACGTGCGCACCAAAGCACGCGAACTCGCTAGGCCGCTGACTCGTTACTTTGCCTGGGCCGGCTGCGGCGTTTCTTCCTCGTCGCCCGTCTCCTCCACCAGCACCGCCGAACCGGGAACGACGTCGTAACTCACCGCATCTTTGCCCGCCGCGTGAAAGGTCACGCGCAGCGGTTCGCGCTGCCAATCGGGCGCGGTGCATACCGGGACAGTTTGATTTGCGGGATCGAAGGCCGCAAGCCTCTTTGCCAGCACCGGCTTGCGCGCCGCCACCTGCGCCACCACGGCATACAGGCTCTTGCCCGTCGCCGTCACTCCGCAATAGGCCGCGTAATCCCGGAACCAGCTCACCTGGCTCACACCGGGATCGTAGTCGGGCAGATGCAGGGCCGTGATGTGGCCCGTTGCGCGATCGACCAATAGCCACGGCCCCCGCTGCCACACCCAGGGGCTCGCCGCCCGTACGGACTTTTGGACGACTGTGTCGGAGGGCAAAGCGTCGTTGAGGCGAACCACACGCCGCACCACAAAGCTGCGGTCCGTTACGTCGTGCGCGTCGCCGGTGGTCCATTCCTTCAGCACGCCGTCGACGAGCAAGGCGCGAATCTTGAGCGAGTCCTCGCCGGGCGCAGCGCTGGAGGGATCGCCAGCCTTCGAATATGGCACGTTCCTCGCCGCGCCAAGAACAACAGTGTGCGCCTTGCGCGGTGCGGCTGAGATTGCCGGGACGATCGCAAAAATGATTGCGAAAAGAATGACAATTAAGAAAAATTTCCGCCAGGCGTGCATGAGGGACGATTCTCCTCTCGAATCGTGAATCCGTGGTTGCTTTTCTCACGGATTCCTGGAAACACGCTCTTGGGAAAAGTGCTACTTCAACCCCGACGACGCGCCGAGGCGGAAAAATGCTTCGCGATGATTCTAGCGCAAACTCAAATTCCCGCGGCTTCGACAGCCCGCGCCACGCGGAATGCCGTGCTTTCGCCCAGATGCCGCGCGAGGATCTGCATCCCAACAGGAAGCCCCGCCTTCGTCGTCCCGCAGGGCACGGTAACGCCGCAAATTCCCGCGAGCGAAGCCGTCACGGTGTAGATGTCGGCCAGATACATGGCCAGCGGATCGCCGGTCTTTTCGCCGATCTTGAATGCCGGAAAAGGCGACGTAGGCGTCACGATCGCATCGACCTCGGCAAACGCGCGCAGAAACTCCTCGGCCAAAATACGCCTCACCTGCTGCGCCTTCAAATAATAGGCGTCGTAGTAGCCGGCCGAGAGCGCGTATGTGCCGAGAAAGATGCGGCGCTTGACCTCCGCGCCGAATCCCTCGTCGCGCGAGTGCGAGTACATCTCGGAAAGCGTCGCCGAACGCGGCGAACGGTAGCCGTAGCGCACGCCGTCGAAGCGCGCGAGATTCGCGCTGGCTTCCGCAGTGGCGACGAGATAGTAGGTGGGAACTGCATATTTGGTATGCGGCAGCGAAACCGGCTTGATCGTGCACCCTGCGGCTTCAAGTGCGGCAATGCCCTTCTCGATGGCGGCGCGCACTTCGGGGTCGAGCCCCTCGGCAAAATACTCTGCCGGAACGCCGATGCGCAGCCCCGCCTTCCCCGGTTCTTTGACGGGCTTGTCGCTTTCGGCGGCATAGTCCTCAACGGGAGCCGCAGAACTGGTTGCGTCCTTTGGGTCGTGGCCGGCGATCACGCCGAGCAGAGTGGCCGCGTCGCGCACGTTCGCGGCGAACGGTCCAATGCGATCGAGCGACGAGGCGTAGGCGATCAGCCCGTAGCGCGAGACGCGTCCGTAGGTAGGCAGCACGCCCACCACGCCGCAAAAGCTGGCGGGTTGGCGAATCGATCCGCCCGTGTCCGAGCCCAAGGTGGCCACGGCGAGATTCGCCGCAACGGCCGCTGCCGATCCGCCGCTCGATCCGCCGGGAACCCGCTCGGTATCGACGGGATTGCGCACCGGACCGTATGCCGAGTTCTCGTTTGACGAGCCCATGGCGAACTCGTCGCAGTTGAGCTTGCCCAGGAGCACTGCGCCCGCGGCTTCGAGCCTTGCCACGGCAGTGCAGTCGTAAGGCGGCCGGTAGCCCTGAAGAATCTTCGAGCCCGCGGTCGAAGGCGCGCCCTCCACAACCATCACATCTTTGATGCCCATGGGAATGCCAGCGAGCGGCGGTAGCGGATCGCCTTTGGCGGCGAGCGCGTCCACGCGCGCGGCCTGCGCCAGAGCGCGCTCTTTGGTGAAGCTCAGATATACGTTGAGCCGCGGGTTCTTCTTCTCGATGCGCGCGTAATACTCGTCCGCAAGATCGACAGCCTTCACCCGGCCTGCGCAAATCTCCTCGCGCAACGCAGCAAGAGTCTTCGGCTTCTCGACAAAGGATTCGGCGGTTTTGACTTCGCTCGTCAACGAAACCTCTTTTTCTGTTCCCTGTTCCCTATCTTTCAATCACCTTCGGCACCTTGAAAAAAGCGCCATCGGTCTCCGGCGCCTGGGCCATGACGGCCTCGCGCGGCAATGAGGCCACGAGCCGATCGGGGCGTGTCTCGGGGATGGCGGCGCTTTCCAACTCGCTCACTTGCGCCAGCGGCTCGATGCCCGAAGTGTCGAGCTCGCTCAATTCGGCCACATAGTCGAGAATGGCGTTCAAGTCGCGGAGCATGGGTTCGACCTCTTCGGGCGCAAGCTCCAGGTGCGCCAGTTCGGCGACGCGCTCCACATCGGCAACGGTGACTTTGGCACTCATGCGCTCAACTCTCCACGAGGCGTCGTTTCGGCCCCGGTCGTAAGTTTTTCCACGGGGATTCCCGAAAAACAAGTATAGCGGGTGGAAGAGTGAAAGAAGTGACGGAGTGAAAGTGTGAAGGAGCGGACACCCGCCTTCAGTCGACGGTCAAAGTCACATTGACGGTTTGCGAGATGCCGTTGGAACTCACGGTGACAGGAATGGTATAAGTTCCGGCCGGCGTGGTTCCGCCGCCTTGCTGACCGCAAGAGGTGCCCGTGCAGCCACCGCCGCCTCCGCCCGAGCTCGTGCAACTGGAAACGCCGCAGACGAGAAAAGCCAGAAGGAGAACCAACTGAAAGATTCTGCGGCGTCGCAAGATGGCGAAGGGCAGAAGCAGCACCCCGCAAGCGAGCGGCAAGGCCCGCGACAAATCACGCAAGCCGTGGCCGCGCTGGCCGGAATCCGGTTTTTCCAAGCGCGCCGAAGAACCGCCGGTCGAGATCTCCACCTGGACGTTGCCCTGGACGCCAGCATTGAGCGTCTCCCCGTTGGGATTGAAGAGGCAGAGCGCGTCGGTGGGAAGCGTGCCGCAACCAAGGGCGAATGTGCCGCTCGCTCCGGTCGGCGTGATGACGAGCGTGTAATTGGCCGTCTGGCCCGCCGCCACGGTCTTTGTCGAGGCGCCTGCGAAGGCCACCGTGAAATCGAATCCAGTCCCAGTGAGCGTGACCGTGGCCGGGTTGGTCACGGCGCCGGAGCTTACGCTGAGCGATCCGCTGGCGGGTCCGCCAGAACTGGGCGCAAAGACCACCAAAACCCTGCAATTGGCCCCCGAGGTCAGGCTGCCTGTGCAGCCATTTTGCGCGACGCTGAAGGGCGCGGCGGTTGTAACCGAGACCGAAGCCAGATCCTCACTCGTGGAATTCGTAATGGTAACCGATTGCGCGGAGCTGGTCTGGCCCACGGCAACCACAGGAAAGGTGAGTAGCGCAGGGTTCGCAAGCAGGGCGTTGGCGAACTGCGCTGTGCCGTTGAGCGGAACCGAGGCTGGCGCGACGCCGGACGTAGAAGTGGAAACCACCAGCGTGGCCGCAATGGCGCCAGAGCCGTTGGGCGTAAATATAACCTGGGCCGTACAACTGCTGCCGTTGTTCAGGACGGCCCCGCACGTGTTGGTGCTCGCTGGAATGGAGTACTGGGCAGCCCCGGCGCCGTTCAGGGCAAAGCCGATGTTCGCCATCGGCGTGGAGCCCGCGTTCGCAATAGTAAGCGTTTGCGGGGTGCTGGCCACGCCCACATTCTGGTTGGTGAAGGTAAGGTTGGTCGGCGTGACGTTAAAAACCGGCGGCGCAACGCCGGTCCCGCTCAGCGAGACTGTCTGAGTTTTGAGCGCGTCGGTGATGGTCAGTGTGCCCGTGAACGAGCCCGCCTGCGTAGGAATGAAGACCACACTTATGGTGCACACTGCGCCGGCCGCCAACTGCGTATTGCAGTTGGGAGTCTCCTCAAACGGTCCGCTGACCGAGATGTTGATGCCGGTGAGCGCCATGCCGCCGATATTAGTGATCGTGGCCGGCTGCGCCGCGGAGCTCTGGCCGTCTGCCGTGTTGCCAAAGGCGAGCGAGGTGGTATTGAGAATGTCCGTAGGCGGCGCCAGTGCTGTTCCCGTCAGTTGCACGGTCTGCGTGCCGGCTCCGTCGGAGATCCTGAGCAGCCCCGTGTAGCTCCCAGTGGTTGTAGGCGCAAACTCAACCTTAATCGCGCAGTCGCTGCCGGCCCCGAGGCTGGTCGTGCCGCAGGAATTGCCGTTGGCGGGAATCGTGAAAGGCGGGCTCACAGTAAGGCTATTGATCGAAACCGCTGTGCCGCCGTTTTGGACTGTGAAGGATTCCGGCTGCGAGACCGTATTGTTCGCAATTTGGCCGAAGTCCCAGGATGGGGGCGTCAGAGTGACCGTGCCGCCCGCGGTTCCCGTGCCGTTCAGATCGACAGAGATCTGCCCACCGTAGATGTTGGCGTAAATGATCATCTGGCCGGTAAGCGGACCAGTCGCCTGCGGAGTGAATTCCACCGAGATGGTGCAGCTCGCTCCCGGAGCGATGGATTGATTGACGCAAGTATCGCCGAACTTGCCGAAGTCGCCCGTGAAAGCGATCTGCGTGGGCATGAGAGCGATGCTGCCGATGTTGTAGAGCGTCACCGTCTGCGCATTGCTCGTGCTATTTGTCGCCTGGCCGCCAAAGAGCAGCGAGAGTGGAGCCACCGATGCAGCCGACATGGCCGTTTCTGCGGTCAGCAGCGGCGCTTGCCAGATGCCGCGTCCATAGGTAGCCGCGATCAGAACCTGGTCGGGAGAAAAAACCGATGCCGTGCTCAGCGCCACCGCGGGCGCGGCTGGAAGCCCCGTGCCGAATGTAGCCCAGCAGTTGGCGCCTGGCTGCGCACATTGCCCCACCTCTGGCGTGTAAAAGACGCCGTCGTCTGTGGCGATGTAAACCGTGTTGGCGCTCTGCGGGTCGATAGCCAGGCTGCTGGCGGCCGCCTGGGGAAGATTGGAGGCGATCGTCGTCCAGGTCGTGCCGCCGTCGGTAGATCTGTACACGATGCGAACCAGCTCGGCATAATTCGGCTCGCCTTCCACCGTCACATACACCGTCTTACCGGTCACATCGTGGGGATCGATGACAATGCTTGAAATATCCAGACCGTAATAGTTGAGCGCCAGCGTATCGTTCGTCACCGGGTTCAGCGTCAGATCGCTCCAGGCGAGCGTGGAATCGGAGGACGGACTGTAAACCGCGCTAAGAATGTGGCCGGGAAGCTGCGCGCCGTTGGTCGTCGAGCCATACATGCCCACGTAGACAATCCCGCTCCCGGAGCCGAGCTCGAGAGCTGCCATGGAGCGAATCAGCGCGTTCCCGTTGCAGGGTCCGCTCGAGGCCTTATTCGAAAAAATCGGGCTGATGGCGGTCCAAGCCCCACCGCTCACCGGGCCGCGCCACACCCGGCATGTCGCCACCAGCAAATCCTGCGCGCTCAGCGGATCGACGAGAAACGCCGCTGGAAGCGGCATCGTATCGCCGTCGCCGCCCACATCCGCATCGCTGACTACCGGAGTTGTGCCAAAATCCGGCGGCGTGCAGGCTGCAGTTTGCGAGCACAGGTAAATAGACACTCCCTGCTGATCGTTCACGTACCAGTTGCCGCTGGCGCTGGGATCGATGGCCACTGGACCGCCGAAGCCGGAGAGAATCTCGGACCAATCGGGAGTGAAGGCGGTAGCCTTGACACCCGCCGTGCCGTTCACGCCCAGACCGGCCATCAGCGCGTAGGGATTTGCCGGCTCAATGGCGAAGCTATCCACGTCGGCCAGCGAGCCGAGAGTGCCGTTCAGGTTCTCAAAGTGGCTGGCATCGGTCGCGATCGAAGTCGGGGAACAGGCCGGGCCGGTCTCGGCAATTCCGTCCGTCGAGCGCCATAGGCCGCTGTCGTTGCCGATAAAAATGTCCAGTGGATTCGTCGCATCCCAGGCCAGCGCATGCTGGAACTCGCCCACCCCCGCGCTCATGCAGGTGGTGGAGTTGGTAGCGTTGCGCCATGCGCAAACATTCGCTCCCGCGGAAAGCGGGCAGGTTGCCGTCCACAAGTCGTTGGCGCCGGCCAGCACCAGGTCACCGGTCGATGAAGTCTGCGATGGCACGGCCGCCAGCGTCAGATTGTAATCGCCGTTCGCAATGACTCCCGCGTTGCCGTTGGCGCTGGTTTCGAGCGCCGTCGTGTCCCACTGCGTGGCGAAGGCGAGAGCCTTCGAGCAGTTGCCGCCGTTCGGAGTGCAAACGTCCTGCCAGATGCCCTGGTCCCGATTGTCGATGTCGACCGTCCAGGCAAAGGTGTCGCCGTTGGTAGAATTGACGGCCAGTGCCCCGCGATAAATCGGGCAGCCCTCGTCGCCGGGAATTCTCGCGTTGGTCGGGCACAGCGTCGAATTGATTCCGCCGCCCGGCTGATCCGCATCGGCAACTCGCGTCCAGATCTTGCCATCGGGAGACGTGTAATAGCCGTGGAAGCGCACCGCGGCAAAGAACAATTTGCGCAGCGGATTCCAGACCACCGCCGTGGCCGCGTTGCCGTTGGCTCCAAGCAGCGGCGCGGCGGCCGATTGCACTACTTCGCTGCTGCTGTCCTCTATCGTGGCCAAATGCCACGTTGCGCCGCTGTCTGTCGAGTAGTAGAGACCTTCGCAGTTGAGCGCGGGCAGATCCGCGTCCACCATATCGCCTTCGTAGGAGTTGGTGACGGCTGCTACCACCACCTGCGGATTGATGCCGCTCCACGCAAATCCGGCAAAGCCCTCCCCGGCAAAGGAGAAATCGTACGTGCCCAGGTTCGATTCGATGTCCGAGGAATGCGCGATCAGGCTCCATGTGGTTCCGTTGTCGGCAGAGCGCAGAATGCCGGCCCCGTAATACGAGTCGAGGACATCGTTGGGGTCGCCGGTGCCGGCCAGAATCACGCCCGTCCCGCCCGGTTGCACGGTGAGCGCGCCGATGCTGATCGAAGCATCCTCGGCGCCGCCCAGCGCCGTCAACGCGTCCGTCAGCGGGTTAAAGACGATGTTCGAAACCGAGGACGTCTCCGCATTGTTCGAGCTCCACACCCCGCCGCCGGTGGTGCCGGCGTACACCCTCCCCGACCCATCGATCGCGATCGAGGTGATGCGCCCCGTGACCAGGCCGAAATCGGGAGTGCTCACCGCCGTTGGACCGAGCGGCGTCCATGTAGCCGCGCCGGGCGAGGTTTGCGGCGAGGCTTCGGCCAGTGCCGCCACGGGCCGCCTGGAAGCCGTTGCCGCGCGCCTATGAAGCGAGAGCGAGCGGGCAAGAGCGCGATGGCCGCGAGCCACTCCGCGTGCCGCAAGAAAGCGTTGGGCCGCCAGCACGCGCGGCGGCAACGGCTGCGCCTGCTTTGCCGGCTGCGGTTGGGATAAGGATGGGGAGGGCGGCGATTGCGCCAGAAGCGGAGCGCCGGATGCCAGTTGCGCTAGAATCCCCGCGGTCAGCGCAACCCAGGCGCATGCGCCACGGCCGTTAAGCCAAAGCGCTTGGCGGGCTCGCTTCCCCGCGCTGCTCCACAACGCAGGATGACTGACGATCGGATCCAACATCGGCTTCGCCACGCGTATCCGGGATCGGATTCGGGCTTCCCCTCTAATAAGAATCTTCGCTCGGGGATAAGCTCGGCATCCCTCGGATTACGCTCAACGAAACACGCAGCTTCCGGGATTAGAACCGTCGCCCATTATAGGACCGAGAAGGCAGAGGGATGTGTGATTAAGAACACGGGGACCTCAAGCCCTTCACCGCATAGCCTTAGCGGGGCTCGCCGTGCTGCCGGATGTAGGCCGCCGCATCGAACTTCCTGGCCATCGACGCGCCGCTCATGGGCCGAACCAGCCCGAAAATCGGCCGATTGAACCAGGGTCTGTCGAGCTTGCCCACGATCGACCAGGCGATCCCAGCGTAGCCATTCGCGTCGCGGCCATCGAGTTGGTACCGGTCGTTCAGGATCACCGCCCAATCGAACGCTGTTGCGGGATCGGGCGACCACTCGAGAATCTTCTTGGCCCAATACATGCGCATGTAGTTGTGCATCCAGCCGCTCTCGACCATCTCGCGCTGCGCCGCGTTCCAAAGCTCGTCGTGGGTCTCGGCGCGCTCCAGTTGCGACAGCGTGTAGCGGTAAGGGCGCGCATCGGCGGCGTGCTCCAGCAGAGTCTTGCGCGCCCACGGCGCGGCGCACTCCCAGCTATCGTAATTGGGCTCGTGGCGCACAAATAAAATCGCCAACTCGCGCCATCCGATCAGTTGCTCCAGAAATCTTTCCTTGGTTTTGGACGAGATTTTTTCGGAATCGGCGGCTTTCTCGACCGCGAGCGCAACCGTCATCGGGCCGATATTGCCGAAGTGCAGATAAGGCGACAGGCGGCTGGTGCCGGCGATCTCCGGGTGGTTGCGGTTTTCGTCGTAATCGGCGAGTCCCGACCTTAGAAACTCTTGAAGACGCCTAACCGCGGCATGCGTTCCGCCGGTAAATGTGTCGACAGGCTTGATCGAGCGGTCGAGCTTGTCGAAGCCTTGCGTGATGTCGCCGTCAAGCTTGAAGCGCGTGAGCGCCTTGTGAAGCCGAAAGTGAGGGTAGAGGCCGCCCTCGGCCGGCGGCGCGACCAGGTATTTGGGCAGCTCTGCACGCAGCTTCGGGCGGAAGTGGTGCATCAAAGCAAAGCTGCGGTTGAAGACGCGCGAGGGTACAACCACGTCGGCATCGACAGTCCAGAAGGGAATTCGCATCCGGCGGGCAAGTGCGCCCCGCCAGCGCTCCGGCTCTCGGCAAGGATTTTCGTCGCCAACGAGAAGCGCCGCGCGCACCTCTTCGAGAAACCCTTCGAGCGTATCGGGAGCCCGGCGCACGATGAATACGATCTCGCGCGCCGCGGCGTCTTCCTGGGCGTCGCGCAATCCCTGCTGCAAAAAATGGTAGTGGCGCAGATTCGCGTTAGGGTAGTTGGGAATCACGCCGAAGTAAATCACGACCGGCAGCGCGAGAATGTTCGCCGCCTCGATGGCCACATCCAGCGCGGCGTTATCCACGCTGCGCACCGCCCGCTGCATCCAGTAAACAACGCAGATGCCGTCCTTGCGCGGAGGGCCGCTGCGCCGCATCAGCACCCGCGGCTGATCGGCAAGCGTAGCGAGTTCGGTGGGCATCTCTGCCGGTTTGGGGATCATGTGCGCGCGGCCTCTGATTTCCATTCTCAACCAGCGCGCGGCCTTGTACGATGGTTGGGTTGCGCTCCATCGCCTCGCGACTCTCCCCGATTGCACCGCGTCAAACTTCACGGCCCGGAGTTTCCATGAGACGCATTTTGTTTTCTCTGCTGCTCCTCTCGGTTTTCGCGGTCTGCCACGCCCAGCAGTACGTTCTCGGTCCCGACTCCCTGCCGCACGACGGCGTGCCCAAAGGCGCGGTGACAAAATTCGTTCTGCCGCCGGGCAAGTACTATCCCGGCACGCCGCACAACTGCGCCCTCTACGTCCCCGCGCAGTACGACGCGAGTAAGCCCACGCCCTTCATGATCTTTTTGGACGGCAGCCAGGCGCTCGGCGACGCGCTGCGCGTGCCCATAGTCCTCGACAACCTGATCGCCAAACACGACCTGCCGCCGATGATCGCCATCTTCATCGATCCGGGAATCCTGCCGGCGATCTCTGACGCAAACCAAAGCCGCTACAACAGAATTTACGAATACGACTCGCTCACACCCCGCTTCGCCGAGTTCGTGCTCAACGAGCTGATCCCCGCGGTCGCGAAGAATTACAACCTCTCGCAGAATCCCGACGACCGGGCCTTGAGCGGCGTCAGCACCGGCGCGGTCGGCGCATTCATGGCCGCCTGGAACCGCCCCGATCAGTTTCATCGCGTGCTCAGCCTCATCGGAACCTACGTGTCAATGAAGGGCGCTGACGCGCTCCCGGCCCTGGTGCGTAAAACCGAGCCCAGGCCGATCCGCATCTTCATGCAGGACGGAAGCCAGGATCACATTACTGCAGCCGAACCCTACGGCACCCACTTCTCCGGAAGCTGGCCCGCCGCGAACCAGGCGATGTACGAGGCGCTCGAGTTCGCCGGATACGACGTGAAGCTTGAGATGGGCGCCGGCGGCCATGATCTGAACCAGGGCGGCGCGATCCTTCCCGATGCCCTGCGCTGGTTGTGGCGCGGCTATCCCCAGCCCATCGCAGTTCACGAACCGGCAGCCGCAAGCGCGCCCGGATATGTTGCCGCGGATCGAGTCTTTTCGACGATCTACGCGGACAAGCCGTGGCGTCAGATCGCCGGCGACCACGGCGCGATCACCAGCCTGACCTCCGACGCCCAGGGGAACGTCTATCTTGCCAACTCTCTGGTCCCAGGGATCGACCGCGTGGATGCCGACGGCAACGTGTCGCACTTCGCACCGCCGCCCAACTCCGCGTCCATCCTGCGCATGGGCGCCGGCGGCCGCCTGTATGCCTATCTGCCGTCGACCGGCGACATGATCTCCGTTAGCACGGCCACCGGAACGGCAACCGGCCAGAAGACGGTAGCGCACGGCCTCTCCGCCGTTGAGGATTTTGTGGTGATCGAGAGCGGCGTCATCTATTTCATCAACAGAGCCGGGTCCGCGATCTCCCGCATCGACGCATCGGGCCACGTGGAAGTTCTGATGCATGCACAGGATCTCAATGGAGAGATGATCGCGCCTAGCGGCCTCGCCCTCTCGCCCGACCAGTCTCTGCTTGTCGTCACCGACGCCATCTCGCGCTACAGTTGGTCGTTCCAGATTGCCGCCGATGGTTCGCTCGTCAACGGTGAGCCGTATTATCGCCTCGAAATACCGGAGACCATCGAACAGAGTTCGCAAAGCGGCACGCGCGGCGCAGTGGAAGACACGGACGGCCAAGTTTACTTCGCCACCCCGCTCGGCATTCAGGTCGCCATGCAGAACGGCCGCATCTCGCAAATCCTGAATCCACCACTTCCCGGCGGAGGGCCGCTGACGGCAATGACCTTCGCCGCCAACGCCAACGCCAGCTGGATCTACGTCGTTCAGGACGGAAGGCTCTTCCGCCGGCACGTCAAAGCAACCGGCGCCAACGCGTGGACAGTAGTGAAGCCACCGAAGCCGGCACTGTAAAGGCAGGAATAAGAGATCGGAGAACAGGAGTTAGAAAACGGCCGGTGAGTCAATCATAACCACCGAAGGACATCTATTAATGACATTGAAGCTAGATGTAGGAGCCAAAGATAGGAAGCTCCAAATCCGATCATCCAGAGTCCAAATCCCATAAAGACGACTCTCATCGCCGCGTCTTCCTTCTTCATCTTCCTGTCGAGTGCGGCTCTTTGATCGAATTCAATCGTGTACTCCTCGACCTGTTCCCGGTCAAGCCAAAAAAGCGAGAGAACGAGCGCAGCAAGCGCAACTACTAAGGAGCCTATGTAAGAGCACCACAGGGGAGAGGCGCGCCAAAGAATGGGGAACTCTCCGAAGATGACAGCCAGAATCAGCGCCGCCGGTACTGCCATCGTCAAGGCGATCATTTTGAGTGAAACGGCGACCCGCTCCGGCGGCGTCTCCGCATCCGATGACTCATATGCAGTTGAAAGGAGTTTCGGAAGCAACCGGATAATCAAAGCGCCGAAAATGACGGCACAAAGGAAAAACATGACGGTAATATTGCCCACTGAGCTTCGAATGGCGTCTGATTCTGTCATTCGGCCAGTATAGAGTTCGCCACTGAAGAAATCTTCAGGAAATAGAAATCAAAACGGGCCGACCGCGGGCGGCCCGTTTGCTAGGAGCTAGGAGCTAGCGGCTAGAAGCTGCTCTTCACCACCGTCCCCACGCCCGCGTGAAGTAATCGGCCAGCGTCATCCCCACCAGCACCAGAAACATGAACAGGCCCGCAGCCACAGTGAGCTTGGTGAGCTTGGTGCTGTATTTCACATGCATAAAGAACAGCACCACCAGCAGCATCTTCGTGGTCGCGATGGCCAGCGCCACCACCGGATTCCAGAACAATGTCAAGCCGGGAGCAATATGCCACTCACCAAGATCGATATAAGAAGCTAGTACCGTAAGTGCCGTGCCTAACAGCAGCGCAAGGAGAATGATCATATAAGTCACAGGACTTAC
>Ga0326727_10013354_pt1 | contig 18322 bp, 19 predicted proteins | sample MB2enrmetagenome_FD_207643 | JGI IMG/M metagenome (GOLD analysis project Ga0326727, IMG submission 207643) | Lab enriched peat soil microbial communities from McLean, Ithaca, NY, United States - MB29MY | ecosystem: Environmental > Terrestrial > Soil > Wetlands > Peat | place: USA: New York...
ACTACGGGGTCGACAGAAGAGGTCTTGCTTGCCATGGACAAGTTCAAAAAGAATGCAAACGCTATCCCTTTCCGCTCGATGAGCGGCGATGGCAAAAAAGACTCTTGCGTTTCCGAAGAAAGCCGAATAGGGAACTGGCGCTAGACACGAAGAGAGCACTGATATGACGCCTGAGGGTGCGGACCCGCCGACCCCGTACAATCTCGCTGAGGTGTTCTCGTCGGTTTCAGGCAGTACGGGGCAGGCGTCGTATTCCTTGTCAGATCCGCTTCCCCCGGAGCTTGGGCGGGAAACGGCGGTCAACCGCTTTTGACGTTACTTGACAGAATCAATTAAATAGCGCGATTTGCCGCTGAAACGTTGTCGCCGTGTCAACCGCTGCCGACAGTGCGCTTACCATGTCATTCACGTCCTTTGCTGACATTGAGAGAATAGTATTCCTCCCACCCTCATAGACCCATACCTCAGCGCGGCTGTGCTCCCACCCGCTTGTTATGAACTTGACGACGACGTAAGCGCCTTCATCGGTGAGCAAACTTCCCACATCTTTCTGAAAGTCCACGGTTGTAGAGTTGTCCTTCGCGACTTGCATGTAGCGGACGGCCTTTTGCAGTAGCGGAATGAAAGCGTCCTTGTCTGTCGGCGTCAAAGTGTAGGGGGTCGGGGTGCTGATCAGGATGTTGCCTGTTTGGTCCGTCCAAATATCAACTGTCAGATCCTTATAGTTAGTGCCATCCATCGCATGAAACGATCCGACCGCCTTCCGGTCTTGGGCTTCTGCGGAGAGGGCAATACTGAACAAGAGAACGAGGGAAAGAAGTTGCCTCATGAAGGCTCCTTTACTAAGAAAAGATTGGCGTGCAAGAAAAACAGCCTGCATTTGCTTGTTAAGCTATCAAAAAAGACTGCCGTTCGGCAAATTTCAGGGTTGGGGTGTAATCACACGGCAGGCTTCCGGGAGTCAAGCCAAAGCAGCCCAGCGCTTTTTTAAGCGCTAGCCCGGCTTAGCAGGCGTACTTCACTATTTGGATTCTCCTTTTGAGCGGGCACGGAGTCCGGTTGGCGCCTGCGCTGGGAAGGATATAGGAAAGTCCTTGTTATCATGTACCAGAGCGAGAGATCTTCAGTTTTTGGAGAACAAGCTTTATCGCTTGGGCAGGGGGAGATTAGGTAGAGTCGAGAGATAACGCGGTAGTTAAGGCCAAGGTTTGTGTTCTCTGTTTGCCGTCTGGTTTCCCAACGGTGCCACATTATTTCGGCCATGCCCCGTTTCCATCTCCTGCTCATCGAACGGGACGTGCGGATTTGCCGCATCCAGCTCTCGGATTGGATTCACCTCAGGCGTGCGAGCGTTTAGCAACCAGAAGTGTGGACAGACAGACAAGCCCGTAGTAGTTGTGAAGCCTGGCGTCTGGGAACTCTCATGTTCCTCTTCCTTTCACCTTGTGCCTGCGACAGAGCCACCACCGTAGTCGATTCCGTGTAAGGTAATCCGCGGTTCGGTACGCTTTGGAAAGCGTGCCGTAGGAGAAGTACTGAGACCAGCCGACAAGCATGCGATTCACAGCGGCTACAACGTCCTCCAACGGGTCGTTGTTTCCTCTGTTCAGTTGCTTGCGAACCTTCCCGTAGAGGCGCTTGATCCGCCGTGCGGACGGCTTTGCCCCCAAATAGACGGCAGGAGATCTGGCCGCGTGGCACGGACCGAAGGTGTATCCTAAGAAGTCAAACGGCTGCGGAGCATCCATCACTTGGGTTTTCTGCTGGTTCACATGGAGGTTCATGCCAGTGATGATCTGTTCGGCCGCAATCCGTGCCCTCTGAGCCATACCGCGACACAGAATGACGAAATCATCGGCATAATTGATCACCTGTGCTTCTAGCTTCGCTGGAAACTGTTTCATCTCCCATGCCCCAAAGAGTTGTGACAGAGTTCGCTATGCGCCTAAGATTGTTCAAAAGGTCAGAGACCTCGCGCGCGAGTTAATAGACGATCAGATCGCGGATGCTCTCAACAAGGAAGGACTATCCAGTTCGAAAGGCGGGCCGTTCACGATGAGCAAAGGTACGGAATATCCGTTGGGCATACCGCAATCCCTCCCCACTGCTCAAGCGCCCGCAAGAGCTCACCGTTCACGAAGTGGCCCAAAACTTCAAGGTGGGTTGTGACGTCGTCTACTACTGGATCGGAGAGAGGCTACATCGCAGCTCGAAGGGTCAAGCCCGGACTACCGTTCTGGATTCTGCTTCAAGGCAAGGATGAGGAGCAACTGAAAAGCCGCGTCGTGGAGTCGTACAAACTGGGAAACCGGAATGCCAAGCATTCCTAAAGTACGATGGGGAGGTGCAGTATGGATATGCCGTCGGAATTCCCAGGGGTCTTTGTCCATCTCCGTTTGGCTTCGGGATATACACCCGTCGAACCGCCATCGGTCGATACTCTTGTCTCTTCAGCTCCTCCCGTAGCTCTGCCAGGAACGCGCCTACCCCCTCCTGCTCAATTTGCTCGAAGGTTACACCATCGACACCCGCAGCCCCACCGTTGGCTTTCGCCACGTGGTATGCGTGGGCGAGAATGTCCTCGCGATACAGCTTGTCATAGAGAAGATAGAAGCGATACCCAGGCTCGCTCTTGGCCTTTCGGTACAGCTTCCTTTGAGGGATCCGAATCGTTGTCGGAGTTTCCAGGTTTCCCAATCTCCTGATTCTCCCCTTCTTCGAAAGCACTCCAGAACCAGAGCCCCTTCCCTCCATCGGTTTTCACCGACTTCCACGGTAATATGGGCTCATCCGACTCCCGTCAAGCGCGGACTCTTTCTGCCCGCTGGAGACCGACGACCTCCATCTCAACGGGTCTCTCATGTCCCGGACAATTCCCTCCCTGCGTTCTGTCGCCACTACCCCCGTGAGATGGCTTCACGATGTCGATCGTGTGATGAAGCCATTGCAGCCTGTCTTACACAGACTCCTTTCTCGTCAGCTTCGACGTGTAGGTTACCCTCCCTGTCGTGACGATAGTTACCAGGACGGATCGACAGTTTCCTGGGTAGGACTTGCATCTACTGGAATTGCGCAGTTTCTCATGACGCCCATGCCTCTATGCTTCTTTCAAAAAAATCGTCCTCGGAAAGGAGGTTGAACCAGGGGCGAATATGTTGCATTTATGGAAAGCTATCTACCAGTTTGCTACGATCATCGACAAAAAAAGAAATGGCCCTTCTCCCTCTGACTCCACCGGTCAACTGGCAGCTTTCGGGAAAGTTATGAAGACTGCGCGAGCGCGAATCGAAGGATGGATCGAGCCTCTCAACCAGAATCAAGCAAGGACCCCAAGAAGAGGAGACTAAGTTGAAACTACCGTGCAAGGTGCGTCCTTGGCAAGGGCGACTTTAGAATCCTTTCGAAGTCCAGATTCAGGATCAATCGAGCAGTCCTGTAGCTTGTGTCAAGCAACTCGAATTAGGGAGTTTTGCCCGCGATAGTCGTTGGAATGCTGCTCAAGCGTTCGACAGCGATAAACAATCCCACTGCCCCTTGAGAGACAAGAACTTTTTCAATGAGACGAAAAAGTTGCACGTTGTTTGCCGTGAGCGCATTCAGCCAGCGGTAACTCCTCTCCCTTCACCTCGCGTATTCTTTCGCCACGAAGCATCACCCGTTTCGGAACTTTTTCATTTTTTGTTGACGCCGAAGCAGGTCGAGCGTTATGATGGCTGCACAACCCACATCGAGGAAAGGCAGGCACGTATGGCAAAAATAGCAATGATAGGCGCCGGGAGTCTTGTCTTCTGCAAGACTCTTCTTTCGGATTTCCTTGCCACTCCGGCTTTGGGTGGGAGCGAATACAGGCTCATGGCGCTGACGCATCGCCGGCTGGACAAGATGCGCGACTTTACGGAGCGCATGATTCGGGACAACGGCGTGAAAGCCACTGTCACGGCAACCACCGACTGCCGTGAGGCGTTGCGCGGGGCGGATTACGTGGTTATCATGATCCAAGTTGGCGGCGTAAACGCGTTCCAGCTCGACTACGAAATTCCCATGAACTATGGCGTGGACAACTGCATTGGCGACACCATGGGTCCCGGCGGGATCTTCCGTGCTCAGAGGCACATACCGGCCCTTCTGGAGATTGCTGCTGAAATGCGGGAGCTGTGCCCGAACGCGCTTCTCCTGAACTACGCCAACCCCATGGCCATGTGTTGCTGGGCTCTAGGAACGGTGAGCGGCCTCCGTTTCGTCGGCCTTTGCCACGGGGTGCAGACCACGATGGACCTGATCGCCTCATACGTCGGAGCCAAGAAAGAGGAGATCGATTTCGTTGCAGCTGGCATAAATCACATGGCATGGTTTCTGCGGCTGGAAAAGGACCGGAAGGACCTCTACCCGCTCCTGAAAGCGAATTTTGAAAAGCCTGGCTTCTATGCGAACGAGAAGGTACGGGGGGAGGTGATGCGGCATTTCGGTTACTTCATGACAGAGAGCACGGGCCATCTCTCGGAGTACCTGCCGTACTTCCGTAAGAATAGGAAGGCACTGGAGCTATATTGCGACGAGCCCGGCTTCGGCGGAGAAACGGGAGCGTACTATCACTACTGCCGTATGATCGACGATAAGTTCCAGATGCTCGACCCCCTTTCCATCGAATCCACGAAGCTCGGCGCGAGAAGCGCAGAGTACTGCTCGCACATCATCGAAGCGGAAGTGACGGGGCACCCGTTCCGGCTGAATGGGAACATCAGGAACGACGGGTTCATCGCCAATCTCCCCGACGGGTGTTGCGTTGAGGTGCCAATCTATGTGGACCGAATGGGCCTCCACCCCACCCACATCGGAGACCTGCCACCCCAGCTTGCCGCGCTCAACATGACGAATGTAATGGTGCAGCAGCTCAGCGTCCAAGCGGCGCTCACGGGAGATCCTGAAACACTCATGCAGGCGTGCGCCCTGGACCCGCTAACGGCGTCTCTGCTCACGCTCAAGGAAATCCGCAGAATGACCGCGGAGATGCTGGAGAAGCAGAGGGAGTGGCTGCCGCAATATGCAGGCAAGAAGCTGAAGGACGTGCCTACCATCTCAATTCCTAAGGACGTGCCCAGGCAGGCTGTGCCTACGGACCCCGCGCTAGCCATCGCTAACCGCTTCACGCGCTTAGCGCAAGTCTAGCCGGCCACTCGGACTGCTGGAAATGAGGGCGCCTTACGCGAGGCGCCCTTTCTTTGCCCCTACTTTGCCCTGGGAATCTCAATGTGCTTGCCGCCTTTCGAGGCGGATTCATGTGCAGATACCAGTCATCGCCCAGTTGGCTGCGCACGCGCCAACCGCAGATTGTCTTTCCACCACGATTACGCGGAGGAACTCGTGGGCCGCATGGGGATGAGCCCCTCCGTAGCCCGCGCCCTGAATGAAAGAGGCATGGGCGTGCTTGTCATCGTAGACGCCGTGGATGGTGCACGGGGCCATCTTCTTTGGTAACCTACTTCCGAAGTCAGGACCGTCGACTCTCTTCGCATCCTCGAACCCCGAGTGGAGCACAGGCTTCTCTCCTGCAAGCGGCTCTCATTCGTAGGACAGCTTTGTGCCGTACACGTCGAAGCTCTCGCGGTACTGTCGGATCGTGTCGAAGCGCGAGCTGATACCTCGCGGGTCAGATCCGAGTCCCGCAGCCTGACCAACTGCGCCTCGATGGCAAACGGTGAGTTGTAGCCGTCTGCGTACTTTTCCCGGATGGTGCCCGAGTCGAGGCAGACGACGGATGGCTCGGTTGCCCCGCTCAGGAAAAGAAGGGGGCTGACCTTGTAGGTCGCGTAGTGCATTGGGGGAAAGCCGTACCAGTAGTCCGGCCAACTGGGCAGGCTTGTGTTCTGCCGTTGCGACCCCCAACGGAACTGGATCTTCCCCAGATCTTCGTTGTCCGTTATTTCCTTTACCTACGGCGGTCTCTATCATCATATAGATCTTGCCCGCATTTCTCCGTGCCTTCGGCGATCTTCAGGCATTCGGAGACTGTGGGTGCCATGGGCACGACGCCGCAGGCTTGCTTGCCGGCTTTCAGGGCGGCGATAGTCATAGGCGCGTGGCCGCGATCGGGGTGACAATAGGGATTGCATCCGCGTACCTGTCCGCAAAGACGTCCTCGTAGTAGGTGTATCGCCTCCCCACCTTGAACAAGTCACCGACCTTATCCGTCTTGGCTTTGTCGTGCGGGCAGATCGCGTAGCATTGAGCGTCCGGGTGCTTCTGATACCGGCGCACGAACTCCGCACCGAATTCCATCCCGACCACAGCGACCCGTACCTTTCTTCCAGTTGGCCATATGAAATCCCTTCAGTACCTTAGGTCGACCTGTTTTCGGGACGCGGCCGACTCCAGGATCGCGTCACAGATGACCGCGGCCCGGTATCCGTCCAGGAAGCTGGAACCGTGGGGCGCGACGTCCTTCCCGTTGACAATGCAGTCCAGGAAATGAGTAAGCTCATGCACGAAGGAGTGCTCCCATCCGATGATGTGGCCTTGCGGCCACCAGTTGGACCAGAAGGGGTGGTAGCTTTCACTGACGAGCACCTGGTGGAAACCTCTCGTTTCCTTTGGCTCTTCGCCGACCCAGAACACTTCCAGCTCGTTCAGCTTCTCCAGATTGAACCGAATGCTTCCCTTCTCGCCATTCACTTCGAGGACTTGGTAGTTCTTGCGTCCTGCGGCGAACCGCGAGGCTTCCAGAGTTCCGATAGCCCCGTTCTGGAACTCCACAGCAGCGACAAAGGCATCATCCACGTCCACATTGCCCTTGCCCTTTCCGTCCGCAGTGGGTCTCTCCGTGATAAACGTTCGCGTCATTGCGCTGACGCTTTTCATGTCTCCTACGAGGAACCGGGCCAGATCGATGATGTGCGCCCCGAGGTCCCCAAGGGCACCACTTCCGGCCACCTTCTTCTGAAGCCGCCAGATCATGGGCGTCCCGTAGTGAGGCATGATCCATTCCTGCAGGTATACCGCGCGGAAATGGTAGATCCTACCGAGCTTTCCGTTGGAGATAAGGTCGTACGCTTGGCGGATGGCGGGCACGAACCTGTAGTTAAACGCGACTTGGTGCTTGACGCCCGCCTTCACGACCGCATCAAGCATCTCCTTGGCTTCCTCCGCAGTCCGGGCAAGGGGCTTTTCGCAGAACACGTGCTTGCCGGCCTTTGCCGCGGCGATGCACGGCTCCGCATGGGCGTCATTGGGCCCGCCGTTGTCGAAGAGTTGAACCCGATCGTCCTCCAGCATCTTGCGCCAGTCCGTGTAGTAGCCCATGTACCCGTAGCGGCGAGCGGCCTCTGCCGCGGCGGCCTCGTTTCTGCCACATACGGCGACCAGCTTCGGGATGGCGGGGGGCGGATACATCATGTAGGGAATCTTCTTGTATGCGTTCGTGTGAGCTTTACCCATGAAGGCGTAGCCCAACATGCCGATACCGATTTCCGGGGTGTTCTTCTCCGCCCGCGGTCCGGCCATCGTAGTGAATCCGCTGCTTTCACTCATCGATTACCCCTTGGACGAGAATGCGGCGTCGAAAGCAACCGAAGAAGCTGCAAAATCGTTCTTGCGGATGGTGGCCAGAGACTCCGGTGCGCCCCACTCGCGATCCATGCCGCTGTCCTCCCATTCGATGGACAGGGGTCCCTTGTAGCCGATCCTGTTAAGCGCCCGGATTATCGGATCCCACTTCACGTCGCCGTGGCCGATTGACACGAAGTCCCAGCTGCGGCGCGCGTCTCCGAAATCCAGGTGCGAACCAAGGATGCTGTTGCGCCCCGTGAGCTGCAGCCGCGAATCCTTCATATGGCAATGGAAGATTCTTTTCGGGAACTCCTCAATGAACGCCACCGGGTTGATAAACTGGTGGATGAAATGACTCGGATCGAAATTGAACCCGAAAGCAGGATGACTCTTCACTGCTTCCATTGCCCTGTTGGCGGTAATGATGTCGTAGGCGATCTCGGTTGGATGCACCTCCAGCGCGAACGCGACTCCCTGCTTCTTGAACTCATCGAGAATAGGCGTCCATCGATCGGCGAAATCCTTGTAACCGGTATCGATATCCTTCTGGCTGGTCGGAGGAAAGAAGTAGAGCTTTGCCCAGACCGAGCTACCCGTGAAGCCGTTGACAACATCCACCCCCAGGAGCTTCGCCGCTTTGGCGGTCTTCATCACCTCCTCGGCGCAGCGCTGGCGCACGCCTTCCGGCTTGCCGTCTCCCCAGAGCCTGTCCGGCAGCACGCTTTTATGTCTCTCATCGATAGGGTCGCACACACACTGACCAATGAGATGCGTGCTGACTGCGAAGCACTTCAGCTTGTTCTTCGCGAGGATGTCTTTCTTCTCCCGAATGTAGGAATCCTTTTCCAGGGCCTTTTCGGCGTCGAAATGGTCCCCCCAGCAAGCGAGCTCGAGGCCGTCGAAACCCCAGCCGCCTGCCTTCTTTGCAACGGTTTCCAAGGGCAGATCCGCCCACTGCCCCGTAAAGAGTGTCACTGGTCGCGCCATTCCATGTCTCCTCTCTATGCCATAAGTTTTTTGAGAAACGCCAGCCCGTCTTTTGCAAGGACTTCCGGACTGGCCGCCAGCGGCCGCCACACGGCCGCGGCGCGCGCAATCTCCTTCACCTCCGTGGAAAAAGATTCAATCACCACCGCGCCGTCGAACCTGATCTTCTTTAGGGCGGCGGCGATCTCGCTCCAGGAAACATGCCCGCTACCGGGAGCCCCCCGGTCGTTCTCATTGGCGTGGACATGAACCATGAGCGGCCCCGCCGTCTCTATTGCCAATCCGAGGCTCTTCTCCTCGATGTTGGCGTGGAAAGTATCCATCATGATCTTCACCCGCGGGCTGTCGATCATGCGAAGGAGCTCGATTGCCTGATCGGTGAGGTTGATGAAGCTGGTCTCGAACCTGTTCAGGGGCTCCAAGGCAAGGGTGATCCCCTTGTCCTCGGCGTAGCGAGCCACTTGCTTCAAGTTCCTGGCGCACCTATCCAGCTCGCGCTTCCGTTGGTCCGGCGTGGCTTGCCACGTTCTTCCCACGGCTGCGAACAACGGGCCGACGAGAATGGGAGATCCTATAGTGACTGCCGCATCGATGCAGTGCGTGAGGTAGGAGACAGCGCCTTTCTGGACGATCTCATCGTCATGGGAAGGGTCGCGTCCTGCGCCCATTACGGCGCAGATCGATGCCTTCAATCCGGTCCGCTTATATGCCTCGGCGGCCTGGCGGTAATCGATATCTTGCTCTCCCTCGATCGGGATCTCAAGGAGATCGAAGCCGAGGGATCTTGCCTTCTCAAGAAGGGTCAGATCCTTCGTCCTGAAGGGCGACGCCCACAGGAAAGAATTGATTCCGAACGCAATCATGGCGTGACCTGCACTTTCACCGGATCTCCTTCACGCTCTTTTAGCGCGCGGATGGCCGGGCCTGCTTTTGCGAGCGGGACCGTGCTGGAAATAAGGGAGTCCACTTTGACCAGCCCTTCAGAGATTGCGTGGATAGCCATGGGCCACACCATGGGGGCAAGCCAGGAGAAACGGATTTCCTTATCCATCGTGTGCGTGGAGAGTGCAGGGACCTTGATCACGTCGCCCGTGTTGGGAAGCCCGAAGTGGACGAGGATTGCTGCGTTCCCTGTAACGTCGATGGCCTGCTCGAAGGCCTCGTTCGCGCTCGTAGGCACAATGGCACGGTCAGCGAGCTTGCCGTGCGTGACCTCAGCGATGGCCTTCTTGAGATCTTTCACGTAATACTTCGATGCGGTGTCCTTCGTGTTGAAGAGATAGTCCGCTCCCCACTTCCTGCCGACCTCTAGGCGGTAGTCGCGTGTTCCGATAAAGGCGACCTTGCCGGCGCCCACGGACTTGCACAGCTGGACCATCATGAGGCCCATGGCTCCCGGCCCGAAGATCGCGACGAACTGCCCCGGCTCGATGGAAAGCTTCCTGACGCCGTATACAGCGCACGCGAACGGCTCGGTGAACGCACCCGCAGCGTAGCTCACGGAGTCCGGAAGCTTGAAAAGCCCGGTGTATCGGGAGAGGCAGTACTCGGCGAAGCCGCCGTTGGCAGAAACGCCGGGAACGTAAAGGTTCGTGCAGAGGTTTGTATGGCCCGAGGCGCAGGCGTAGCAGGCGTTGCAGTGCTGTACCGGATTGACCACTACCCTGTCGCCGGGCTTGAACAGTTTCATGGCCTTCGCAACCGCGCCGACCTCCACCACCTCGCCGGTGAACTCGTGACCGAGCACAATCGGTCCTTTTCCATTAGCCGTGCCCACCGGACTCCATCCATAATAATAGGAGATGTCTGATCCGCAGACTCCGCAGTTTTTCACTTTGACCAGGACGTCAATGTCAGAGACGTCGGGGACGGGAATGTCCTCCAAGCCCATCTTTTCGCCCTCGTAGAATACCTGCGCCTTCATCTTTTCAGCCATGACGTCCTCCGTAGACAGAAGTGTCGAAGGGGCGCCGAACCCTGGCACACCGCCCGCACAACTGCTCCGTGCCGGGGGCATGCGAAGGTGGCAGGCGCCCCGCCACCCTATTTACCGTACTTGCTCACGAGCTTGTCCATGAATGCCTTTGCGGGCCCCGTAGCTTCCAACGCGTTTTCCCAAAAGCACAGGTCGATAGGCCACCAGTCGTCGGAATACCCGGCCTCGAGAACCGCCTTTGTCACCGCGTCGAAATCCAGACGCCCTTTCCCGAACGGCGCATGCGTGCTCGTCTCATTGTCGTGCAGCGTTCCGTCCGAGTCTATGAAATGTACTGCTCCAATCTTGCCGGTGAGCATGTGCGCAAACTGCACCACGCCGCCGGGCAAGGTCTCTTTGACCCCCATCTGTCGAGCGCCGACGACGCCGCACATGTAGGCGTGGCACGTGTCGAACATCACGGAAAAGTTTCGATGATCAACCCTGTATGCCATGCGGACGACTTCACTAGGCTTGTTGAAAAGGAAGCCGGGTTCGAACTCCCAGACGAATTTGATGCCGCTCTGGGCGCATAGCTCGGCGGACTCGTTCCATCGCTGGGCCACTACGGAAAAGCAGCTTTCATAGTCCATCCCGCCGGGGACCTTCGTGGGCGGATCCTTGGTCTCTGTCCGCAGTTTGGGAATTCCCATCTCGAGGCACATCTCGATGTGGCCCTTCACGATGTCAAGGTAGTCCTTCTTGCTTGTGGTAGCCGGCGAGGGGAAAGGAGCAGCCACGCCAGAAATACCCAGCCCCGCGTCATCAAGCATCGTCTTGATTTCTTTGCGCTTTTCCTTGCTGTTGGGTTCCAGGTGCGGGGCAAAGGCGCCGAACTCGATGCCGTCGAACTTTAGCTCTTTCAGCTTCTTGACCACCGCTGGAAACGGGATTGGTTTGTCCGTGTAGCCCCCCCAGATGTACGCCCACGTCCCTATAGAAATCTTCGTCTTTCCCATGACTGCATCTCCTTTCACCATGCTGCTAGTTGCCGATCTTCAGAACCCTGCAAGGCTCCGTGGCGCTTGATCGGAGGGGACATCCCTGTTGATGTCCGGACCAAAGAACTTGATAGTCATGAGGTCTCCAAAAAAGCGCACCACGCTGACGATCTCCCGTGCTGGTGGATCATCACTTTCAAAAGTGAAAATGGTCCCAGTGCTGACTACGGACTCCGTGCCCATCTAAGAAAGTACCCAACCTAACCGAGGTCTTGTCCTTTGATATTCCCATCCGGGCAAGCCCATTTAGGGACCGACTTACCCAAGAGGAGTCTTTTCGCGATCTCACAGGTGTCGTACCTTCCGTTGCAAAAAAGTCTTCCGAGAAGCTCATCACTCGGAGTTTTTGTCGGAGAATTATAGAATTGACATTCTGCTTGGAAAGGGCACACAGGTGCTTTCACAGCTTTGTCCTCTCGCGTAGGCTGTCTATGTATATCAAGTTTTCCACTTATGTCAAGAAAAATCTTGAAAGTCTCACAATAACCCTCCATACAGCGAAGTATGTGGTCCGCGGAATTCTCGGGGCGGATTCGGACATCAACGCCCAAAGTGAGGGAGGTAAAACAGATCTGAAGTGGGGTTCGCTTGGTACAATCGGAACCCCCGAGGTAATAATCACACGCCTGAAAACTGGCGCCGACATCGAGGCTCGCAAAGACATCCGTATAACCCCACTGACAATTCTCACTGAAAGCAACCCGAACTTTGAATCACTACACTCCTAGGAGGTGGCGCTAATGCGAGAGCGGAAGGCATCGCGGGTATCACGGTCCTTGATTTGGCCCAGCGAAATGCAATACTCAAATGAAACTTCGACATGGGCATTCCTGTCGCCGCAGTGGTCACGGGTGCCAGATTTGATAGAGGGTAATGATAGGTCATTTCCGGTCTCGTGTGGCACTCGTGAGATAGGGTGACGTATTTTGGTGCAGATCTGGAAAGAGCTTCGCCATGCAACGGAGAATCAGCTTTCAACTACAGGGCTATCGAGGGAGTGTGGACATCGCTCTTCGCCTCATAGAAAAAAGAAAGAAGCTGTTTATTGCGGGACTATCATGCAGTAATGCGAGCGCAAGGCCCCTACTGAGCGCGACAGAAATTACCAGCTCGATATTGTGATTGAAGGTTTCTACGAGAAAACTTTAAATCTTTGGCTCTCAGGTGCCTTTGGACTAGTGGCTATTGCGTTCGCTGCCTCGGCCCAGGACCAGCTTGGGTCATCGAGTGTTGTGGCCCTACGCGTCCTCATCCTGCTCGTAACCGGCTGCGCGGTCGTCGTCGACTACACCGTCAAGCAGTTTAACGAGCTTCTCTGTCCCCTTCTTGACGTCGAGTAACACGACGGTCAAAGTGCCCTCGTCCTCGGTGGAATCCACTAGGTCAATCACCGCCGAAAGCAGATTGTGAACGATTCTGAGTAGGTCTCGCTCGTCCATTTTTCTTCCCCCTTACTCCCCGTGCTCAGGATTGTCGCCGATGTCCTCAAGCCCTTCCTCGTCGATCACCTCATCAAGCATGCTACAAAAGCCTGCCGCTCCATCCCTGACGTTCCGCAGCACCGCGGGGATTTGCGTCTCTTTATTGGAGTCCACCAGATCAACTATCGACGATAGCATGTTGTGCACGATTCGTAGGAGGTCCTGTTCGTTCATTTCCAACTCCTCCACAGGGCGTCGCTTATTGACGCAACTGTTTCGCGGCTATTGAGTCGGCCCTTCTTGCCGCTGCTGTACAATCCTTGATCGGCCAGACAATCTGCGTCTTGGATGATTGAGCTTGCTTCGATGCTCTTCTTGCGGAGTTTGACGCCAAATTGATAGAGGCCTAAACCCGGTCTCTGGGCTTACTATGAGGTTGCCCTTGGGATATATCACAAGCTGCAAAACCTAACGCTTCTCATCGACGAGAATCGGACAACAAGAACCTTGATCAAAGCAGAATCGGTCACACATTAGCCCGACCTCCATTTTGTCGTCGCCGTGATGCCATCCGAGGGAGACCTTATCAAACTAACACACATCCTTAATTCAGTCCAATAGACCGAAGATAGGTTTACGCCACGCCCACATTAGCGTGCCCGACGGCGTTCTCCGTTTCCTTGACCTCGCGCGCAACTTCGTAGAGCCGCGTCTCGTGCGCAAAGCGCAGGCCGGGGACGCTATGCCGTTTGGACGCCCTCTTCTACTTACTGTGGTGTTTTTCGAGTTGCTTTTTTGCAGCCCCAGCTGCATTTGCTATTCAGCTGCGCAAGTGACACGGAGGCTTTCTCCCGCGCCTGTTTGGCCAGGCATTAACGGGAGGCGACAGCCATCGAGGCCACCGAAAAACCGCGGAACAAAGGTCACCTTGAGTTGCCTCCCAGATGATATGACCGATAAGCCGACCCCTCCAGTTGCCTTTTGAAATGGCATGCAGTGCCTTATCCATGGCTGCGATCTGGGCAAAAGCAGCGAAACGGCGCGAAAAGGTTGCCCCACTGGGAACACGAAGAAAACCTCAGAACCTTTTGACGTTCGCCTCCGCACGCAGCCGATCAATCTGTCGGTCGTCAGCATCTGAAGGAAGGATTTGCCGATTGCGGCTCTGAAGGTCGATCCTCGTAAAATGCGTCCACGTCCACCATACGCACATGCCTGAATTGGCACATCCTCCTCGGTTAGACGTAGCAAAATCAGAAGAGCTCGTTGCTCTTCGCTCAGATACTCCTCGAAAGCGTCTTGAAAATCGAACGACACGCCCAGGGCCAATTGCGCGCCACCCAGCATCTCGGCTATATTCTTCATGAATCGGGACTCTCCCGTTTGATGAATTCGTGACTGAACCGGTTTTACTGGAGGGCAGACCCCTGTCCAATGAAAATTGTTCGCCTTTCTGAAATTTTGGAAAAGCCTCTCTTGTTAATCAAAGCAATGAGCACTACCATCTATAGAAGTTACGCACTGAGAGAGACCCAAGCTCCCTCTTCCCCTAGACGGGAACATAGAGCTTTCATGAGGGAGTGACGTTGAAAGCAACGGCAGTCGCAACCCGTTGGCGTCCATGAGGAGGGATACATGAGGGCCACATTAGCCAAGCTTTATTTTGTTGCTTTCTGTGTGTTCGCGCTGGCAGGCGTCTCGGCACTTTGGGGCGATCCTCCAAATCGCGTAGGTCGATTGAACTACATCGACGGGACCGTCTCGTATCATCCTGAAAGTGTCGAGGACTGGGCCCCCGCCACTCTAAACTATACCTTGACAATCGGGGATAATCTCTGGACCGATAAGGACGGTCATGCCGAGATCCACGTGACTTCAACGGCGATCCGTCTTGCATCGAATACAGATATTTCCTTCCTTAATTTGGACGACCAAACAGTCCAAGTCCGACTGTCAACCGGATCGCTGAATATTCGCCTTCGCACTCTGGGTCCCAACGAAGCCGTCGAGGTAGATACTCCCAACGCGAGCCTTTCGCTCCTTCGCGCCGGCACCTATCGAATCGATGTCCCGCAGAGCGGAGACACAACCGCCACGGCGCGTTCGGGTGAGATTGAAGTGACAGCCGGCAGCTCTGTGTTCCCTCTGCGTCAACAACAAACGGCAACAATTACAGGCGCAGATTCTCCGACATACCAAGTAGCAAGTGCCCCTCCTCTTGACGATTGGGACCTATGGTGTCAGGCCCGCGACCAGAAGGAAGACCACATCGCCTCAGCCCAGTACGTCCCTCCCAACCAAGTTGATGGAGTAGAAGACCTGGATCAGAACGGAACCTGGAGCGTTGAACCAGATCTGGGGCCTGTGTGGACGCCGGTGGTGACGGTAGCGGGGTGGGCGCCTTACCATTTCGGACACTGGGTCTGGATCGATCCCTGGGGCTGGACCTGGATCGATGACGCCCCGTGGGGCTTCGCGCCTTTCCACTACGGCCGATGGGCTTATCGCAACAACGCTTGGGCGTGGGTGCCAGGGGCGCATATTGGCCACCCGGTTTATGCGCCTGCGCTCGTGACATTTGTCGGAGGCTCAGGATGGCGCCCTGACCAGGCCTCAGGAGAGAGCATCGGATGGTTTCCTCTTGGCCCGCATGAGCCCTACGTGGCCCCCTACCGAACGAACAGATCGCTTCAGCACAACGTTGACGTCGAGCACTTCAAATATGTGAATCGTAGTGTCCCTGGCGCTGTGACCGTCGTGCCGAACGATGCTTTTGTGCGTGGTCAGCCGATATCGCAAGCAGCGTTGCGGCTGCCGAACAACGGGTTCGCTCAAGTTCCGGTGCGCGGAGCTGTGGCGCCGCTCGTTCCCCAGAAAGAGAGTCTCCTTGGTGGCTTCGGTCCCGCTGGTCGCTCGGCTGCCAAGCCTCCCGCGTCAGTAACCTCTCGGCCTGTAGTAGCTCGGCTGACTCCGGCGCCCCAGGTAGTGCCCTTTGCATCGCGTCAGCAGGCTCTCTCGGTTCATCCTGGTCAACCTCTCGACGCAGGAGCGATGGCCAATGTGAGACAACCGACCGCCGCTGCTCGTCCGCAAGTGAGAGTCGTGACTCCAGGATATCAGAGATCAGGAACTGGACAGCAGAACCCCGCACCTCAAACGCAGGCGAAAGCAAACCAACCAATTCGTTCTTCATCGTCGGGATCCCAAGGTGCCCCTGCAGCAAGACCGTCTCCCAGCCTTCCGCGCGCCGCGGCCCAACCAACGGTGAGGCAGCAAACGGCTCCCGCCCAACAATCGAGGCCGCTGCAGGTGACCAATCCGCCCCGTTCAGTTCCTGGTGCTGCGCAGTCACAGTCCCCTTGGCTCGACAAGAAAAATCAGCAGTGAATATGACGCCCCCAGTCATTACTGTCGCGCCAAACCGGCTTTTTTGAGAGGTCTAGTGCGAAGAATCTTTTAATGGCTGGAGGCGGGGCTGTCAAACTAGAGATGAGGCTGCTTGTGACCACATCGATCCTCGCCTATACTTGCTGCGAGCTGTGCTCCAGAAAGGAACGCCATGTCAGAGCGAATCGGCGACTACATGATCAGAACGGGCTCAATGAATCAGTCCCAAGTGGACGATGTCGTGCGTAAAAAGACAGCAGGCGATAAGCGGCATTTCGGTGACATCGCGGTTTCGCTAGGCTTTATCACTGTGGCTGATGTCGAGGCGTTCCTCATCGCTCAGAAGTAGAAAGCCCCTTAGTCGGAATCTGCTCAGCGTCCTGAGGCTATTCAACTGGTCCACAACGGTATGGAGGCGAAAAGATTGGGAATTTCAGATTTTTCATCGGCGTACTTATAATTGTCCCGAATTACTTGACTACTGGAATATGTCCAATAATCGTCGGGATTGCCGCTATTACTGTTGCATGGACCACAAAGCATGTCCAAAAAAATGGGGCCTAACAATCTGTTTAGCGCTCTCTGTTATTCTTGCATTGGCTGGCGGCGGAATAGCCCTCATCCCAGGTTCTATTTTGAGCTGGGCTGTAGCAAGCAGGATCAAAAAACCGCTTTCCTGGGGAAGAGAACGCGATCCATTCGGGCCAGATCATTCCCACGGATGCTGATCAACAGCTTCACTTCGCCTGTGGCGTAGCCATGTTTTTGGCACGGGTGCCGACAGTAGGAGTCCGGCAAGTAACTGTAATGCGCTATGCCTGTTCCTTTCTATCCTCAGGAACCTCGTTCCTTTTGGCTGCGGTCAAATGAAGGTTCGCCCATGGTCTGGAAAGAGGAAAGAAGAGAATGTGATTGCAAGAGCACGAAGGCGCAGGCGTAGGGGGGGAGTACGATCTCTGAAAGCGCCGTTTCCCCTCGTCCGATGGCTACCCTATATTTCCTCCTCGTCGACTCCTTACCCCAGGCAAAAACGAGATCCTCTTCGACGGGGACGCCATTGAGCGCGAGCTGTGAAGAACAGATGCCGCCGACCGGTTCAATGACGTACCGCCTCCAGACCGGGCCTGCGACAGCAATCAACGAATGAGCATCGCGAAGGCTTACCAGGAGGAGGCAAAAGCTGCGTAATTTGTTGACGGAGGAATGATAGTAAGCCAGTATCTTCCCACTCGACTTGCCGACCACATCTGCCTTGAACACCCTTTTGCCCATCAACTTCTTCCAGAGAAAGCTTGCATAATAGTCGGGCCTTGGCTCGAAAGTGTTCTGGTCGAGGAGTCCGTAGTCCGAGCCTACGAGAGACTGGCGGAACACGCGGGAGACTCCCTCGCGGGCAAGGAGCCCCAGCTGGTCGAGCCACCAGATCGAGGAGAGGTAGGTATCGGACAGCCCATGTTCACCGCCGTAGAGGGCGTGCCCTGTCTCTGTCATCCAGACCGGCCGCCCTCGAGCATTTTTCACAACCCTTCGTACCTGTTTTTGGACGCTGTCGAGATGTCGAGGTACCAGAAGCGTTTTCTCGGATGCGCGCCTGTTTGCAAAACGACCCCTGCTGGACTGCTGCGGGTAATAGTGCCAACTCATCACGTTATTCGGTCGCATCGCCTCACTCCTGCCAAGCGCTGGAATAATCGGGTTGGGTTCCCCGATCGCGGGGATCACTGCCGAAGCTGGCCCGACCGCTAAAGCGCGGGGGTGGACGTTCCGGATGAGCTGGGAGAATCTCCCAAAGTCCTCCACGTAGCGCGACGCTCTCACTCGATTTCCGAACCCATAGATGACCGGGTACGCGTTCACTTCGTTGCCGAGCTCCCAGGCCCGCACCGGAAAGCGTTTCTCAGCTGTATAGGTCATGAGCGCGCGGGCGCTAGAGTCCATCCAGGCCCCATGGTCGTCGCGTTGGCCGGGCCCGGCGTTAACGACGAACAGGATCTGGAAACCAACTGTTG
>Ga0326727_10013355_pt1 | contig 18320 bp, 19 predicted proteins | sample MB2enrmetagenome_FD_207643 | JGI IMG/M metagenome (GOLD analysis project Ga0326727, IMG submission 207643) | Lab enriched peat soil microbial communities from McLean, Ithaca, NY, United States - MB29MY | ecosystem: Environmental > Terrestrial > Soil > Wetlands > Peat | place: USA: New York...
CCCCGGATGGTAAACTAAGGCTAGAAGACAAAGAAGCCGAACCGCAGCTAAAACATCGGGTATTGTCCCAGGGGGGCTTCATGAAAGCTCTAATACGAATCGGGTTGCCTTGCTTGTTTTCGCTTCAACTGAGTGTGAGCGGGTTTGCTCAGTCCGGAATTATCACGACCGTGGCGAGAAATGGCATTGCTGGTTTTAGCGGCGACGGCGGTCCGGCGACTTCAGCGCAGCTCTATGACCCAGCTGGCATAGCGGTGGATTCGGCAGGCAACCTGTTCATTGCTGACTCCTTTAACAACCGCATCCGAAAGGTCACCGGGGTTAGCTTCTGCCTCCGCTTTCTTCCCCCAGATGGCGGTCGGGGGCTATTCGACAACATTATTCACTGCAACTAACACCGGATCGACTGCAGCATCGGGAACCGTGACCCTGACAGCTCAACAGGGAAGCCCGCTCACTGTGAGTGGCATAGTGAGCGATTCGTTCGGAACAACAAAACCCGCTGTCTCTGGATTTTCTTTTCCCTTTTCTGCGCTCCTGGAAGAACCCTTATCCTATCCGCTGTTGGCTTAGCAACAAGCAGTCCTCTCGAGGTTGGGTAGGCACAGATTGATAGCACCGTGGGCGCCTTAGCCACAGGTTCGCTTGCACCATCCTCCTGATCAACTCCCTGATTTCTCTCCTGATTCCTGGACGGCCAATAAGGTTTCGTCTCGACAGCCATGTCCAATACAACAGGGCAAATGCCTTCCGATGCCATCGGACCAGCGTATCCGGTTTGACGCCGATCAGGAACCAGCAATTTTTGCTTGTTACTGATGGAGTAACCAGTTACCAACTTATCGATTACCTGAGCCAACTCTACTGATCACACAACCAGAATTCGTTTGAAAGCGTCCATATCCCCACGTTGTTTTGGCTCCGTCAACGTCTTCAAAGCCCCTTTATGCTTGTCCAGCTGTTTTGGGAGAAGCCGGTTAACCGATAAATTCTCAACGGAAGACGTTGGGGAAGAGGGTGACGTCGAGGAGGAGGGTGGAATTGCGGGTTTGGTTTCTGGATTTGCAGGAGTCGGTTTGTTCGACACAATGGCCACAATAATATATAGGACACACAGAAAAGCAACTATCCAAAACCCTATCTTTAAAATTAGCCATCCACCTCCAACTTTCGCTTTTTTGACTTTCTCCGGAGGAGCAACTTTCTGTTCAGGCACTGGAATAGAGGTTGGTGATGGCTGGGGGGCTCCATTGACGTCGGCGACAGTCTTTCCGAAATCCTCTTTGTCTTCAGTCACAATCAGTTCGCTATCCACTGCAGGAAGCCTATAACTCCTGTCGGGTATAATTAATGGGAGGTGGCGGTGATGGGCCAGATCAAAAGTCGGTGCCCCACACTCCGGGCATTTCACCAGCAGACGTGATTCGACTTTAGGCGAAGGCGTTGGGGAAGACATAGGCTCCGGCGGAGATACAGGCTCGGGAACATCCACCGCCAGTTCCTGACTGTCCAGTTCATAAACCGAAGCTCCGTCTGGCTTGAGTTTAGGCTCCTCTGGTTTGGCCTCAGCTGCAGGCTGCTCTGGTTTGGCCTCAGCTGCAGGCTGCTCCGGGTTGGCTTCAGTTGCAGGCTGCTCTGGTTTGGCTTCAGCTGCAGGCTGCTCCGGGTTGGCTTCAGCTGTAGGCTGCTTGCCAAGAAGACGCGCCTTTTGTTGAGCAAACTCATCTTCGGTTAACGCCCCAACTTGCTTCAAGTCCCAAAGCTTTTTCAATTCATCCGCAATAAAGGCAACCGGCATGACGCTCTCCTTCTCGGATTACCGCATCCTTTCCCCTCCCCCATACTTCAGATCCCGACCGGTTCCTGCTGTCGCCATTTACTACTATGGCAACTGAACCTTTTAATCATTTGCAATCTAAGAAATCGGTTTTGCTGATTTACTTGGTACGAGCTTACATCCGATTATGAAGGCGAGTCCATGCCGAAATTTGCTGCCCGGTCTGTCGCTCACCTTGCGGCAGGCTGCCTGAAGAAGTCTCTTGATAGATGCAGAGCTTTTCGAGTTTGCACGGATCGGCCGTCTGCTGCTACAGCTAGATTCCTTCTTGGCCGGAGTCTTTCGTTTTTCAGCACCTCAGCTTCACTTCAATTTTCCGATTCCAGAGACAAGGTTTCAGGAGTGATAGAATGTTGGCAACATACACCCGGCGATTATCGCCAATTTCCCACCCGCGATCTGGTTCCTGGTCTCAGCATATTACTGATTCGGAATCGGCAGCTGAAAGCCGGATGACGGTCTGGTCGCGATACTTCTCTTTGTGCTCACATCACCCGGAGCATTAAATTCCCAGCACCTCGTCGCCCCACTCGGCAAGATCCCGGTACGGTCCCCTGAATCCCTCCTCACCTGCGAATTCCCCTATCCCTGGATCAATGGCTACAAACTCGACACCTGCCTGGTTAGCTGCCGCCAGATCGCCTTTGCCGTCGGCGAAGAAGAGACAGCAACTCGGATCAAGTTGGTGCTCCTGAAGTAGCCGGGCTAGGGACTCCGCCTTCGGCCAATCTCCACCGCCTCGGATGATATCAAGCAAAGATTCGAGCCCATGAGAAGCAAGGATATCCCGCAGTTCAAGGATAGGCGTGTTTGACAGAGCGACCCGGGTAATCTGGCGAGCTCCGAGTTCCCCCAGAACCTCCCTGCAGCCGAGTATCAACGGGGCCTGACGCATGCACTCACCCCCAAGGGTTTTGAACTTTTCCCACCGGAGCTCAAATTCCTTCTCATTGAATGGGCGTTTGATCACCTGCTGTTGGATCGTTCTTATCTTGGTTCCGCGATCTATGCCTGTCAGCGTGAGGTACCGTTCAGCAATGCGTGCCTGCAGCATAAGATCATCGGTAAAAGCCTGGGCCATTGCCTGGGCGTTGGCGCGGTTCGAGTCGATCAGCACCCCGTTCACATCGAAAATGCACGCGGTGATTTTCAAATTCAGTCCCGGATTCCTCATGTTACACCTGATGTGGGCTCCCTCTCATATCCTATCGCGACAAACACGCGAATGCACGGAACCTTGGCCTCAACATTCGGGAAAACTGTAGAGACTTGTTATTTTTTGCACTGGTCAGGTCATATGGCCAATCGTCTTATCCGACAGGCAGGACCTAGGACTTGGAGTCTAGTGTAGTATTATCTAGCGGCGCCAATACTGGACCAGACTTGGCTAATTCTGGTCTTTTCCTAGAGAAGACGAGCTCGTATGGAACGATTGTTTCGTATGTTGATCGGGTGAGGAAGCTACGTCCAGACTGGCCTATTGTCGAGATCCAGGGTGCGAACCATATCAACCGCATCCTCAAATTGCAGTTCCGGGAAGCAATTGCAGCCTGGGAAAATCGCAGTGCAAAATAGCGGAGATCGAATAACTATGAAACAGCTGTCTCCAAGGTTATCTAAGGCCATCCTTTTGTTGCTTATGACCTCCATCCCCCTGTTTGGCGCAGATGCTGCAACTGACGCGAAGGTCATAACACTCAAGCTGGTCGGACAATCACGGTTACTGCAGGGACCCATTTTGGGAGGGGCCACGTCCGCATTTTTCGAACGTCTCCTTGATCATCCGGCCAAAATAGCAGTCCTCAATCAGATGGCTATCGGGCTGGACCGATTTCCAGGAGGCTCCGATGCCAATTTTTATAACTGGCGCACCCGGTTGATCGAAATCCAGGAGTTTCGCAACAGCTCCCCCTATGTGCGCTTTTGGGCCAGAGCAGCTGCCAACATAGCTAGGGGCATGCCTGATGGCATTTCAATGGAACAGTATGCCGCTTTTTCCCGGCAGATAGGGGCGCAGATCATCTTCGTTCCCAATTTGGAGTCATCAACAATCGCCGAACAGGCGCAATGGCTCAAAAACCTGGCCAGCAAAGGGCTAATTCCAGACCGAATTGAACTGGGAAATGAATTCTGGGTCGCGATGGGAAATGATCCGAGGAGTCTCGAACGCTGGCCTGATGCCCCCTCAAGCACGCGTACGATGAAGCAATATCTTGATGCCTTCAAGCCTTATCTGCCCGCGAATGCAAAGGTAGCCGTGCAAGCCGCTGCAAGTGGCTTCAACATCCATGGCAATCCCAGGGCACGATTCTGGCAACGAATCGAAAAATGGGATGACGACCTTCGTCCAGAGCCTTGGTTCCAAGCAGTTACTTTGCATCTTTATCCTCGGTTGAGCGAAGTGATGGGCGATCCGCGGGCAGGACTTACACTGCCGACTGCGGAAAACGTGATGCCGCGCCTGAAGGCCATGATTGCCCAGGTGGACGACGGGGTGGAACATGTGCTGCGCCACATCGAACAGCGTCTGCCCGGAAAGGAGATCTGGATAACTGAGTGGAACTCACGCGGTGCTAATGCAGCAACTCAGCACGGGGCCGACATTGAACCTGCGTCCCCAGCGGTGCAGATGCTATTAGCCACGCGCATGGCACTCGTTCACCTGCGCCACGCCTCAGTTACCGCATCTCTGTTTTTCATGTACGACTTCAGGCCGCAGAATCCGTTCTCTATGTTCATCGCGGATCGGAATGGAGGTTATGAGCTCGTGCCGTCGGCGGTAGCATTGCGGTGGCTGAATGAGGCGGCGAATGGTGGGGGTTCATTCCAGCGTGTGGTCCAGGAGGGTGGCAAACCGATTATGGGCGAAGGGGTGATGCGGCAATCTTACCTTGCGGTCGAAGGAGGCCTTTTCCAATTGAGAAACCGCACGATCTTGATCCTGGAAAACGTCTCGGCCGATGATTTCTCCGTGGATCCTTCGACTCTCGTTCCGAAGAAACGGCCTTCGAGCATAGAATTCATGTCGATGCCCGATCTTGTAAAGACCGAAAAAGTCCCCGCCAAGATCGAGCGCCAGGATTTTGCGGGGAGTATTAGGATATCTCCGTTTTCGGTGACTCGTGTTCTTTGGGAATAGTGGCGAGTCCAACCGTTGGACTGCTACCAGAGCACAGCGCCGCTGCTTTCTTTGGTTAGGCCATAGAGCAAGGGTCGAGAGCAAGTTTTGGTGGGGGCACAAACTGTTTTCAGAGAGCCTGCCCCTTGCACAAATGCTGCAATCCTGGTCCTGTGCCACCCCACTCTTCGCTATCCAACAACATCCAATTCCGTTACAATGAGCCCAACTTCTTGAACAGTGTTTCATTGCGTTACCGACTGATAGTCGGATACGACGCGTTCAAAAACCGGGGAGATAAAAATGAAGATAGCTATTGGTGCTTTGGGCGTTGTGCTTGCAGCATTCCGGGCCCAGGCTTTTGCTGCAGACACGCTTGAAACGAGGCTGGCCGCGATCGAGGATCACCAGGCGATCACGGATCTTGTGGTGGGTGCTTATCCGCGCGCATTGGACGAGCAAAGGCTTAATGATTATGGTGCGCTATTCACAGCCGATGGCGAGATGATCGTCGGCGATGTCGTGGTTAAAACCCCAGCGGCGATCGTAAAGTTCCTGTCAACCCCCGGCGTATTTGATCGCCCGAAACCGGGCGCGGCCTCGAAACCGCCCACGCCACTTCCCAAGGCTCGCGAGGTCCCCCATATCATCAGCAATCCCTATTACAAGATTGAAGGTAATATGGCGACAGGCGGCGCATACTGGACGGAAGTCAAGCTTGTCAACGGGCAGACGCAGGTAATCGGTACCGGGCATTATGAAGATGTTTTGCGCAAAGTGAATGGGCAATGGAAGTTCAGCAAGCGCAAGATAGTGCGTGACGTGCCGCCCGATGAACCGATCCGGGGTACAGGGCTGGCCAAGGCCAAGTGATCCGTAACCGAGCGCATCGGTGCAAGATGTGTTGACGTCCGACTGGAAGTCTAAAAGCTACCGCGATCAGCCTCTGGCGTGGCATCCTCTCCGACGCCGGAACGTTCTACAAAAACTGTGGCCGGGGCTGTCCTCTTTTTTCCACTGCCGCTCCTGTACCGGGCAGGTTGGATCCCGTTTGAGAGCGCGACGATCGTCTCGATTTCGGTGATCAGTTGTTCATCGATTTTAAGTCTGAGCGCAAGCAGGCCAGGAGTCCCCATTCTCAAACATCGTGCCGTAGAAACCGATCTGACCCGATTTGGGATCTGTCACATAAAGCTTGTATTTGCCCGGCCCGCTAGTTGTCGCCCACAGACTATCGCCGCGCCTGAGTTTCTGTCCGTTTTCGGTAAAGCGGACATCGCAGGCAAGTGGCAGCTCACTGGGAATATGCGCAATCATTGCTGCGATATACTTGTTCGCGTGGCTTTCGAGGCAGGCCCGGTTGCATACATCGGATGCACCTGCATGTTTACTAAAGCCCAGAAGAGTTGGAACGATTAAAGTTGCTGCCAAACTGATATTGCGGACAAAATGGAACTGTTGGACAATTCAGCTCTTCAGGAACAACTCACGATATGCCCGAGGAGTCAGCGTGTCGTGGTACTGGAGGGATTATAGCTGAAGGTGGCTGGGAATTTCATTTGGGAATACTGCGGCTTTCTCCAGAGCTGCAGTATGCCCGTTGGATGAATAGAACTTTCACGGAGCCGAGGTGGTTGGAGACCCCTCCCTTTCTGCGATCAAATCAAAACCAGATCGAGTTCCTGTCGCGCGTTACGCTCCATCGAAAGATTCATGTTGTAGGGGTGAGCTAATCGACGAACCGCTACGGAAGTGATGCTGTTATGCTACGTTGTAAACCATCCATTCCTTCATCTGGACTGGCCAGCGCCTCTTGCATCCTGGCCGGATAAGATTGTCCAAATTGCATTTGGCCTGAATGGCGGGAAACCGATATAATTCTGCTAGGATTGTTTTATTTCGGGGGGCACAATAACGGCCATTATGATCCCTCACAAAAAGCGAGTAGCAGGGTTCTTCAGATTATTAACTTTGCTTTTCTTGGGATCCTGCGTCGGTTACGGAGAAAGTCCTGTGGCTAGATCAGTTGGCTTCGAGACAATAGAGCGAGGGCAACAATCTGGGGTACGCACCAGCAAAGCTGCTGTCATCCTTGACGAGACGGCCTGGAGTAGGTTCTGGATGGAGCATAAGAAGACCGCGCCATCTGACGCAACACCTCCAGCAGTGGACTTCAGTAAAGAAATGGTTATTGCCATTTTCCTGGGGGGGCGCCCTACCGGCGGCTTTTCTGTCAGTGTCGCGGAAATCTCCATCCCTGAGTCAGCCGGAGGATTGAGCGTAAATTATGAGGAAATTAAACCTGGGAGGAGGTGCATCGTGCCCATGGTGATCACGTACCCCTACCAGATCGTGCGACTCGCACGAAATGAGGGCACAGTTGTCTTTAATCATGCCATTCGCGTGAAAGACTGTTCCAGCCGGTGAGATGTGTCGTTTCTCAGCAACAATAGGAGCACGCGCAGGCCCCCAATCCAGCATTCCATTCTCTTGCACTGTCCACCTATAGATTCCAATTCTTCATCTGGTTTTCCTGTCGGCTGAGTGGATTTCAAAATGGCATTTGGCTTGAATGGCCGGAATCCCTTTCAAAAAGATGCTATGGGTTATAAGTGCTTGGCGTTCATTAACACCAGCAGTTAAAAACTGGAGAAATACCGGACCTGCAGCCAGAGACGAGACGAATGAACATTAGAATGCCAATAGTCTATTGACCTAAATTCACGGTCGTATCAAACGCCGTACCAAATAGTAGTATCCTTACGAAATACGAAGCAGTTTCAACCTAACGCATTGTGAAGCACAGCGCGCCAAGCCAAGCAGGAGGTTTTTGTCAAACCTTCCACAAGTCCCAAACTGAAAGGAAACATTTGAGCAGACGCTCAACAGTAGTTTCCTCAGTAGTATTATTTGTTTTGTCGTTAGCCACTGTAGCGATGGCTGCGGACCCGTTTGTGGGGGCTTGGAAGCTGAATTTGACGAAGTCCAAGTACAGTCCTGGAGTAGACCCATCACCAAAGAATCAAGAGATAACGATCACGGCGCAGGAAAATGGCATAAAGCTAGTGGGCGACACCGTTGATTCTGAGGGGGAATGCATCGCGCTTCGAAATTGTCAGAAAAATGTGCTGGCAGGGATTACCCAATAACAGGGCGTGAAATTTTACTCACTTTCGCGCTAAAACGCATGAGCCCCAACACTCTTGACGATCTTGGCAAAAAGGGCGGGAAAGGGGTCGGGTGCGCACACAGCGTTGTCGCAAAGGACGGCAACCTATGGACGTACACCCTAAAGGAGAGGAATGCAAAGGGACAAGACGTAACCGCCACAGAAGTGTATGATAAACAGTAGTCGAAGCCCGACACGGCATCACATCAATAATTGCAGGAAGAGAATGGAGGTTTGGCGTTGTAAATAAAACACTGCAACTAGGAAAGGGGAGAGGATATGTTTAGGTTGGTAACAAGTACAAGAGCCAGAGATGGTAGGGTAGGCGAAGCAATCGCGGCCTTGAAGGAACTCACTGCGTTTGTGGGCGCCAAATATAACTTCAAACCCGAGATCTATGTACAACAATTTGGCCCGGCTCATGTGATCTATTCCATCACCGACGTTAATGATCTCTCGACAGTCCAGGCGCTACACGAAAAGTGGATGCTTGACGAGGGCCTTAGGGCGCTTGTGCAGAAGGCAGATGTCTTTATAGAACCGCCCACGACTGCGCTTCTACGATCAGTATGACAAAATGCGATGGAAATATCATTCAGGCTTCAAGAAGGGCCGCTCTTCGGAGTGGCCTTTTTCATTTGGTGAGTCTGTGCAGGGCACAGTAGTCCCATTGAGATCCGGTGCCTCACGGAGATCTAGAAAAAAACTCCGGCTGATTTCTTGTGAATTAGGATCCGGTTTCCGATTCGCGCTTGGTATTTCGTATTTTCATGCCCAAACTAACCACTTATCAATTAGTAATTAAAGGCATGGCGAGAGGGAGGAATTATGGGACGGAATCGCATATTGGAATTGGCATTGTGCTTTAGCGGCGTGCCGGAATCAAGCAATTGGCAGATGCCTGCAAGAATCACAAGGTTGTTTAGTAATCAAAGCGAAAGAGCCGGCGCGGCTAATGCGGAACGTTGTCGGGTGCTTCTGCAGTCTGCTGTTGTTAGGATGTACCAAAAGCTTTATGAGGCATTATTCACGGCCGAATTTATTTTTGGCCGTTCGATCTCGTGTAAAATATTGCATAAGTGCTGCCGAAAGATGGGGATAGGGGTTATCTACCGACAGAGTATCGCGGAAGCACGCCAAAGCCCGCACGGGACCAGAGCCTTTACCAGCGTTTTCGCATGGGCTGGGATGTTAAATAAGACGCATCCATTAAAACCAGGGACTGCAGAATTTAAATGTCCCTTTGCCGTCCGGGTCGGGTACTGAGAACAATTTGACTTCTATACCATACGTCTTGCGCAGATTATCTTCTGTAACGACATCCATCGTTTGACCTGAAGCAATGAATTTTCCGCCACTCATCATAGCTACCGTATCCGGAAAGAGCAGAGCGTGATTAGGGTTGTGTGTGGTCATTACCATGGATATGTTGTGTTCCGACAATTTGTTGATCGTCCGAAGGCTCAATGCCTGATTCTTAAAATCAAGATGGGATGTGGGTTCGTCCAGGAGGATTACCTCTGGTTCTTGCGCCAGAGTTCTGGCTAGAAGGATAAGTTGTCTTTCACCGCCGCTGATTTGCGTGTAGGGTTTGTGCTTGATATGAAGCATGCCCACCTTATCCAGTGCCTTCTCGGCCAGTTCCGTATCCTTTGCTGAGGGGGAGCCAAATAACCCAAGGTATGGTGTTCTGCCCATGCGCACCACCTCCAGCGCTGAGAAAGGAAATAGCGTGGCATGCTCCTGGAAGAGGAAGCCAACCTTCTTTGCCAATTCGATGATATCAAAACTGGCGATGTCTTTTCCGTTTAACTGAGCCTTGCCCTTGTTGAGCTTGAGCGCTCCGCTGAGGCAGCGCAGCAGTGTGGTCTTGCCGCATCCATTGGGTCCAAGGATACAAAGGACTTCACCGGGATATAGATCAAGATTGAGGTCGTTGAAGATTTCATGTTCATCATATCGAAAACAAGCATCCCTTAACTGGATCCGCGGTTCCATCTACCTCCACCCTCCCTTAGTCCGGCGTAGCAAATAAGCAAAAAAGGGAGCACCAATGACGGCCGTCAAAATCCCAACAGGTATTTCTTGCGCGGTCAACGTTCTGGCCAGAATATCAATGAGAATAAGGTATGCCGCGCCAATGGCCAGAGTGGCAGGAAGAAGCGTTTTATGATCCGGGCCGACGATCATCCTGCCTACGTGCGGTATCACCAGTCCGACCCATCCAACCAATCCGCTGACCGAGACCGCTGCGGCCGTGATAACGGTTGTGCTCACAATTATGATGCCTTTGAGCAGTTCTGCCTTTACTCCTAGGGAGCGCGCTTCTTCCTCACCCATAGATAGAACGTTCAGCCTCCAGCGGACGAGGAGAAGCCCGGCAGTGCCCAATGAGATCAACGGAATAACAGTAGCCAGCTTTCTGTAGGAAGATCCGCTAAAACTTCCCAATAACCAGTACGTGACGGCGGGAAGTTTGTTGTCGGGGTCGGCCACGTACTTTACTGCGGAAATTAAAGCGGAGAAGAATGCGGCTACAACTATTCCCGAAAGTACAAGCATCAACACGGGCGTTGTTTTGTAAACTCTTGCTATCAAGTATGTTAAAGCCACTCCAGCCAATCCGAAAAGAAAGGAAAACAACTGTATCTCCAAATCATTCCCAGAAACCAGGATTGCCAGCGCGGCACCAAATCCTGCAGCCGACGACACGCCCAGGATATCCGTACTCACCAGGGGGTTGCGGAACATGCCCTGGTAAGCCGCACCGCTGATGGACAGGCCGGCTCCTACACACGCCGCCAGTATCGTGCGGGGTAATCGGATCTGCATGACTATAGCCTCGGCCGTTGCGTCCCAATTCGGATGTATAGGAATGATTTTGGATAATAGGATCCTCATGACTATTAATGGATCCAAGGCGTATCGTCCCAGGAAGAGGGAAATGTAGAAAAACGCCAGTGGCAGAACCATAAGAATAAAGAGTTTTTTCTTTGGCAAATCGGCTCCTCGTCTCGGATAGGCAGCGGCCGCTTGGTGATTTCCAGTAGGTTGCAAAACCCTTCATTTATAATTGTGATATCGGCACTCAAAGGATGATTTTTGTTTCCATGCCCTTTTCAGGCGGTATATTCCTGCCGCTCACTTACGGTGCTTTGGCATTCATGATTGAATCGAAGTCGTTATCCGTCAGATTATAGTGGAAAAACCTGGCAAAGAAGCTTTTAGTTTCCGCCTTGACATCCACGTCACGGAATTTATCGGGATAAAGAATTTTAGCTGCCCAGAGAATCTGCAGCGCCCCTTCTGCACTGTGACGGTCCCATAAGTAGACGCCGGTGGGATTGCAATAGACCTTTTTGTCTTTAACCGCCTTGAGGCTACTCCATTGCGGGTCAGTCATTATTTTCTGGACATTCTCGACATTAGGTTCTGTGCCGCAAATGATAACATCTGGATTCCATTTAAGTATCTGCTCCATCGTTGCGGTCCCTGCGTTGCCTTTCATCTCAACTGCGACATTAATTCCGCCCGAATTATTGATCCAATCGTTTACCAAACCTCCAACACCATCTACGGACAGGATATTCGGGCGCAGTGTGTGCAACACCCTGAGCCTCTGTTCTCTGGGTATTGATTCCGTTACAGCCCTGATTCGGATAATATTGCGGTTATAGTATTTTAGCCAGTCCGCGGCAATAGCTTCTGCTGAAGGACCTAGGATTTCGCCGGTCATGCGTATGGTGGTCATTATGTCTTTAAATGTGGTAGCCGGCATCATCACCACCGGGATGTTGGCTGCCGCCGCCTTGTCAATCCAAGGCGGCATGCCAGCAGCGTAGCTCATTAGCACCACATCCGGGTGTGTATTAATTAGTGTTTCTATATTCAGGTCGTTTGCTGCGTTGATAATGACGGGTACATTCGCTATCCTCGGGTATAATTTTCGCAGCCAAGGTTGATTCTGGGCCTGTTGAGTTATCCCCACCAGCTTGTCCGCGCCTCCCAGCATAAGCACCATGCCAGCATTAGCCGGCCATGCGTCCGCAATCCGATTAACCACATAGGGTATCTTGACTACCCGTCCGGCGGCATCGGTTATTTGGCGAGTCGCTGGGGTTGCGTGTATAGCTTTTTGCGGGCTAGGTGGCAGAGAGGCTCCCGCCGCAATTGCAAGTACTAATAGTAATGAGAGGAGCAGCTTAATGAGCCGTGATAAAATATCTTTCAATTGGAGCCGCCTTTTGAATCGGATCAATCTTCAATTTATTTTGAGTGTTTCCCGGGGATGAAAGGCAATTTAGTAAGGTCACCTTCAAATGTCGGATTGAGAGGGCACTTTCCTGCCTCCCTAATCATGGCTGCACCCACCTCGCTGAGAATCAATTGCACCCAGGCAGTAGCGGCCCCTCGATTAGTGCTGTTTTTCAAGATAGTCAGTCCGATGCGAATCCGCTCGCCTTTTATGTCTACAGTGATTCCTGGTTTCAGGCTTTGAATGGTGACGCTGGCCTTCCGATAATTGCCCTCAAAAGCATCACTGGAGAGGTTGATTGCGTCTGGCAATCTGACGCTTTTGCCGCCCATCAAATGTGAGCTATAGGAAAAAGCGTAACCTGTGTCCCTTTCTTCAAGGAAGTGTACGGAAAGGAATTGTTTTTCACTCTTTTCCGCAAGTCTTTGACACAGGCCGGGGACTCCATAATATTGTTCGGCAAGCTGCAAGACCATTAGGGTGCGATAGCCTGCCGGGTCGCCCTCTGGATCGGAACGCCAGAAGGCAACATCATCCCGTTGAAGGATTTCAAACCAGTTCGTTGCATTTACCTGGTTGGCGTATTTCGACTTGTCGGTATAGCGCAGGACAAATCCAGTAGAAGCAAAAACAACGTACCAGTCTGCCAAATCCGGCATCATCAGGTTGGGAATATTCGAGTAGTCCACAGAGGCATAGATATCACACTCTTTTCCTGCCGCGACTTCTCTTGCCATCTGAACCCCCCCGCCACCCACATCGATTATTTCCACTTCTGGGTATAATCGATGGAATTCTCTATTTATTTCCGCGCACAGCCGGGTAAGACTGCCCGCATGCCTGATGGTCAGCCTCCCCAAGAGGGAGGGAGCTTCGGGTGTGGTTCGTTGCATAAAGTCCACCTACGCCTGCAATTTCTTATGAAAACGGCTGGATGGCGATCCTGTCCACCCCTTTTTCGAAAAAGAGGTACCCCGAACCTCCCTCCGCAATCAAATCGAGGACCCGATCCGGTTCGGTCACCATTACTCCGCCGAGCACATTAACCCCACAACAAAAGAACGCATTCGGCAATCCGCTCGCCGTAGGCCCTACGACGACAACCTAAGCATCCGGCTTTCGTTGGTGCAAAAGTCCTTCGAGCGTATCGTTAATCAACGTAGTCCCAGTGATAATGAGCAGGTCAGCCCGTGACACCTTCTCTGCCGCCAGCTCAGGGGAAATATCATACGGCAACTCATCCTGTCCTTTGCCAAAAAAATCTCATGACAGCATCTGGACTGCTTCATGCTGAAATTCCCGGGATTCTCGAGCCGCTGGCAGCGCATGGATATCCTGTCTTCGGAATAGACCAACGATATTATCTGGTGCGGCAGGCACTTTGAGGCGGTTGCGGATTCCCATTTATTTTGGAGATTTTCGTGAGCCAGCGGACTATGCAACCCGTCGTTCGTAGTGATGGTACAGGCCTCCAACCTCAGAAAACTCAATCACGGGCCCGAGATTGGATGGCTCTGCCCAGGCCGCTGTTACGCTGGGGCACAGCGTAGAAGGCTGGAGTCACAGGCAGGGCGCCGCCGACGAACAAGGCATCCGCACGAGTATCGGGTCCGTTATAGGGCCGATCCCGGGACGAGACCAAATACCGGAGCCTTACTCTCTGCAGAAATGAGAGGGCCGCCAAGTTCCCCACGATGGCCGTCAGCTTATGCCGATTTGAGATTTTGCGCATCAGTAGAATGTGAGTGGCACGCATTGAAGATTGGTGGTTGTTACTCGCGAGTCTCAGGGCAATGCGACCCCAAAATTCTCTGATCATCCAAGGCCTGCCGCAGCTCATCTGCCCCTGGAAGGACGCGAGTTGCTTAAGGGGGAATCTGAAGTTCGGCGGTTGTTCCTATCCATTGTTGTAGCACGAGTTACAGAATCGTGTGATACTACTAGCGAAAGCGGCCGGAATTGGAGGGCAGGATGTTGAATGGTGTTGGCAACGGGCTAGGCCGCCCGGGGTATTGGTAGCACAAAATCTGCCGCGCGAGCCGAAGGCCTCGGGTGGCCGGAGGCTCAATGCTCTTGGGTAAGACGTTTCGGCGGCTCATCGGGGGTTTTGCTATTCCTTCTGCCGGTGCCGGCTGGTATTGCGAAAAGCCCCGTCCGTCATAGACACCGTAACAACTATTGACCAGACGTGTCACGCATAGTAGTGTTACGATTTTCACTCTAGTAGCACTATTTTAGGAAAGACCAATGAACCATCGATTGCAGGTCGTTTCTGCCGTCCTCGTTGTCGGCTTCTTGCTGACGGCGGGTACGGCGCTGCGAGCTGCGAACGAAAGTGTGAGTGGACAAGTGACCGACCCGCAGGGCAAGCCTGTTGCTGATGCAAAGATTACCGCCGTGCAAAGAAGTGATTCGGGCATTAGGGAGACCAGCAGCGATTCGGAGGGGCGGTTTTCTTTCACCGCCCTTCCCGCCGGCAAGTACAAGCTCATCGGAACGACGCCCGGCTTTGTCAACGTCAGCCAGACGGTCATCCTGGCGGATGGTGAAGCGTTGACGGTCAATTTGCATTTTGACCAGTTGGCGTCCCGCAGCGAGTCCGTCACGGTGACCGTAGACGTTACGCAGGTCGATGTCCTGTCGCCTGATCCCGCTGAGAAGGTTTTTGCCAGCGAGGACTTGATGGATGCAAATCCGGGACGACCCGGAGCGCCGATTTCGATTCCCGGCTACCCGATTGAGACGGCGTCTAGCGGCATCAAAGCTCCGCAGTATTTTGCGCCTGGGGTAGCGGGTGACCACGGCGAGCCGATCGCGCAGTTCTTCCAGGTGGGCGCCTACCTGGTGCCAAACAACCTGTCAGCGAATGCGCACGGCAACGGCTACTCTGATCCAAACATTTATATTGCAGATGTAATCGAGAGCGTTCAGGTGGATGGTGGCGCATTCAACGTGCGCGAGGGCAATCACGCATTGAACCTGGCGACCACCTATGCCCTGCGCTCGCATTTCGATCCGTTCTTCACCTTGACGGGAGACGACCGGGATATCACCGGCACATCAGGCCTGAGTCTTTCGAAGGACTCGTGGATTGCGATTGAGGGCTCGTTCGGCAATGGATTCCTGGACCGGCTGGAACACCGCAAGCAGTTCAAGATCAACGGCGGGCGGGTCCTCCACCTAGGGGATCACACACTGACATTGTTCGGAATCGGATACTACGGCTTCTCGTACGTGGCGGGACTACACCCGATTTACGGATTTAATTCCGGCGATGCGGCCAACGGCTGGAAGGAGTACCCGGATACGATTGATCCGAGGCAGAAGGATCAGACGCACACGGCGCTGATCGCCTTGAACGATGTGTGGAATATGGGCGAAAACCAGGAGCTTCAGCTCTCCGGGTTCTTCCGCACCTACAACCTTTCTCTTTACTCCGACTTTGGAGTCGGGCTGATCCGACAAAGCGAGTTCCGCACCGTAACCGGCGGCACTGCGGTGTATAAGAAGAAGTTCTCGAAGAACTTCACGCTGCTGGCGGGGACGGACTACGAGCGCGAGGCGCCGCGGCGCGACGATCTGGATCATTACAACTTCTACAATCCCTCCGACCCGAATGACTACGGACCTTTCATCAAGGTGGACGGAAATAATGTAACCATCGCTCCGGTAACGCCCTACATCGCAGGGGAGGGCGAGTTGAGCAAGTATTTTCGCTACTACTTGGGCTGGAGACGCGATGAGATTAGTATCGACAACCGAGACCTGACGACTCCGGCGAATTCCTCGCACACGTTAGTGGGATTGAATTCGCCAAAAGCAACGATCACGTTCTTTCCGGAGGAATCCTGGCACGTTCCTCAGGTTGCCTTCAGCTTTGGCAAATCATTCTTCACGGTAGATCCCAGAACGGGATCGGCCACAGGGCAGAACACTGTAACCGGAGCACCGACAGCTGTTGAACCGGTGGAAACGGCACGCTCGTATCAGTTGGTCGCGAGCAAGACCTTCCACAAGACGGATCTGAAGCTGACACTGGGACACGAGACGCAAACCGCCGAGTACGGCAAGATCGACCCCGACGACGGACTGCAATTCAATCTGGGGCCGGGCCGCATACGCTATATGGCGGTTACGCTGCGCCAGAGCCTCAGCTATGGATCGTTGCAGGTGACCATGGAGCAGGCCGATGCCCGCGATTTGGACTCGGGACAAGTGACGCCGGAGGCCCCGAGATTGATCGGCGATTTTTCCTGGACGTATCAAAAGCTGCCTTACCATTTGCAGGCGAAAGGCGAATTTGAATACGTGGGAAGGAAGGTGGTTGGGAATGGATGCAATGAGAGCAACCCAAACGACCTGACCTCCTACTGCCTCGGGGTGCCGAACAAAGAGTTCCGGCTGGCGCTGGCGCGGCCATTTCTCGAGGGAAGGATCAACGTCGGCCTAAACATGATGGTCGCCAGCGGCTATACCGGGCAAACCACGGAAAACTTCGCTATAAACTATCAACATGGGTATGTAGGTCCATTGCCGGTTTCCGAGAACCCAATTGCGGAGGTCGTTGGGGTGCGCATCCCTTCGTACGCGAGCGTAAACTTTACCTACAGGTTTGGTCACTAAGGTGGCGCAGTGATAACATAACCGTGAACATCCAACAGCGGTTTTCTGCCTGTCCTTCGCTAAAATCCTGTACAGCGGAATTGCAGCTGTTTCCGGTTCATATTTCGGGAAATTCTTGAGAAACCAACGAAATATGGTTGTCCGCTTTCCCCGCCCGTGCTCCGCGGAAACTCCTTCCTAACTGATTTCATGGATTGTTGAGTTCCTCGGCTCCATGCTTTGAGCATGAAGATTTTACTTATAATCGTGGCCGTTCAATGGCTCAATCTGGTTATCTTCGGATGGTTCAATCGAGAGGCATGGGTGCGGATTCTCGTGTTGCAACAGCAGCTCGCGGTGTACAGGCGCAAGTTGAAGAAGCCCCTGCTTCGAAACAGCGACCGTCTCCTCTGGTCGTTGCTCTCAAGGATCTGGAAAGACTGGAGATCTGAACTGGTCCTCGTAAAACCAGAGACTGTGATTCGATGGAGTGAGAGGAGGTTTCGCGAGTTCTGGCGGAGGAAGTCCCAGGCTAGGCCAGGCAGACCTGCAATTGCGAAAGAACATGTCGACTTCATCCGGCGGATATCCTCTGATCATCCAGAGTACGGGGAGGATCGCATCACCTTGGAGTTGGAGGTGAAGTTCGGTATTCGCCACGCCTGCTCGACCGTACGGAAATACATGGTCAAAGGGTGATTGGGACCCACGGATTCTCAAGCCTGGCGAATTTTTTGAATAACCAAGCCAAGGCCATGTGGTCCTGTGACTTTGTGCAGCACACGGTTGGGTTTCTTGTTCTTTACATCTTCGGCATCATGGAGCTCGCGAATCGTAAAATCATTCACTCGAAAGTAACCGATCATCCAACGCTCGAGTGGACGAAACAACAAATCAGAAACGCCTGCTTGGAATTGTGGAACTGGCGAAGGTCTGACGGGGTTCTGAACCATCGAACCTGCCGCGACCTGCTTGCGCGCCTGGAACGACAAGGGCAAATCGAGCTGCCCGGCCGGAGGCTGAAGTACGAGCGCAAGGAACTCCCGGACGTCATCCCTGAGCCTGCGCTGGAGATTCCTGCCGATGTCAGTTTAGATCGGCTGCAAGTGCGTCCGATCACGCTCCAGGAACGACAGCGATGGCGCCAGTTGATGCGCCAGCACTATCTGGGATTTAAGAGCGTCGTGGGCGAATCGATCGGCTATGTCGCCATGATCGACGACCAATGGGTGGCGCTGCTGGCTTGGGGCATGGCGGCAATGAAGAACCGCCATCGTGAAGCCTGGATTGGCTGGGATGAGGCTTTGAAGTGGCGTCGACTTCACTTGGTTGCCAACAA
>Ga0326727_10013357_pt1 | contig 18314 bp, 15 predicted proteins | sample MB2enrmetagenome_FD_207643 | JGI IMG/M metagenome (GOLD analysis project Ga0326727, IMG submission 207643) | Lab enriched peat soil microbial communities from McLean, Ithaca, NY, United States - MB29MY | ecosystem: Environmental > Terrestrial > Soil > Wetlands > Peat | place: USA: New York...
TTCAGAGTCATCAGGGCGAGGAAGAGGCCGGTGTAGGCGGCGATTACTAGCAGGACCAGCAGGGCTCCCACGTTTAAGACGTTGAAGATTCCCCAGGGTTTTTGGACGGCGCCCAGAGCTAGCTTCCAAAGGCCGATGCTGCCAATCACGGCGCACACGGGGACGACAATGGCTCCGATGAGGCGGCCGTGGGGCACGCGCGGGAAGACGATGAGGAACACGACCGCGGGCAGGAAGGCGAGAGCCGGGATGATGGCCAGCGGAGCTCCGATGAGGAAGTTGCGTTCACGTTCTTTGGCGGAAAGTGTCATCGCGCGCCGGATTATCGAGCCGTCAGGAGCCTGCGGTGTGGCGTGGTGCAATTGTATCCGGTCGAGGAAACGGGTTTGAAGCAGGGATGGACGGAAGCGGGAAAGACGTTAGCTGGCGCTGGCGGCAGCGGCGTTCATGGGTCGGCTGCCATAACGGAGAGCGACATTCATAAAAACGTTGCCGGCTTCGGTGCCCAGGCAGAGCACGACCGCTTCCGTATCTTCGCTGGAGCGGGCGCCTTGTGCGGCGGTGAGAATGGTGGGCGGATGAACCCGGAAATGGAATCCCTGATCATTCAAGACGGTGATGGCATTGCCAATGGTCTGATTGGCCAGCTCGCAAACGGCTTCGTGAGCCATATCGGGGGTGCCAGGCATTTCGGAGCCCCCCAACTGGCGGGCAAAGCAGACGGCGGTCGCCTCGTCGACGTCAAAAATGATGCGGCCCTCAATGTCGCCGGTCAGGCAGACTTCAGCGGCGATGCCTTTGCGGCGATAAGCTTCCTCTTCCATGGTGAGGTTTTCGATGAAGACAGGAGTTTCCAGTCCCTGCGCGAGCACGGCATCGGCCGAGTTAATGAAGGGCTGGATCAACTCCATGCGCATGATCAGGCTCCGGCACCGGCGGTCGAGGCGGCGGGTTCATCGCGCATTACGTACTTGATGACTTCATACAGAACCTCGGGTTTGACCGGCTTCTGAACGAAGTGGCGGGCGCCGCGCTGGAGAGCGGCGACGATGTTTTCCTGATAGCCGACCGAGGAGACCATCACGATGCGCGCCTCAGGATGGTTGCGGACGATCTTTTCGGCCGCTTCAATGCCTTCCATGCGGGGCATGGTGATATCCATGAGAACGATATCCGGCGTGAGGCGGTCGTACTCGCTGATCGCGGTGACGCCATCGCTGGCTTCGCCGGCGACCTGTCCGCCGAAAGACTCGACCATCTGGGCGAGGTTTTTGCGGGCGAACACGGAGTCGTCCACAATGAGATAACGCAAGGGCTGGCCGTCAACACTCCGTTTTACCGGGGCAAACTTTTCCATACTGCACTCCAAGTTCTACTAAATCACGGACCCGTATACTTCGGGTAGATGACTCTAGTTACTTCCGGAACCGACAGCTTTGGACCGATCCGGGCCGAGGCTGCCATGGGGCTTGCACTGGGCCAGGAGCAGGTTGGGCATGTCCTGTAAATCGACTACCTGCATGGCGTAGCCGCGTTCAATGGCGGCCTTGGGCATGCCAAAAACAACGCATGAGGATTCGCTTTGGGCCACGGTCATTCCGCCGGCCCGGCGGATCTCGCCCATGCCGGCCGCTCCATCCTCGCCCATGCCAGTCATTAAAACAGCGAGAGAGCGGTCTCCGAACTCGGTGGCCACACTGTGGAACAAGACATCGACGGAAGGGCGATGCCCGTTTGACGGCGGCTCATCACTGAGCACGGCCACGTTGCCCAGCCGCTGGCGGCTTACTTTCATGTGCCGGTTGCCGGGACAAATTAGAGCACGACCAGCCACTAACAGGTCGCCCGATTGCGCCTGCTTGACGCGGATGGGACAGGTTTCGTCGAGTCTGTGGGCGAACATTTCGGTGAAGCCCTCGGGCATGTGCTGCACGACGAGAATACTGCCCGAAAAATCGGCGGGAAGGTGCGAGAACAAGTACTGCAGGGCATTGGGGCCGCCGGTGGAAACGCCAATGGCAATAATGTGGCTGGGGGCGGCGGGATTTTGCTTGCGCGCCGTTTTGCCGCGAACTTCTTTCCGCAATTGCAGGGGACGCACGGGACCGGACTGGGCGGCGGCCTGAATCTTGTGAATCAATTCGCTGGAGACTTTATGCATGCTCGCGAAGGCATCATCGGGCTTGGAAACGAAATCGAAAGCGCCCAGAGTCAGGGCCTTGAGGGTGATGTAAGCGCCAGCGCGACTGTAGGAGCTGACCACGATGACAGGCAAGCGCCAGCGGCGCATGATTTCTTTCAGGGTGTCGATGCCGCTGCGATGCGGCATCTCGAGATCGAGAGTGATTACGTGGGGTGAAAGCTCCTCGATTTTCCGGAGGCCGAAATTGCCATCCATGGCGGTGCCGACCACTTCGATGGAAGGGTCGCTCTCGAGGATCTGGGGAATCAGCCGGCGCATGACGGCGGAATCGTCCACAACCAGCACGCGCACCTTTTTCATGCCTGAGCTCATGCCTGGGCTCCGGACGCGCCGCGTTTCTGAGGGAGCGGGTTTTGAGGGAGTGAGGCAAGAGGGGAAAGCACGCCGGCGGAGCCGTCACCGCTCAGCCGGTTGTGCAGGAAGTGATCGACAAGAGCGTTGATGTTGAGGATCAGGACCACGCGGCCATCACCGAGGATGGCGGCGCCGCTGACGAGGTCAGTGGTGATGGACTGGTCGTCGAGCGCCTTGATGACCAATTCATCCTCGCCCACCAACTGGTCGACGATCAGGCCGAATTTGCTGTCGCCGCGAGTGATGACCAGCACAAAGACCTTGCGTTGCGCGGCCTGCGGACCGGGATCCGGGCACGGACCGAGACGAAGCAATGGAAGGACGTCATTGCGGAGCTGGAATACTTCGTAATGCTGCACTTCGTGGATTGCCTCCTCAGCCGTGCGTGTGATTTCGGCCACGGCGGTGAGAGGCAGAGCGTAGAGACGGTCCTCCAAGCGGAACAGCAGGGCGCGGATAATGGCCAGGGTCAGGGGCAGGCGTAAACGGAACGTGGTACCACGTCCGGGCGAGGATTCGATCTGCACGCTGCCCTTGAGGCGTGAGAGAACAGCATGCACGATATCGAGGCCGACACCGCGGCCGGAGAGTTCGGTGATTTTTTCCACAGTCGTGAAGCCGGCGCGCAGGATGAGGTAGAGGACTTCGTCGCGGGTCATGCGGGCCGCAGCCTCAGGGGTGACAATTTCCTGTTCGATGGCGCGGGCGCGGACTTTCTCAACGTCGATACCGGCGCCGTCGTCGGAGACTTCAACCACGACCTGGTTGCCTTGATGATAGGCGCTGAGCTGGAGTTTGCCGCGCGGCGACTTACCGGCGCGGGTCCGTTCGGCGGGCGTTTCGATGCCGTGGCCGACGGCATTGCGCAGCAGGTGAGTGAGCGGCTCGGCGATGGCGTCGAGAATGCTCTTGTCGAGATCGGTGTCGCCGCCGCGGATAATCAAGTCCACTTCCTTGCCGCAGAGCTGAGCGACGTCGCGCACGGTGCGGGGAAAGCGGCGAAAAATCTGATCGACGGGAACCATGCGGACCTTCATCACGGACCTTTGCAGATCGTTGAGCACACGCGCCTGAAAGGCCATGGCGTCACTGAAGCGCGCGCCGAGAGAATCCGTGGGGAAGCGTTGGGAAAACTCGAGGAGAGCCTGTTGCAGCATCGATTTGGCGAGGATCAGTTCGCCGACGAGATCGAGAACATTGTCGATCCGCTCGGCCTCGACCCGGAGGATGTTCTCGGAAGAGCTGGTGGGCGCTGCGGCCGGCGTTTCGGTTTTTGCCGGGGCATCGCGGCGGGCTCCCGCAGCTTGAGGCGACGGTGACGGAGCCGAGGATGACGTTGGAGCGGGCTGGGCGAGAGGCTCCGCGGTATCTGCCGAAGGAGCGACAAGCAAGGTGCTTTGCCGAACGGGGGTGACTTTGACCTTGGTGGAGATGGTCGGGATCGTGCAAGCGGCACGAATATGGGCGGCGGATTTCGCGTAGGACAGAGCCGCCTCAATCCGGGTAGCGTCGGCACACTTTTCACCGGGGTAGAAAGCGAGAATCTCGCCCATGCCAGCGAGTTTTATCTGAAGCATCTGGCGCGCGGCCAGCGGCATGCCGCATTGCGCATCGAGTTCGACGACGACGTGGTAAACACGTTTGCGCTCGTCAAGAGCGTTGGCGATGGCAAGGCGCTCATACTCTGTCCAGAGGGTGGCAGGCTGGGCAGGCCTCGGCCTGGGCTTTTTCGCTGCGGTCTTATCGGAAGGGGCAGCGGGCGCGTCGTTGGCAGCGGGCACGCCGTTGGCAACGCGGGCGAACTCGGAGCGCAAGGGCTGAAGGTCGGGAGGGGTGGTATTTCCACGATAGGCCTGGAGCAGGGCGGCGAAAAGGTCAGCGGCGCGCAGGGCCAGTTCCGGTATTGCGGCAGCGGCCGCCGGATTCTGGAGGGCGAGGACATCCTCGAACTCATGGGCCAGGTCGCGCAACTCGGAGAAGTTGCAAGCCGCCGCGTCGCCTTTGAGGGTGTGAACGGTGCGGCGCAGGCTGCGGAAGCTTTCGGCGTCGGCGGGCGACTTCTCCAGCCGCAACGCTTCCTCGTTCATCCGCTGGACGAGTTCGGCGGCGCTTTCAAAGAAGAGGGCCTGGAGGTCTCGCATGCGATCGTCAGGAGGGGAAGTCATGGGAGCACCTCGATGCGCTGATAAGCCGTGCCGGCGTTGCTGTGCACCATCTGGAACTTGGTGCTGAGTCCGAGCAGGCTTTCGGCATGGCCGACGAAAACGAACCCGCCGGGATTCAGGCAGCGGTAAAACTTCTCGACCAGGCGCTTTTGCTCGGGCTCGTCGAAGTACATCATGACGTTGCGGCAAAAGATGATGTCGTTGCGTTTGGGCAAAAACTCGGTCTTCAAATTATGGAAGTCAAAGTGGACCAGTTCGCGCACGCCCTTTTTGAGCGAGTAGTGCGCCCCTATTTTGTCGAAGTAGCGAAGCCGAAAGCTGTAGTCGACGGGCGACATCTGGGGCTCGGTATAGGAGCCTTCCTGCGCGGTGCGCAAGACGGAATAATTGATATCGCTGGCCAGGATTTCGAGGCGCCAGGGCGCGGGCACGGCAGGCTGGCGCGGGGAAGGCGAGAGCGACATGGGGTGTCGCGCGGAATGGTAAGCGAGGGCATCGGCAGCAAGCATGACCAGGGTGTACGGCTCTTGCCCGGTCGAGCAGCCGGCGCTCCAGATTCGTAAGCTGTAATCGTGCTGCGCGTGCTTGCGCTCGATCAGTTGCGGCAGTACCTCATCCTGAAACAGATCCAACTGGGGCTTGTTGCGGAAGAAACTGGTCTCATTGACGGTCAGGTTCTCGACCAACGCGTTGAGTTCCTTTTTACCCTCCGGACTGTTCAGCAGGCGAAAGTAGCTGCTGAAAGAATCGAGGCCGGATTTCTTCAATTGCCGTTGCACGCGGTCGGACAGGAACGAAGCGCGCCGTTCGTCGAAGTGCATGCCACACACGCCGTAAATCAGGTTCTGGATCAACTTCAGTTCCGTCTCGGTCAGTGCGGGCGCTGGGCTGGTATTCATGCGGGATGCCGTTTTTCGTTTATGCTCCCGCCGGTGTGTTTCGTGCTCCGCCAAAGGCGGCTGAGGCGGCGGCCGCGCCCAGCGCCGGAGCGCGGACCGCGAGCACCTTGTCAATATCGAGCAAAATAATGAGGCGGCCTTTGCATTTGCCTAATCCGGTTACGCAGTCGAGATCTCCTTCGCGCGCCATGGCCGGCGCACTTTCAATGTCGCTCTCCGAGATCTTCAATACCTCGGAGGCGGAATCGACGATCATGCCGGTCAGCCTGTCCTTGTGCCCAACCACCAGGATGCGGCAATGCCGGTTGAGCGAAGTCGCCGTCTTGCCGAAGCGCTTGCGCAGGTCCACCACGGTGACGATTTTTCCGCGGAGGTTGATGACTCCTTCGACATAGGCGGGCGCGTCCGGGACGGGTGTAATTTCGGGGACCCTGACGATCTCATGCAGCGCAGTGATGGGAACACCGTAAGTCTCGCGCCCGAGATTGAATCCGACGATTTGGACTTCGCGGTTCATGGAAAGTTTTCCTAACGGTTGCCCGCCGCGGCCTGCCGCGATCTGGCAGGAGGATCGTTGGGAGGCAAAAGGAAGGTGTTCATGGAGTCCAGCAGTCCGCGCGACATCTTCGACATCTGGTCGGAGGAGGCGGCCAGTTCGGTGGAACCCGACGTGGCCGACTGCACCAGTTGGCTCATGCGCTCCATGGCCTTGACTACGGCTTGAGCGCCGGAGGCTTGTTCCTCGACGGCGGAATTGATTTCGTGGGTGATCTCGTTCAACCGGGTGGTAGCGCGGGCGATCTGCGCCGATCCGTTGGACTGCTCGTTGGTGGCGGCGCCAATCTCCTGCGCGAACTTGTAGACCTCAGTGACCACGTTGGAGATCTTGCGCAAAGCAGCGTTGAGTTCCTGGCCGAAGTTCAGCCCTTCGTTGACGATGGTTGTGCTCTTTTCCATGTTGTCGACCGCTTTGCGAGCTTCCTTCTGGATGCTCTGGATGAGTTCGGAAATTTCCTTGGTCGACTGGGCGGATTTCTCGGCGAGTTTGCGGACTTCATCGGCGACCACGGCGAAGCCTAGTCCGTGTTCGCCGGCGCGGGCGGCTTCGATGGCGGCGTTAAGCGCCAGCAGGTTGGTCTGCTCGGCGAGATCGTCAATCACCTCGATGATCTTGCCGATGTCGTCGGCGCGCCCACCGAGGTCGTCGATGATCTTGCCCGAGGCCTGGATGGTGGTGTTGATGCGATTCAAGCCATCAGTAGCTTTCTCCATGGTGCCGATGCCGCTATGCACTTCTTCGCGCGAACGGTTGGAGATATCGAGCAGGACTTTGGCGGTGTCGGCGACGCGCTGAATCGAAGTCACCATTTGGTCGATGGAGGCCGAGGTTTCGCTGACGCTGGAAGCCTGGGTCTGCGTGCTCCTGACCATGTTTTGGACATTAACGCTCATCTCGTGCATGGTGGTTGAGACCTCGTCGATGGCGGAAGAGGTCTGGAGGCTGTTGCGGGCGGACTCGTCGGACGAAGCGGCCACCTGCGTGGCTGCGCTGGCCACCTGGGAGGCCGCGTCGCGTACGTTGCTAACCATGCCGCGCAGTCCCTCCACCATGCGCTGGAACGCGTTGGCGAGAGTATCGTTCGAGGAGCGCGGCCGTACTTCGACGCCGAGGTTGCCGCCGGCGATCGCCTCGGAGACGGAAGCCATCTCCTTCAGGTACTTCACCATGGAGTCGAAGGTGCGTGCCAGTTGCCCGATCTCGTCGGTTCCGTGCACGTCGATGGTGTGATCCAAATCTCCGGACTGGCCGATCTGCTCGGCCACGTGAATGAGGCGGTTCAACGGTCGGGTGATGCCGCGGGCAGTACGCAAGGCGATGATGACGCCGAGTCCAATGGCGAGCAAGGAACTGGTTACAGCCACGGCGACGGTAGCGATGGCGGCGCCCTGGTCGTCTTCGTGGTGCTGCAAAAGCAGTTTGCGGTTTTGCTCGTCCACGCTTTCGAGAATGTCGCTGGAGCGGACAACCCAGACATTGGGGTCTTTCTGGAGATAGAAAATCTGAAGCTCGGCGACGGTGGCGTTACCGTTATCGACAGCGCGGCGCTTTTCGGCCAGTGGAGTGGCAAAATCGGCGGTCCAGTTCTGCTCCAATTGCTGCACCTTTTCGAGGCTGCTGCGTTGCTCGGAATTCGACAGTTCCTCGGCGTGACGGATGGTTTCGTCAAGCAAGCGCTCGCCCGTGGTCATCTTGTCGAAATCGAGGACATCGCCGCTCAAGAGATAGTTCTGGAGATGGAGGCGGTTTTGCATCATCTGGAAGCGTACCGCGGAGGTAGCCTCGGCCAGATCGATGGAGCGCTGGGCCGCAGCCTTGGTTTCGTGTTCCCGGCGGACTGCCAGGAGGTTCACCGCCAGCAAAACCAGGACCGTTGCCAGAATGATCCCGAAATTGAGATAGAGCTTTTTCCTGATCGTCATGCTTCTGCTTTCCTCGCGGGCAGCGGAGTTCAGTAATCGCTGGGCGCGAAGTGAAACTCCAGATTTTCCGTTGTTTCCGAACCCGCTTCGAAGCGCCAGCGCTTGACTGCATCCATGACCGCGTTCGCCAGAAGCGGGTGCCCACCTAACAAGTGCGTCTCCTTTACGGTGCCGTCTGGGGCGATCGTTACCATCACCTTTACGACGCCGGAGATCTTCATTCGACGAGCCAATTCGGGATACATTGGGTTCACAGTTCTCTTGGCTTTTCGTTTGTTTTCTGCTTGTCCCCAAGCTTGCGGAGCGATGTTTGCGGCCCATCCACCAGACAGCATGAGCGCCACTACCATTACGCGAAAAAGACGAGAATGTGACATAGGGGGCTTCCTGAAAATGAAAACTGCACTTGTCAATTGGTATTGTTATCCGAGCGCGGCACACGCGGGACTGGAAAGTACCTGTTTGCGGTTACGTTGGTGACCTCCTAGATTGGGGCTTGAGGCGAATCAAAATGGGAACAGCGGAGGGTTGCGGCAACAGCTTGTTGGCGATGTCTCACAATGAGATCGCCGAAGAGTGCCATTTCACAACTTGGCACCGGCGTGCGCTATTCACTTGACTCAATTTGAGAATCCGGCGTAGGTTTGGATGTAATCCACTTATTTTCAATCTTTTAGACCAGTGGGCGGTGTGGTCTGATAACAACAGGCGGAAAACCAGACCTGGGCGACGAGTCTCATTGTGAAGAAGCATTTCAGAAGTTGCTCTTGGAACTGGCTCGGGCAGCCCTCCAAAGCGGCGAAGCCACGCAGGTCATTCGCCAGTTTTGCCAGCGGGCGCGGGACCTCTTAGGAGCGAGCGCCGCCTACTACTGGAAGCGTGTCTCAGAACAGGAATTGGTGGGGGGCGAGGTCGGCGATGGCGGCGGAAAGCAGTCTCACGACATCGTTCCGTGCGATCAAATGCCGTCCTTTGCCTGGGAGGCGGTCGAAAGCCGTCGTACGGTCGCAGTTCATCCGGCGGAAGTTTCGCGGTACCCATTCCTGGTGGAGGCCGGTGCCAGCGGCGCAGTGGCGGCGCCGTTGCAGATAGCCGGCGAAGTTAGCGGAGCCATAGCATTTCTCCATACGCCATCCGGCGCCCCGTTCCATCCGAGCGAGATCGACAAAGTTGCGATTTTTGCGGCTCAGCTAGGGAGCGCTCTGGAGGCGCTCCGGCTCAGTCAGCTTTCGCGGGAGGAGCATCGCCGCGCGTCGATTCTGGCGGAGGTTGCGACGGCGCTGCCTGGCTTTCCGGATACGACGGCCGTGACCGAGGGCATCGCGGATCGTTTGCGCGAGCTGCTGCATTGTCCGGCGGTGATGATCTTTGTCCAAAAGCAGAAACTTTTGCAGCTACAAGCTGTTTCGACGGAGGCGCCACGACTGGCGGAGAGAATTCGCGTCCGCGAAGGGGAGAACGACTTGCGGTCGGCGCATGAGATCGCAAGCCGAGCGGTGAGCGCCGGGGAACCGATTACGGTGAATATCGATGGCGGCTCGCATCTCGGCGAAGGGGCGCCATCGGGCGGATTGATCGCGGCGCCGTTTCGCACTTCCCGATCCTATGGTGTGATCCTGGTGTATCCGCGTTTCTCCGGACCTTTCACACAGGAAGACAAAAGCCTGATTTCAGCCCTGGCAGGTTTTGGCGCGGTGGCGGTCGCCAACGCCGAACTGTATGGCATGGCGCGGGCGCAGGCGCGGGAACTGAACGAGATCCTGGAGATATCGGGCGAACTCAGTTCCGCCGGCAGGCTGGATGAATTCATGCAGAAGTCGGTGGTGCGGGCGGCCAGTTTCCTTGGATTTGAGCGCTGCTTTATCGGACTGCTCGAGGATGCGACCTTCCACATCCGCTGGGGGTTTGAAAACGGCATCGCGCGGCCCTTCGATATTCCCCTGAACGAAGGGACGGTGACGCGGAATCTGAAACAGAAAGACGTGTTTTACACGGAGGATGCCGCCCAGATACCCGAAGTGAATCGGGAATTTCTGACCGCTTATAAAGTCAAGGGGTTTCTGGCGGTCCCGCTGCTCGGATCGAATGGAGAAGTGCTGGGAACGTTTGGTGTGCTGGACCGGATCGAACCGGGTCCTATCGACGATGAGGATGTCCGCCGGGCGCGGGCTTTGGCTGCCCAGATCGCGATCGCGCTGGAGCTTACCAACAATCTGCACAAGGCGGAGCAGCATCGCCAGCGCGCCGAGGCTCTGGTTACGCTGGCGCTGGACCTGAACCCGGTTCTTAATCTGCCCGACTTCATGCGCCGTTTTGCCATGCGCGCGGCGGCCCTGTTGGGCGGGAAGGCTGTTGCCATTAGTCTGTTCGACATACCGGATCGCGAGACGCTGGTCATGCGCGGCGCGGCGGAATGCGAGGATAAGGCGCTAATCCGGCGCCTCACCGAGGGACTGCGTTCCGCGCTGCCGAAGCACACTGAAGATGTCTGTTTTGCGGCCGCCGGCGATCTGCTCGGAAGTCCCCTGGCGGAAAGCCTGGGATGGACGGATTGCACGTTGGTGAGGCTGGCTGGGACATCGGGGGAACTGGCGGGTTTACTTTGCCTGGCTGATCGTGGCGCGCCGCCGGGGGAAAACGACCGCCAGTTGATGCGCGCGGCCGCGAGTCAGGCCAGCATTGCACTCGAAAATGCGCGCCTGTTCACGCGCATGGAACAGGCCAATCGTCATTGGATGGACGTTTTCGACGCGATCAGCGACTACATCGTTGTGCATGACCAGGACAACAACATCCTGCGGGTGAATCGCTCGCTGGCGGACTTCATTGGCCTGGAACCGGATCAGTTGATCGGGATCAACATGCGGGCGCTGGAGATGCTCACGGCGTCGTCGGCGCCGCACTGCTGTCCGTTATGCCGCAGTGGTGAAGGAATCAACCTATACATACAAGCAGATATGGAGAGAAGCTTTCTGGTTTCGACCTCCCGCGTCCACGGGGCCACAGCGCCGGAATCGGCGGCTCGCGAACTGGGAGAGAAGGGAGGCAGCGAAGCGCCGTCGCAGACGGTGCATGTTCTCAAAGACATCACCGACCGGCGGGAAGCCGAGAAGCGCTACCGGGAACTCTTCGACAACATTCAGGAAGGGATTTATGTTTCGACGCCGCAGGGGCGTTTCGTCGAAGTCAATGACGCCATGGTGCGTATCCTCGGCTATGACAGCCGTGAGGAATTGCTCGGGATCGACATTCCCACGCAGCTTTATTTTTCCCCCGAACGCCGCCGCGAACTTGCGGAACAGCTCAAGCAATCGGGAGAAATGCACAACCAGGAAGAGGTGCTGCGGCGGAAGGACGGAACACCGGTAAACGTGTACATGAACTGTTACGCCATGCGCGATGTCAACGGCGCCGTGGTGCAGCATCGCGGCCTGATGCTCGACATTACCGGTTTACGGGAATCGCAAACCGAGCTGCAAAAGGAACGAGACTTTTCGAGCAAGATTCTCAACCACACGCAGAGCGTGATTCTGGTCACCGACCCGGAAGGCGTGATCAGCTACGCCAACCGGCGGTGGAGTGGTCTTGGGTTTCAGCAGAATCACATTCTTGGCCATTCTTTCCTGGAATTTTGCGGGGGTGGACGGCGGGAGGAGCTGCGGCACGCTCTCGCCGCCGTGGCCAGGGGGCAGCAGGTCGACAATTTCGATCTCCCGCTTCTGCGGGTGGACGGCGCGAGCGCACAATTCAGCGCCAACCTGAGTCCGATCAGCGGAGGCGACGGCCGCGTCAACAGCATCGTGGTGGTGATGACGGACGTGACGGACTCGGCCGTATTGCGCGCCAAGCTGCTGCATGCGGAGAAAATGGCGGCGGTGGGACACCTGGTTTCCGGAGTGGCGCACGAAGTCAACAATCCGCTGACCGCGATCCTTGGGTTTACGGATCTGCTCATGGAAAATCCGGAACTACCGGAGAGCGCGCGCCGCGACCTGCGGGTGATCCTGCAGGAAGCACAGCGCACCAAGCAGATTGTGCAGAATCTGCTCAGCTTCGCCCGGCAGATGCCGCCGCGGCGGCAGCCCATCCAGCTGAACTCGATTCTGAAGCGAACGGTGCAGTTGCGATCTTACGATTTTGTCAGCCATGGCATCCAGGTTGTGGAGCAGCTCGACGAAGCTCTGCCGGAGATCGTGGGCGATTCGCATCAACTGCAGCAGGTCTTTCTCAACATCCTGAACAACGCTTATGACGCGGTGCGTGAGTGCGGACGTCCGGCGCGCATCGAGATCGTGAGCGCGCGCACGGAGACTGGCATCGAAATTTCATTCCGGGATAACGGCATCGGCATCGTCGATGCGGATCGTATTTTTGACCCGTTTTTTACCACCAAGGACGTGGGCAAAGGCACGGGGCTGGGGCTGAGCATCTGCTACGGCATCATCCGCGAACATGGCGGAGAAATCATGTGTCACAACAATCTCGACTCCGAGGGAGCCACTTTCATTGTCCGCTTGCCCCTGGCGGCGGATGGAGCTTCGTTCGGGGCGGCCGCAGGAGTGTTTCAAAAATGAGTCTGACAGCCAGTAAACCCGCGATTGCACCGGTGCTACTGATTGAAGATGAACCCGCCGTCATGGTTTTCGTCCGCTCCGCCCTGGAACGGAATGGATACGCGGTGGTGTGCACCGAGTCCGGAGCCGAGGCGCTTCGGCTTTTGGCCGGCGGCGAATTTCACGGCGTGGTTTCCGACATGCGAACCCCGGGCGGAGTCGACGGAGCCCAGGTGTACGCCTGGATCGCCCGAAACCGCCCGGCGCTTGCCGCCAAACTTGTGTTTATCACCGGCGATATCGCCAATGAAGAAACCGTGGCCACGCTGCGCGAAACCGGCGCGCCCTGTGTGGAAAAGCCCTTTCGAGTGGCCGACTTCATTTCTATTGTTGAACAAACCATGGGCAAGGCGGCACGATGACTCAAGAACTCCCGATGCGACTACTGATCCTGGATGACGAGCAGACGATCCGGCGGCTGTGCATGACGGTGGGGGAATCGCTCGGGCTGGAATGCCTGGAGGCGGAAAACGGGGAGGCTGCGCTCACGCTGCTGGACGAACAGCCGGTTCACATGGTGCTGACCGACATGGTCATGCCGGGCATGACGGGGCTGGAATTTCTGGAGCAGGTGAAGCGCCTTTATCCGCGCATCGAAGTTGCGGTCATGACCGGACATGGTTCGATCGAAAACGCGGTACGGGCCATGAAGCTGGGAGCCTACGATTACATTCCGAAGCCGTTTTCCCCGCTCGACACCCTGCGCATGTTTCTGCGCCGCATGGCGGACAAGGTCCGGCTGGAGGAAGAAAACCTTTTTCTGCGCGAGCGGAGCGAGACGGAAACGGCGGTTCACGGCATCATCGGAAATTCGGCCAGAATTCAGCACGTATTGCGGCTGATCTCGCGCCTCAAGGACACGCGCACGCCGGTGCTGATTCAGGGCGAGAGCGGGACGGGCAAGGAACTGGTGGCGCGCGCACTTCATTTCCGCGGAAGCCTCGCCAAGAACCCGTTTGTGGCGGTGGATTGCGGGTCGCTGGTGCCGACGCTCATTGAGAGCGAGTTGTTCGGGTACGAGAAAGGCGCATTTACCGGCGCGATCCGCTCCAAGCAGGGGTTGCTGCAGTCGGCTGACAAGGGAACCATCTTTCTCGATGAGGTCGGCGAGTTACCGCTGGAAATGCAGGCGAAGTTACTGCGATTTTTGCAGGAGAAAGAAGTCCGCCCGGTGGGAAGTAACGAAAAGGTTAAGGTGGAAGTCCGCATTATGGCCGCCACCAACCGGGACCTGGAGACGGCATACAAGAAGGGGACCTTTCGCAAGGATCTGTTCTTCCGCCTGAACGTGGTCACGATCGCGTTGCCGCCGCTGCGCGAGCGCCGCTCCGACATTCCGATTCTCGCCAACTGGTTTTTGGAACGCCTGGCTCCGGGCCGGGGCGTGCAGATTTCGAGCAACGCCATGAAGGCGCTGCTGGCCTATGACTGGCCCGGCAACGTGCGCGAGCTGGAAAACTGCATTGAGCGCGCCGTCGCGCTTACCGATCAGCGAATTCTGGATCTCACCGACCTCCCCGTTTCGATTGCACGCGGCGAATTTGAGGGCGATTCCGAACCGGCGGACACACGCGATCCGGGCATGTCTTCCACCGCCGATCTGGAAGAATTGGAACGCGCCACGATCGCCCGAGTCTTCACTCAGGTTAAGGGAGACAAGGCGCAAGCCGGAAAGATGCTGGGGATCAGCCGGGCCACGCTTTACCGCAAACTGAAACGCTATAACATTGGACCGCGGGAAGCATCGCGAGGGCCGTCCACGCTGCAATAGGTGGAGCGCCAGGATTTTGACCCGAGGCTGCCCAAGATGAGACGATTCCGTCCGCGAGTCTCATTGTGAAACACATCGCGCCAATCGGCTTTGAATTTGCTCATGCCGCCGTTGGATAGAGCACTCCTAACTTCCTAATCTGGCAGGACTTGCTCCTTGGTACATGGCCTCGAAGAGTGTGGTGGTGCCCGTGCACTACATAACAGCGAAAAGGCGGGTCGAGTCTCCTAGATGGCTTCCAAACCTGGAAGAGGGGTGACTCGCCTGCTTGGTTTTCAAGAGGACTGAGAATTCGCCCGTGACCAGCCACGCGAGCGCGACTGTCCGCGCCACCGAAATCGATGTTGTCAGTCAGCTTGCCAGATTCTTTCCGGAAGCGACGCCGGTCCGCATCCCGATCAAGTTAAGCCATGCCGCCGAACCCAGCAAGAACGGTGACGGCAAGGGAGAAGCGGGGGCAAAGGCCTGGATTCCACTGGAAGAGACGGTGATTGAATTTGGCACGACACGCGAGGTGCTGTTTCTGGTGAAGCACCGTCTCGAGTTTGCCGACGTGGTGCTGGTGGAAAGCCGGGACGGGGCGCTGCGCGCCGAAGCCTGGGTGGTGGCCGCGCAATATCGGCCGGAGCGGACGGCGATTGCGGCCCGCTTTCTTAACAATGTTCCCAACTGGATAGTGAAATCATGACTGCATTCGAACAAACGCCTGAAACGCAGGCCGCGATCGTCGCGACCCTGCAACCCATTTATGCCGCGCTGGTGCGCGAGTTTGTGATTGAGGTGCCGGACAATCCGGCCCCGTGCTCGATCGATAAAGCCACGAACTGGCTGCTTCGGGTGGACGCGGAGATGCAGGTGCACCAATTGCGCCAGTTTCTCCAGAGCACGCCATTGGCGAGCGAGCCGGTGTTGCGCTGCCTGCTGCTTCATCACCTGCAGAAGACGGTGAAGTCGAACGCCGACCGCGACAAGATCGATTTCCTGCTGGTTCAATATTTCTCGTTCTGCGCGCCGACCGCTGCGGGAGAAACCGAAGCGGATTTTCAGTTTGTCGCCCAGGTGCTGGAGCCGATTTTGGGCGAGCAGCATGTTGTCGATTCGAAGTGGGCCGAGCCGCTGCAGCAGTGCATCCTGGCTGCCTCGCGCTGCACTTGTCTCAGCGATCTTCTGCATTGTGGGAGCATTGAACACGGGCGCAAGATCAAGAGCGCGGCGGGCGAGGGTTATTATGAACCGGCGGCTATGGTGACATTCGCGCGTTTCAGCTACGCCATCCGCCGCGTTTTCTTCCGGCTAATACAACACGATCTCAACACCATTCAGGATGGCCTGTGCGAGTTGGAGCGCCGTGGCATTACCAGCGTCGACTGCCGGTGCGCGCAGTTTTCGGCGGAAGAATCGACCAGCCGCCTGCGCATGATTTGCCAGTCGTGGAAAGTAATGTTCCATGCCGAATATTCCTCCGGTCACCCTCTGCGCATGCTGGTCGACCTGAGAGCGGCAGTGGAGAATGCCCTGGATGGAAGTTGCCAGCCGGCGGAGCAGAAACACTCGGTGATTGCGCATGCGGCGGCGGCTTCCAACTCGTCGAACTCGGGAAAAGCCGATTAGTGAGCATCGGCACATGGCACGAACTCGCCCTACCGTTCTGATTGTTTCACCTGACCCCGGATTCGCACGGGAGCTGGCGGCCGCCTGGCCTTCCGGCCCCAGCGCGCCGGAATTCAAGGTGCTTGAGGAAGCGCGCGCACGAAATCTTGCCGGCGAGGATTACGACCTTGCGATCGCCGAGGCTTCTTCCGACGCCACTTCTTCGTCGAGGCAAGCTCTCGCGGCGGCGGGAAAACCTGCTCTGCTGATTCATGCCAACGGCGCTCTTCCTCTCACGCATACCGGCGGCGTCGTGGTTGAGCTCTGCCGAGACAATTCGGATGGCAGCGACGCCGGGTCTAGTCTCTGGGCCCAAACCGCCAGCGTGCTGGGTCGCGAGATTCTGCGCCGCGTGGCCGCCGAAGAGCGCCTGCGCGAGAGCGAAGCGGCGAGCACGGCCATGAAAGCCGAGGCCACGCTCGGACGCTACATGGTGGAGATGAGGCACAACGTCAACAATGCGCTGACATCGGTTCTCGGAAATGCCGAACTCCTGGCGATAGAGCCGGGTTTGTCGCACACGGCGCTGGAACAGGCGGATACGATCCGCAACATGGCGCTGCGCCTCAACGAGGTTTTCCAGCGATTTTCTTCCCTGGAAAAAGAACTCTCGATGGAGGCACGCGAGTCGGGTAAGGCGCAGGCGCACGCGTTTGGAGCACGCTAAACACTTCGCGGGCGCCGTGGTTTGAATCCCGCAAACGCGCACTGGCTTACCGGACTTTTTCTTTCCTCAGAACGAAAACGCCGTTCTATTTCGCCGCGCGCAGGAACTTGCCTGAGCTGGCATCGATCACGCCGATCCCCTTCGTGTCGGTGGTTGAAGTTCCGTAGAAGATCACCCACAGCAGAGCTTTGTCCTTCGGATTCCAGTCGAGCGTGTACAACACCGGCTGCTGAGGATTTTTCTCCATCAACTTGGCTCCGCCTTTTTCCTGGGCCGTGGCGTAAGCCTGGTCGGAATCGGTGGTGAGTAGGAAGGGTTGGAACATCAACGCCGGAATGGTTGGTCCGTAGGCGATTTCCGCGCCCGAGGTCACACCGATTGGCGCTTCATCGTGCAGACGGCTGCCCGAACAGGTGAAGACTTTGTAGGTTCGGCGGCTGGGCGAAGCGAACATACCCCGCCAGATGGTGGCCTTCCCGTCATGTCCATTGCTTTCCGCATTCAATGCCGATTCCATGTGAAACGGCACAGCATCCGGCTGCCAGCGCGCTGCCACTCCCTGGATCTGTGAAAAGCACGTTTTGCCCGTATAAAGCACGGGCTCTTTTTTGACGGCCGGGGCTGCCGATTGTGTCTGGCTGCCCCCCGAGGAGGGAGCGGTCGGCGTACTGCACGAGATTGTCAGCGCTATGACGAGCACGCTCGAGAACAAAACGGCAAGAATTCCTACGCAACGAAACCTGTTCATAGTCCGCCTTTCATGGTGAGCGCGAAAACACTGCCGCGCCACTCACCGAGCCAAGAGGACCTAAAATTGGGAGACGAACGAAACCGGTCCCCTGAGCACGGCGCATTTTAACTCCGGATTGGCAAGATGCGCAGTGATTCCGTCGCGGCTATCGAAAAACCGAAAGCGTCTGTGGCCGGAGGGAATTCTACTGGCAAGCCAAACTGGCCGGTGGGCGGGGTATGTAACCAATGCGGTTCCCACGAATCGGGAAACGTTAGAGTCGAACGGCTGCACAAGTTTCTGGACGAATCGCTTTCCGGCTGGTAACGCCTGCCGGCAAGGTCTGCTGGCAAGCAGACGACCGCAGGAACCTCTCACCACACTCCCGGGACCAGGCGATAACGCGTTTGCTCACAATACTCGCGATAACCGGGCAAGTGTTCTCGGAGAAATTTCTCTTCGTTCAGCAGCCGAAGAATAATCATAGGGATCATGAGGGCAAAGACAGGCAGCGCCACGAACGACCCCAGCGCCAAAGGGATGGAAAGCATTATCGGAAGCAAGAAGCAATATTGCGGATGGCGAATGAAGCGATAGGGGCCGGTGGAAACCACATTCTGGCCTTCATCCACGTCAACGGTGCGCGAGGCGAAGCGGTTCACTCTGAAAGCCCGACCTATCAGCCCGTAACCGGCGAGAATTGTCGCCATGGCGAGCACGTTCAACCACAGTGGAACCGCACCAACCCACCGCCGCGACCATCCGAAACGGTAATCGAACC
>Ga0326727_10013358_pt1 | contig 18313 bp, 15 predicted proteins | sample MB2enrmetagenome_FD_207643 | JGI IMG/M metagenome (GOLD analysis project Ga0326727, IMG submission 207643) | Lab enriched peat soil microbial communities from McLean, Ithaca, NY, United States - MB29MY | ecosystem: Environmental > Terrestrial > Soil > Wetlands > Peat | place: USA: New York...
CGCAAAGCCTCCGGCGCATCTGGACTTACATCTGCATCTTTCAGCGCTTCATGGCTCGCGATCCCGAATTGGTGCGCCAGTCCTACGAGGAACACTGCCGCATCCTCAAAACCCTGGGAGCCAAAGCACCGCAAGCCGGCGTCAACTCCTTGCGCCTGCACATCCGCCGCTCCGGCGCCGCCGTCAGAGCGGTCCTCGCCGCACGCTGAACATCCACGGTGGGATGGCGTCACCCCTGTTGAGCCAGGGCGTTGGCCAAGGCAAATATCATCATGGCGACGATAAGTATGACAATCGCACCGTAAATCTGCGCCCGCGGCCTGCCGCCCACTCCCCGCCATTCGCCGCTGACGAACCCAAGAAACTGGCCGCCAAGGATCAGCGTGCCTTGCGCCAGCCCCCAACCGACCGATGCCCCCAGCCTCCCCAGCATCAACATCCCTTGGCCCAAGAGCACGCTGGGGATGAAAAACAACAGCCCGTAGAGCAGCGCCAGGCCCATTTCGCGCGGATGCCGCGCCAGCACGTTCCACGTCCGGTTCCTCGCCATCAGGCAAGCCGGATAAAGAATATTCACCAACCCCGCCCCCGGAAGGATGATCGCCCAGACTGCTATCCCGGCGAAAAAATCAGAGGCGCCCCGCCCCTTCACCGCTTCGATCACCGGCCCCTGCGCATAGCTGAAGGCAAACCCCCATCCGGTTGAAAGAAACCCCGATACGATGACCATGATCAATCCGGCCGCAAAACTTCCCTTGCCAGGCTGCGCCGTTGTTGCCGTCGCGCCGTTTCCGCTCTGTTGCATTCTCTCACGCCCAAACCCGGCCAGGGACGCATAATAAACGCCCACAATCATCACTCCCGCCCCCAGCATCACAAGCAAGCCCGCCTTGGACAGCAAATCGGGCGCCTGGGCGAAGGCGCCCGAGGCCTTGCACAACATCGGCACGGCCACCCCCACCGCCGCCCCGATGGAGCAGAGGATGCCGTAAGTGAGGCTGACACCAATCCGCACAAAGCACAGCAAGGCCAAAACTTGGGCGATTCCCCATGACAGGGAAAAAAGATTCGCCCTCACCAGGGTCCAGGCCGGCACGCTGCCATAGGCCGCCAACACGTGCGGGCAGGCCGCAAACGTTACCACCCACGGTAAGATCAAGAGCGAGAAAAACATCGAAACGAACCCGAAGTGCTCGTACTGAAAACGGCGCATGAGCTTGAGCGGCCACGCGCTGGTCCCCATGACCAGTCCCGAGACGGCAACCACCAAAACTCCCATGATATGTGTATTCACTTTTATGAGAATACTGCACGCCTGCCAATCTGCAATCAAACAAAAACCGTTCCAAGGGGCGCATCTCAGTTTCTTGCAGGGTTGAATGAAGTGTGAGGGAAGAGGAGATGCCAGCGCCCATTGCGCCAGAACATTTAGCCGCGCTCGCTGATCACCGGCCGCCCGCTGGCGGTGTGCCCGCGATGATCCAACCGAAAGACCGTGCCGGTGTAAACCCAGTGCCAGCGTTCGGGCTCTTGGCCCTGACGGCGCAACGCGGCACTTTGGCCCCAGTCATCCCGTTCGCGGATGTTCCAGGCGTCCATTTGAATAATCATCTGATAGGGTTCTAATGTGTATCAGCATGGGTTCACCGCTGCGCTGCCAGGATTCGCGCATGTACTGCGGATTTCTCACCAGGCGTCGCGCTCGCACCCGCCCAAATATCATTGAGCAGATCCGCACCTGTTTTTGCCTGCTCTTCACGCTCGAGCCGGTCGAGCGCCGCCGCGGCGCCGATCGCCAGCCGCCGGGGCTCGATTCCGGCAGCCAAAGCCAGGCGCATCGTGCCGACGAGGCGATCATCCCAACCGAGCTTGCGGCGCGGGTCGCGTGTCACCCGGTCCACGTCGTCCCGCAGCCACGGATTGACCATGCGCTCAAGCAGGTCGTCCGCAAACGCCCGGTAGCCCTCCGGCGTGAACAGATCGTCCACGTTCGCGTGGCGTGCAATCAGCGCGCGGCCCGATTCCTCCAGAAACGCTTCGCGCACGAATCTCATCAATTCCCGGTCCTTTGCCGCCTCTGCAACGAATCGAAATCCCCTCTGCCGGCAGAGGTAGCCAAGCAAGGCATGGGCGGCGTTGTACCCATAGAGCTTGGCCTCTTCGAAGGGCAGCAAATCGGGTTTTTCCGCGAACACCGTGATTCCCCGTTTGAAACCGGGCAACGTGACTTGGGACACGAAGATGCGGTTAAACTCTTCAACCAGGTACGCCCGTGCGCCTCCCTCAACGAACGGCAATAGTCCAGCATCTGTAATCTCGGCTGGATCCCGGACGACCCGGCTCATTTTGCCGATCACAGTGTTGAGCGGTTGGAACACGCCGGCCAGCCCCTTTGCTTCAGAAGCGGTCAAGTGTTTGACAATGCAGGCGCTGAGGATTTCGGCGGCATGATTGTGGTTTTCCGCGGCGCACAGGATGCATCGCGTTGGAGAGGTTTGCCTCAGTTTGGCGCGCAATCCTTCGGCCAGCAACCCGGCGGCGGAAGCATCTTCTTGTTCGTACGTTTCCACGCTGGGCAAGGCGGTGGCCAACTCGGACGCCTCGGCGATGGCCGCGACCAGAGCAAAGCGATCAGCCGTGACTCGCGGATTGAAGATTTCAACGCCGCTGACCTCGCATACTTTCCGGCCCGATTGAGCCGCGACATTGATCCGAAAGCGGCCGCGGGCCCGGCGAATCGCCGCAACAACTTGGTCGTTGGTCATGGCTACGACCAGGCGATCAAAATTGCCGGACTGCTGGGCCTCCCACAGGAAAAGCCCGGTCTGGATCGCTCCAAAGCCAAAGCCAACGAAGGTTTTTTTCCGTGCAGCCATTGTTGGATGGAATCCCAGTCAATTGCGCTCACCAGACGGTGTAACCTCCGTCGATATTGAAAATGCTGCCGGTGGCAAACGACGAGGCGTCGGAAGCCAGAAATACGATCGAGCCTTTAAGCTCATCCAAACGCCCGTAACGTTTCATGGGCGTGTTGGCGAGGTTGCGCTCCAGGATTTCGGGAATTTTTGCGCTGGCGGCGGTTTGTTGCGTGTGGATGAAGCCGGGCGCGATTGCGTTGACGCGGATGCCATACTGTGCCCACTCGGAGGCCATGCCGCGCGTCAGATGCGCCACCCCGGCCTTGGCCACGCAATAAGTGACGTTGTGCCGCGGGAAGAGGTTGCCGATGACCATCCAGTTAATGGAGGCAATGTTGATGATCCTGCCTCCCTGGCCGCGTTGGATCATGTGCTGCGCGACACGCTTGCCGAAGTAGAAAAGGCTCGAGAGGTTCGTATCAATGATGCGCCGCCATAGATCGTCGCTGACTTCATGCAAGGCGACTCCCTCGGATGGGATCGCCGCGTTGTTCACCAAAATGTCAATCTTGCCGAAACGCGCAAGGACGTCGCTGACGAACGAGTCAATTTGTTCCGTGCGGGTGACGTCCAGCTTGCCAAACCAAGCGCGCCGACCCAGATGCTCAATTTCGGATTTGGTCGCCATGCCGAGGTCTTCTGCCACATCACAGATGGCCACATTAGCTCCCGCTTCCGCAAGCGCCAGGGCGTGCTGTCGGCCAAGATTCTGCGCGCCGCCCGTCACGATCGCCACCTGGCCGTCGAGTTTGAATTGATCGAGCACATTCATGGCATTTTTCGGTTTGCCACAGGTCGTTTACCCGCCGGCCATGTCTTGTCACCATAGGCCTTTGTCCAATCGCTTAGAAAGCCTTGCATGCGTTTGTCCGTAAAGGAGTGTTCAAACAGCGGTTTCAGGAACTCCATGCGCATGGTGATCATGTCTGTGCCGTCGGCGGCGTACTCTCCGAAACTGCGCGGGAAACGACCCGCCGATAAGATTTTCGTCGTGAATCCACTGCGGTCGAAAATCGCCCGGACCGGGGCGACAATCCGCACCGGCTCATCTTGTTCGAGGTCGAGCGGACCGTTAAAAAGCGCAACGATGTCAGCCCCCGCTTTGGCCGCGAGGAACGCCTGCGCCACGGTGCTGACCGCGGTGACTGCGAGCCTGATTTTGAGATTCTCCCGCTTCAACTGCCGCACCGCGGTAATGCCGGCCATGCTCATCGGAATTTTCACGATGATCCGGTTGGAAAACGCGCTCAACCACCGCGCCTGGGATTTGAGCGGTTCGACTTCCTTCCAGCCGATCACCTGGCAGAACACCGGACCGGGCGAGGCTTCCAGCACGGCGCGAAGGGCCGCCTTCATTTCTGTGCCCGCTTTGGCGATCAGCGAGGGATTGGTGGTGACGCCGTCAATGACGCCCCATTCGCGGGCGGCAAGGATTTCCTGTGGATTGGAGCTGTCGAGAAACAGTTGCATGGTCTTGGTATACGTTTTGTTTTAGAAAAGGTCATCAGCCAGTTCGCATAGCCATTTGGCGGTATGTTGCCGGCAAGCTTCATGAAACGCCGGTGAGAGCCGATAGAATTCCTGACGATGAAGAAACTGACCCTGGGCATCGCGCCGGCCAACAAATGGAAAGCTGTAGCAGTGAAAGACGTTGTGCCTGACCGACGGCCGCGCATCGGCGGCTGAAGCCAATTCCGAAAGACATTCTCGCGCCACCGGCGACCCATTGGCGGCTTCATGCCGGGCGTAGGCGAGGGCATCAGCCCACCAGCGCTGGAACAGTGCCGGGTGAAACTCCTGCAATAACTCCGCATAGATCAATTGGAGCATCGGTGACACTTTGAAATGCACCTTGCCACCGGTCGCGCGACCGAAAACCCGCCGCGTATCCCGGCCCAGGTCGTCGCCGGAATGCACGTCCAACATCAGTCCGAATTCGGACGCGATTTCGCACTGCGCGCGCGCGCGGCGTTCAAGCCCCCCCAGTCCGTCCGGACAGCGGTAATCGTGCCCCTTCTCCTGCCCGAAATTTGGCGCAAGGTGCGTGATCGGCAAGCAGCGCCGCTGGATTTCGCGGGCGAGAAAGAACACCTCCTCATCCGTCGTCAGACAATCGAAGGCCGCCACCTCCGGCGGATGTTCGTCAATCGTCAGTTCCAGATCAAATGCCACTCCCGCCTTCAACGAGGCGATGTAGGCCGCGAGTTCGCCCACGGTCTTGAGCGTGTCCCAGTACTTGCCGACAAAACGTCCGACGGCAGCGGAATCGAGCCGATGGTTACGGCCACCGATCTTGAAAGAGCGTGTGTGATGCTCAATCACGCCGCGGCGTTCGCCGGCGTCGGGAATTTTCTGCGCGAGGAAGGCTTCGGCTTGGCCCGGCGAAGATTCGTTCAAGGCCGAATAGTTGACTATGTCCGCCATGTCCAACGTAAAAAAGGAATAGTAACGCGCTGCCTGGATGACGCGTTTGGCACGCTCGACGCCTGCCGCCCCTCGCTTCACCTGCACGTGGTCAGCGTCCGCACCGTAACGAAGCGGGTGGTCGGATTTCAATGCGGCCAGCACCCCTGCCACCCACAAGCCTTCATAAGTGCTGCCAGTCCATCCGGCCTCGATCAGTCCGATCCCGGTTGAATAGTTGGTTTCCGGAGGGCGGGCGGCAAGCAGATCGTCGAGCAGGCTTAACTCGCGAATGGAGTTCTGAATGGAATTGGCGGCCATGCCCCGCCGGGTCATGGCGTCAAAAATACCCGGCCACACTTGCGTGGTCATACGCGTGCCAACCCCCAATCGCGGGGTGGCAGCGAGAGCTTGCGGACCTTTGTCAGGTCTCAGCAACCGGCAATATCGGTCCAAGACCGCCGCGTCCGTGGAATACACTTCCAACCTGTCCCCGTTGGGCAATTTCCATTCATCAAGCGGCCGTCCCTGCACCGCGGCAACTTCAGTCTGTCCCAAGCGCAGAAACACATCTTGCCCATCCTGAAGGCTGGCCAAAAACCAGGCCGCATTCCGGGTCACGGAAACTGAGCCGTTCCAAGGTCGAATCGTGTCAGAGGCCGGCAGCGGCGCGCCATTGCGCAAAGCACTCGCGGTGGCGATCCATTCATGCTTGGCCGCCCGAACCTGCTCGCACGCTCTGGCGACATCCCAAGTGCCCGTGTCCAGCACGCCGGGATTCTCTGCCGGGTTAATATCGAGTTGGCCGAATTTCACGCTTGCTCTTTCAAATAGACTGCCTTGTGCCGGGTGAAAAACTCAATGCCGCTGTCGCCCGCTTCGGGATTGCCGCGACCACTCTCCTTGACGCCACCGAACTCAAGCTGCGGCTCCTTGTACGCCGTGGGCATGTTGACATGACACAACCCGACCTTGCTCTCGGCGATGAACCTCTGCGTCTTCGCAAGGTCACGGGTGTAAAGGGATGAAGCCAGGCCGTAAGGGGTGTCGTTGGCCAGGCGGATGGCGTCGTCGAAATCAGCCGCTTTGAGCACCACCAACACCGGTCCAAAAATCTCTTCCCGGGCGATGACCATTTCCGAGGCGACCTCCGCGAACACGGTCGGCGCAATGAACCACCCATGCGCATGCCGGCCTTCAGTCAGCGCGCCGCCTCCGGTGGCCAGGTGCGCTCCTTCTTGCTTGCCCACCTCGATGAACTTGAGAATCGTTCCGTATTGCTGGCTTCCGCAAACCGGCCCCATCTTCACCGTTTCATCGCTGCCGTCTCCGACAACAATTGCTTTGACGCCGGCAGTCAGCTTGGAGAGGAAGGCGTCGTGAATCCCCGCTTCCACGATCACCCGGCTTGTGGAAGTACACCACTGACCGCTGCAACCAAACCCCCCGATGATCGCGGCTTCAACGGCCTTGTCGAGGTCCGCGTCGGCGAGCACTACCAAAGGATTCTTGCCGCCAAGTTCCAGTTGAATCTTTGTGTCACGGCCCGCGAGCTTTTTGGCGATGCCCAGACCGACTTCGGTTGAGCCGGTGAACGACAACGCCTTTACTGCGGGGTGCGTGACAATCGTGTCGCCAATCACCGAACCGCGGCCGAACACGAGGTTGGCGACGCCTGGCGGCAGCCCGGCCGAGTGGAGTGATTCGAATAATAAAGCCGCAGACATGGGCGTGAGGTCTGCCGGTTTCAGCACACAGGCGTTACCGGCGATCAAAGCGGGGATGAGTTTGCGGCAGGCGACATTGAGCGGGAAATTCCAAGGCGTGATGAGAGCAGCCACGCCCAATGGTTCGCGGCGCAACAGGCAGGTGACGCCGGGCAACTCGGATGGCCGCAAGGCCCCCGCAGTGCGGCGGCCTTGACCCACTTGAAATTCCGCTTCCTTCAACGCGGCCGAGAATTCAGCGCGAGATTCGCGAAGCGTTTTGCCGTTTTCACGGGTGATGGCCCGGGCAAACTCATCTTGGCGAGCGCCGAAATTCCTGAGAAATTCCTGCAGCAATGCCGACCGCCGGGGCATGGGCGTAGCCGACCATGCGGGAAACGCCTCGGCCGCGATCCGAATGGCGGCCTCGGCATCCGCCGGGGTCGAATCTTGCGTTTCGCAAATCAGCTCCTCACGGCGGGCGGGATTGAAAGACTGCCGGCGACGCCCGGAAGCCGAGTCCATCCATTTTCCGCCAATATGATTTTGTAGTATTCGCATAACTCGAAGCCGGAAGCCATGCCAAGCGCTCAGGTATTCACTCCACCGTCAACCAGCGCTTCCGGAGCTTCCAGCAACTCCACTATCCGCCCCAGGAACCCGGCAGCCGGTCCCCCATCCAGGACCCGATGATCCACCGACAGGCAAAGCCGGATGGTGGTGCGGACTTCGAGACGGCCATCCACGACATAAGGCCGGGGCGCGGCGCGTCCCACGGCCAGCATGCTGCTTTGGTGCGGCGCAATGACGGCCGCAAATTCGTCGGTGCGCGTGGCGCCGAGGTTTGAGAGACTGGTCACACCCCCTGAAAGCATCTCGACGTTGAAGCGGCCTGTCCGCGCAGCTTCGACCAATCGCGCCCGCTCCTTGGCGAGTTGCACGAGGGGTAGTTTCTGTGCGGCGCGAATGACGGGTATCAGCATGCCATCAGACAACCCCACGACCACGCCGACGTCGGCGTCGGCATAGCGCTCGATGCTGTTTTCCCGCCAAACCGCGTTGGCCGCGGGGAAATCGCGCAGTGCCAGGGCCTGCGCACGCAAAAGAAAATCGGTCACCGTGACTCTGACACCGCATTCTCTTTCCATGACTTCGAGCAGTTCCTCCCGCATTTTGACGAGGTCAGTCGCGTCCGCTTCCGCGCGGAGGTAGAAGTGGGGAATCATCGCGAAACTCAGCGCCGTGCGCTCGGCGATAGTGCGCCGCATGATCGAAACCTGACCGGGGCCGGTTGGCGCGGCTTTGGGGGCCGCTGATGCCATCGCAGCGGTGCCCTGACTGGCGGCGGCCTTCAACACATCCGCCTCGATGATCCGCCCTGTGCGTCCGCTGCCTTGCAGGCGGGTCGCGTCCACTCCAAGTTCTGCCGCGCGGCGACGCGCGCGTGGGCTGCTGGCGGGTGCCGCCGCTTTTTCCGGATGCTCGTTCCCGGGTGGGAGTGAAACGACGAGGGGGATGGCCGAATCAACTCGCGGCGAATCGGCGCGCGGCTTATCTTTGCGCGGCGGCGGCACTTTGACTGGCGCTGTTCCACCCTCCACAGCTTCATTTTCCGCAACGAGACAGCCAATAAGCTGCCCCACTTTTACCACGGAACCGGGTTGAGGAGACTCCTTCGGAATGCGCAACACTCCACTGTCAGCGGCCGCAATATCCTGGGCCGCTTTTTCACTCTCCAAGGTGAATAGCGGTTCGCCACTTTTGACTTGCTCGCCGTCTTGCTTGAGCCAGCCCAGGAAAGTGCCTTCATCCATGGACCAGCCGAGCCGCGGAATCGTGATGTCGAAAGGCATAAGTGTTTCCGGCCCCGGTTATTCGCCGCACAGATCACGGATGGCCTTGGCAATTCCGTCAACGTCAGGCACAACCGCGTTTTCGAGCGAAGGACTGTACGGGGTGGGTGCGTGGGCGCCGTTAAGACGCCGGATAGGAGCATCCAACTGGTCAAAGCCACGGTCGGAGAGTTGCGCCGCAATCTCCGCGCCGATGCCACAAGGCCCGAATGATTCATCCACGATCAACAGCCGTCCGGTCTTGGCAACGGAGTTCAAAATGGTTTCAATATCCAGCGGCGCAACTGTGCGCGGATCAATCAACTCAACCGAGATGTTTTCCCCGGCCAGAGCCTCACACGCCTGAAGCGTCTTATGCACCATCAACGCCAGTGCGACCACCGTCACGTCTTTTCCCTCGCGAACCACCGATGCCTTTCCGAATTCCATGAAATACTCCCCGGTGGGAACCGGGCCTTTCCTGCCCAGGAGCTCGCGGTGTTCCAGGAAGAGAACCGGGTCGTCGCAATTGAGCGCCGTCTTGAGCAGACCTTTGGCGTCCTGCGGGGTCGCGGGCACCACCACTCTCAGACCGGGGAATTGGGCATACATGGAGTAATAGCTTCCGGAATGGTGCGTGGCCGCCGAATGGCCGATGCCAATGCAGCCGCGCAAGAGGATCGGCATTTTCAACCGCCCGCTGCTCAGGTATTGCATCTTGGCAATCTGGTTGATGATTTCAGCCGCCGCATCGAGAACAAAATCCGCGAACATAAAATCCACGACCGGCCGGGTCCCGCTCATCGCGGCTCCACAAGCCAGCCCCACGAAGCCGCGCTCACAAATCGGCGTGTCGCACAGCCGCTCGGGGCCATATTTTTCAAACAGGCCGGTCGTGGTGGCAAAATTGCCGCCGCGTTGGCCGATGCCTTCACCCAGCACAAAGATTTTTGGGTTGTTGGCGAATTCTTCGGTTAACGCCTCCAGCGTGGCTTTCATGAACGTCAGCACTCGATCCGGTTTTGGGGGCTTGGGCGGACTACTATGGCCGTCGGGGGCAACTGGTCTTGGAGAGGAAACCGCAAAAACATGGTGGGTGGCTGATTCCGCGGCAGGCGGCGGACTGTTTTCGGCGAACTTGTGCGCTTCGTCCACCAGCGCGGCAATCTCCTTGTCAATGCTGGCAAGCTCCACCGCTTCCGCCAGTTGGCTTTCCAGCAAATAGTTTTTGAAAGAGACGACGGGGCATCGCTCTTTCCATTGGTCAACTTCGGCGCGCGTCCGGTAACCGAAATCGCCCATTCCCTCGGCGTGGGCGCGCGTCCGATACGTCTTGCACTCAAGCAACGTTGGACCGCCGCCACACCGCGCCCGCTTCACCGCCTCCTGCGCGGCTTGCTGCACGGCCAGCACGTTGTTTCCGTCCACTTCCACGGCGGGCAGACCATAGGCCGCTCCGCGTTCAGCCACGTGGGGATTGCCGGCCGAATAAACAAACGGGACCTCCGTTGCGTACTGGTTGTTTTCACAGACGAACAGGGCCGGCAATTTCCAAATGCCCGCCATGTTCAGGCCTTCATGAAAGGCGCCGTTGTTGACCGCGCCATCGCCGAAAAAAGCCACCGCAACATGTTTGCTTTTCAGGAGTTTGAAACTGTAAGCCGCGCCCGCCGCCTGCAGAATGCACGATCCGACGATGCCGCTGGTGCCCATCATACCAACCTCGGGCGCGAACAAATGCATGCTGCCTCCCCGGCCGCGAGAGCAACCCGTTGCCCGGCCATACAACTCCGCAAAGAGATGTCGCGGCTCAAGTCCCTTGGCCAGCGCGTGCCCGTGTCCGCGATGAGTGCTGAAGACCATATCGTCTTTGTCCAGTTCGGCGCAGACACCGGTTGCAACCGCCTCCTGGCCAACATAGGTATGACAAGCCCCAGGAATCAATCCACGCTGATGCGATTTGGCGAGCTGCTCTTCACAAAGCCGGATCAAAACCATCTGACGATATAATTTGATTAAACCCGATTTTTTCACTGGCGGTTCAAGTGCGGTTGCCGACATGCTGGCCTTATGGTAAGATCTGCATCAGTAGATTGCTCGCTTTTTTCGGCGATTTTTATCTTGTTTTTATTGTTTTTGGGTTGTTCCAGGCTCACGCGCTGCCTGTGACGGCGCAGAGGGTGATCAGCCAACGAACGTCTCCCCCACCGCAGAATTTCACGGGCAACGATCTGCGACAAACGCAACTTCCTCGGTCCTCGTCCAGTTTTTCGCCCCGCGCAACGGTGTTGGCCGGATGTGCGGATAGAGGACGATCTTTCCATCAGTTTCGGTATTCTTCACCATTTCCAGCGCACGAGGGAGTTGGTCCAGACTGCCGACCCTTGTCATGTGCCGGCCGACTTCAATGCGGCCGCTGCAAACGAGGCGCAGCGTCTCGGCAACGTCCGCCGGCGTGCCACCGCTTGAGCCCACAACGCGGATGTCGTCGTAGTGAACCCGAATGGTGTCGAGCGGAATCTGGTGCTCGCCCTGTTTTAAGCCGGCGAAAAGATCGAGCACTCCGCCCCGGGCCAGCCACTGCTGCGCCTGTTCCTGCAGCCGGGCGTTGGCCACCGCGATGATAATGTCATCCGCGCCCAATCCCCCGCTCACCTGCCAGAGAACTTCCCTGCCCTTGTCCCCAAGGACGGCGTGGAGTTGAACTCCCGCGACCTCTGCCCGGTGCGCAAGATTCTCCCTGATCCACGCCAGTCGTTCCGCGGCCACGTCCGCCACGATCAGGTGGCGGGGGCGAAAACGCAGCGCGGCTTCCGCGTGGATGCGACCCATCGGTCCAGCTCCCACGATCATGGTAATGCCGCCATTCAAAAGGCCAAGTTGAGGGCGGCGCGGGGCATGGGGCGAATCCTGCCGAATGTGCAAGTGGCGGTCCTGCGCCGATACGACGCAGGAAATCGGTTCGCACAACGCCGCCGCAAAGAAAGGCAGATTCGAGTCCGGAATGGGCAGCAGGCATTCGCCGGCGATGACTTCCTCTGTCACCAGCATGAATTGCGCAAGGTGTCCCGGCAGCGTGTAGCCGACGGCCACTTTCATCATGCCCGCCGCCTGGTTGTGATAGCGTTCGCGGAAGCGCATCGGCGCCACATCCACCGCCGGTTGGATGACGTAGCGTTTTCCAACGGGGAAGCGATGGCCGACATTTCGTCCGGCAGCCACCACGGTCACGCAACCCTCGTCACCGAGCTGGATTGGGAATTGCGCCAGATCCCAGCCATTGACGAAAATGTGGTCGCTGCCTTGCGCGATCAGTTTCAGGTTGGAGGCGCATACGCCGGCCGCATCCACGCGCACCAACAGTTGATCTTGATTCGGCTCGGGAACGGGTATCTTCTCGACGCGCAGATTCTCGAAGCCCGCCCCGTGCAACCGCACGGCCAGCATGGTCTTGGGTAACGGTTGGTCCGGGTTCATGCCCTTTTGAAGGAGGGTGCGTGGATGCCCATCGCGTGACGAGCGCGTGTGACTCGCATCCCTTTTTCCATGCGGCGGTTTGGGTGAGTGGTTGCTCCAGTCAGACTTGTTCCTCCACGACTGGATTGGTCAGCGCGCCAATCCGGTCAATCTCAATGGTAACGCTGTCGCCCGGCTTGAGGAAGATTGGCGGCTTGCGGGCGGCGCCGATGCCATGGGGCGTGCCGGTCAAAATCACGGTTCCGGGCAACAGCGTGGCGCCGCCGCTGACGAAAGAGATGAGCGTCGGCACGTCGAAAATCATGTCCGCCGTATTCCAGTCCTGCATCACCTGGCCGTTGAGCACGGTTTTGATCTTCAGTGCCGCCGGATCCGGGATCTCATCCTTGAGCGCGAGGCATGGGCCAAGTGGGGCAAACGTATCGAACATCTTGCCGCGACACCACTGTCCACCGCCCCATTTTCCCTGCCAGTCGCGCGCGCTGACGTCGTTGGCGCAAGTGTAGCCGAGGACGTAATCCAACGCGCGCTCCCTGGCGACATTCTTGCACGACTTGCCGATGACGACCGCCAGTTCGCATTCGAAGTCCACTTCGTCGCTTCGCAAGTGCCGGGGGAGAATAATCGGGTCGCCGGGGTTTTGAATTGCGCCCGGCAGTTTTAGAAACACGATCGGGTGCCGCGGTTCCGGCAGGTTGCCCTCGGCGGCGTGGCGGCGGTAGTTCAAGCCGATGCAGACAATGCTTGTCGGGACAACGGGGGCGAGGAGTTTTTTGATCCTGGCACGTGCTGGAGTGACTTCAAATGCACCGAAGATATCGCCCGCAATTTGCAGGGCCGAACCGTCGGATTGCTGCGCCCCGTAGCGCACAAAACCGTTCGTTTCTTGATAGCGGATGATTTTCATGTTGGATTCATTTGCGGGCAAGGCATTTGCCCCCGCCCGGCATGGTTATGCCTGCGGTTTTACTCCATTGACGATGTTGGGCGGCGCTTGACCGTGAACGGCAAGCGCAGCAATGCAGGCCGCGGATTCACGCAGTCGCTTCACTGCCGCCGGGCTGGCCGAAGCGATGTGCGCCGCGAGAATCACATTCGGCAGCTTGAGGATCGGATGGGACGCCGGGATGGGCTCGGGGTCGAATACATCCAGCGCCGCGGCGCCGAGCCTGCCGCTCTGCAAGGCGGCCACAAGCGCGTTACTGTCCACAAGGTCACCGCGACCGACGTTGATGAAAATGGCAGCGGGCTTCATCTGCGCAAACGTTTTGGCGTTGAACATGCGCCGGGTCTGCGGCGTGGAGGGACAATGGGGCGTGACGATGTCGCTCTGCGTCAGAAGTGTGTCCAGCGAAGCTGCGGCTTCCGCGCCGGCGTTGGTGATCTCTGCCGCGGGAACCGCCGGGTCAAACAGAAGCACTCGGCACTTGAACGGCAGCAGCCGGCGCACCACCTCGCGGCCGATGCGTCCGAATCCAATCACACCCACGGTCAGGGTCTTGAGAGTCTGCATGGCGGTCAAGGGAACGGGCAGACCCCATTTCCCTTCGTGCAGTTGGAGCGTGTTCGGAACCACCTGTCGCGTGGTCGCAAGTATGAAGGCCAGCGTGTGATCGGCCACTTCATCCATGCAGTAGTCCGGGACGTTGCAGACGGGGATATTGCGGCTCCGCGCCGCTTCGAGGTCCACATTGTCCACACCAATCCCGTAGCGGACGATGGCCCGTGCCTTTTTCATCGCGCCAATGACATTGGCATTGATTTTGGCGAATTGAACGATGACGGCGTCGGCGCCGGAGACTAACGCGATCAGTTCGGCCTCTGTCTTGCATTGTTTGCCGATCAGTTCGATGTTCTTCGATTGGAGAAGTTGATTCTCGAGGCTGAGATCCGTGAAAGTCCAGTCGGTAATGACGACTCTGGGTTTGGTAACGCTCATAATTTAACAAGTCAATAATAACTGGCGGCGACTGTCACGTTTCCAGTCAACCCCCTTAATTCGATGATCTCCTTGTCCTTGTCAAGTCCGGTCCACGGCTGGCCGTTGACCATGACGCTCTTGATTCTCGCCGCCTTGGGGTGGCGGAGCCGCAGAATGACGCTCTCAACCGGCCTGCGATTCGGCATCTCGATGGTGGCCGTGATCTTTGAGTTGTCCCCGTCCGAGACGATCTCATAGGCCAGATTCCCAAAGCAGGTTGGGGCATTGCTGAGGGCAATCCTCCTGCCCTGTTGGAGCCAGGCGCGAGGCGTGGCTCGCGCCACCCAGAGGGACTGGCCATTCCAGAGCCTGGCCTCCCGCATAAGTTCGTCCCAGGAGGCCGCCTCAGGATGCTCGCGGGCCATCTGGCAAAGCCCCTCGAGGTTCCTGGCGGCCAATTGCCTGGTGAACTGGCGCGCCGTTTGCCCGCTGCCGGCCTTGGTTACAAAAACACCGTGCTCCGGCATGTAAACCGGCCCGTTGTCCAGATCGCTGATACGAAACGTGAAACCCGTCTTTCCACTCCAAACGGTGATCCGACTGTCCAAGCCTGGGCGACTGTTGGGAGCATACAGGAGCGGCACAACAATTCCACGCCTGGCGTTGCCCGCGGCCCGCGATCTCCACCTCTGTCCGCCTGTCACCCTCGTGCCCTTGTCCTCCGCCAGGGGCGCTACCGGCCCGATCTTTGCCACATAAGGCTCCAGCCGGCCGTCGAACTCCTTATTCTCCGTTCCAGACTGGAAACCCCATTCAATTTCCACATCCATCCGCTTCCACGTCCCGATGTTCGGGCCGAGCATACGGATGGCAGGCACAGGCGGCCTGACACCGGACTTCTCATCGTCGCAGAACATCGCGACCATTTCCGTAGCGGCAGGGACGCGGGCGCTATAAGCCGAGTCCATTTTCAGGGTAGGATCGCTTTTGTAAATCCACGTGCGCCGATCCACTGCGATCTCCGGACCGCTGAGGACTCTGTCCACGGTCCACCCAAACCAGCCGAACGCCGTGGGGTAGGACCTGACTTCGACCGATTCCGGAGAAGGAATCGCCTGAGCATCCGCCGGCCAGTGCAGTTCCACTTTTGATAGTCTTCCAAGCCTCCCGTCCAGAGCAACCCCGCCTGAAGCTGGCCTTTCGGTGGTGGGAGCAACGGCTTCAGCAAGTCAGGCATGTCATAATATATGCTTTTTAACTGTTGCTGTGGCAATGTGGTGAAAGCCGTCCGATACACCTTGTCCATCCGATCGAGGCGCCGCGGGATGAAATAAGCTTCCGGTTTCTCCTGGACTGCCAAGCCGGCCCGCCACGCATACGCCCACGGCGCAATGTCCACCGGTTGGCCCGCCAGTCTGTCCAACTCGGTATTCTTCAGCGCTGTCGGCGGGAGTCCCCGCGTCTCCGCCGCAAACGCCACCCCGGCGCCCATCATGGCCAATGCGGCCACGACTCCCATACGCATGATTCGCTTGTGCATCGTCTCTTCTTCTTGTTCCACCACCAATGGCTTGCAGCGCCCGCTGAACAGATGCCCAAAGACCTTGTGCAGCCTGTCCGCTGATAATCTGGTCGCTTCGATTGAAGTTGATGTTAAGTTATCCGCAACAGGAGGCCAGTTGTTTTCGCTGGATTTTTCGACGTTTTTCCTGCTTCAAAAGATGCCGTCGAAAGGCGGAAAAAAAGAGAAATACAGGAAGATCATGAGTCAAACAAAGATCCCCAAACGTGTATTGGTCACCGGCTCCGGGACAGGTATCGGCCGGGAAATCGCGCTGGAGTTCGCCCGCCAGGGCGCCGACGTGGCGCTTCATTACTCGCACCATGACGCCGGTGCGTGTTCGGCAGTCCTGGAAATTCAAACCATGGGCCGGCGCGCCGAGGGGTTTCAGGCGGACTTCAACGACGTGGCGCAGGCGCAATCCCTCGGCCGGCAGGCCATCAAGTTTCTCGGCGGCGTGGATTGTCTCGTGAACATTCCCGCGCAGTTTTTCCTCACCCAGGTCGTTGCAGAAGACATGTTGAAACACGGCGGCGGAGCGATTTGCAACGTCACTTCCATCCACGGCGTTTCCGGCGCACCCGAACATTCGGTCTGTGCCGGCACCAAGGGGGCGATTACGTGCCGGAAGTGTGACTCATTTTGTCGGGGCGGTGCTGTGGTGAGACGATGTGCCGGTCTTTTTGGCCAGGTCAAGTCATTTGGCGAAAAACCATCCGAAAATCGTGAAAAAACAACGGCATCCGAGATTTGATTGGCTTACTGTCTGTCACATCAGAAAAGCAAGATGAGCCTTTCAGAAACTCTGCCCTCCGATGTCAGGCGCCGACACCGCAAGATGTACGCCATTGCCTTCACCGCGGCGATCGGTGGATTTTTATTTGGCTACGATCTGTCTTTGATCGGCGCGGCGAATATCTATCTCAAGGACCAATTTCACCTTTCCGAACAGGCGCTCGGTTTTGCCACGGGCAGCGCCTCGCTGGGCTGCGTGTTCGGACCGTTTCTGGGCGCCTGGCTGTGCGACGCCATTGGCCGTGAACGGACCATGCTTGTCGCGGCCGGGTTGCTGGCCATTGGAGCCACGTTAACGGCGATGGCGCCCAACATTGCCGTGTTCAATGCCTTCCGCCTCGCGGGCGGAGTCGGCGTTGGCCTCTGTTCGGTAGCGTCCCCGATGTACATCGCGGAAATGGCGCCCTCGAACATGCGGGGCAAACTGGGTCTTATGTACCAGTTCGCCATCGTGGCAGGTTCGACCGCCGCGCCGTTGATTGCCTACGTTCTGGTTCGCACGCTGCCAGACACACTTTGTTGGCGGTGGATGTTTGCCTCCCAAACATTCGTGGTGCTGATCTTTGCTGTCTTCTTATTGCGGCTTCCACCCAGTCCTCGTTGGCTGGCGCAGAAGGGGAGAGCGGATGAGTCCCTTGCGGCGCTGACCAAGGTGCATGGCCGGGAAAACGCCAGACTGGAATTGGATGAAATCCAGGCTTCTCTGGCGGAAGAACAAGGAGGCATCGCGGAATTATTCCAGCCGGGAATTCGTCATGCTCTTGTCATCGGCTTGTTGCTGGCTTTTTTCAATAATTGGACCGGATGGTCAATGATGGGGGGCTATATTCCGATGCTCTTCCAAATGGCAGGAGTCCAGCAGCGTCATGCCGCAATTCTCGAGTTTTCATTTACCTACCTAGCAATGGCCGTCTGGACCGTGGTCGCGATGGCGTTGGTGGATCGGCTCGGCAGGCGGCCACTCTGGATCTGGGCCTCCATCGGCATGGCCATCATCACCGCAGCCACAGGAACGGTGTTTCATTTTCAACTCCATGGCGCGGTCATCTTGCTGGTCATCACGCTCTGCACCGTCCCGCATGGTCTGGCGATCGGGCCATTGCCGTGGCTGATGATGTCCGAAATTTTTCCAACGCGCATCCGTGCCAAGGCAGTGGCCGTCACCACAACCTTTCTGTGGTTGACAATTTATTCCGGCACGCAATTCTTCCCGATGATGATCAGTTGGTCGAAGGCAGCGATCGGTTCTGCCGGCGGAGCCTTTTGGGTCTTTACAGCGGTTTCATGCCTGTCCGCGCTCTTCGGCTGGAGAATGCTGCCCGAGACAAAGAGCCGGACATTGGAGGACATAGCTCGTTCCTGGCATCGCGAACCGGCCCCGGTCTTGCCGGCTTCGGCGTCTGATACCGGCGCCAAAATATAAGGGAATTCTCGATGAAAGTTGATCTTAACGGCCAGGTGGCGCTCGTCACGGGCGCAGCCCGAGCCCGCTGGACGAATGGCAACGCATCCTCGCCGTGGACCTGACCGGGCTGTTCCTTGTCAGCCGGGCGGCCACCCGGGCGATGATTCCTAGCCCGACTTTCTCTACTGGAAGGGGGATGACTGCATAAGTGGTTCAAAACACGCGGTCGGGCCAAAAAGGTCTGCACCAAACTTATTCGGGCAGCAGTTGGCCTTTCTGCGTGATGCGCGGCGGC
>Ga0326727_10013359_pt1 | contig 18312 bp, 15 predicted proteins | sample MB2enrmetagenome_FD_207643 | JGI IMG/M metagenome (GOLD analysis project Ga0326727, IMG submission 207643) | Lab enriched peat soil microbial communities from McLean, Ithaca, NY, United States - MB29MY | ecosystem: Environmental > Terrestrial > Soil > Wetlands > Peat | place: USA: New York...
ATGAGCCCAATAACCAGCCCGCCCAAACATGTCAACCACTGTGTTCCCCGCGTCCGCGGGGATGAGCCGGCTCTCATGATGATCCAAATCATCATCATCATGTGTTCCCCGCGTCCGCGGGGATGAGCCGTTACTCCCTATTTTTGAGCGTAGCCACGAACAGTGTTCCCCGCGTCCGCGGGGATGAGCCGTTGGCCTTGGTTAACAATTATTGCGATTAATTGTGTTCCCCGCGTCCGCGGGGATGAGCCGGCTCTCATGATGATCCAAATCATCATCATCATGTGTTCCCCGCGTCCGCGGGGATGAGCCGCTATCCAGTAATAGTCCTGCTGGCCCCAAAACGTGTTCCCCGCGTCCGCGGGGATGAGCCGGCGCGGCTCAGGGCATCGGCATCTTTCAGGCGTGTTCCCCGCGTCCGCGGGGATGAGCCGTATCGCACTATGTCCCGGTAGCCTTCGGCTTGGTGTTCCCCGCGTCCGCGGGGATGAGCCGTTAGTCTTGGTTAACAATTATTGCGATTGATTGTGTTCCCCGCGTCCGCGGGGATGAGCCGGGCGAGAGGCAGTAGTAGTCCTCAGCGCCTCGGTGTTCCCCGCGTCCGCGGGGATGAGCCGATAAAACCTGAGACCGAAAACGTAACGTAACAGTGTTCCCCGCGTCCGCGGGGATGAGCCGTGAGCGTCTTCTGTTCGTACTCCTCTTTCGTGGTGTTCCCCGCGTCCGCGGGGATGAGCCGCGCCCCCGGCTGATCTATACGGCCCCTGATGGGTGTTCCCCGCGTCCGCGGGGATGAGCCGACGGCCCGGTCAAGGTGCGCGCCCTCGAGTACGTGTTCCCCGCGTCCGCGGGGATGAGCCGGCATTCAACACGGTGGCACTACAATGAGCGACGTGTTCCCCGCGTCCGCGGGGATGAGCCGCGTGAGTCCAACGAACGCAAGCCTCACCACAGGTGTTCCCCGCGTCCGCGGGGATGAGCCGGAGTATGATCCATGACTAATCAGCTCGCCTTGGTGTTCCCCGCGTCCGCGGGGATGAGCCGGATGACTATACCCGCAGCCGCTGGCAGATCGAGTGTTCCCCGCGTCCGCGGGGATGAGCCGGGAATATAGGGGATAATCTTGGGACATATGCGGTGTTCCCCGCGTCCGCGGGGATGAGCCGTGCTTCGCGGCGTCGGTGATGCTCATGGTTTGGTGTTCCCCGCGTCCGCGGGGATGAGCCGACTTTTCTGGGTCTGCATTGGGACACGGGTAAGTGTTCCCCGCGTCCGCGGGGATGAGCCGAAGCTGCGCAGGCCGAACGCCGCCGTCTCTCCGTGTTCCCCGCGTCCGCGGGGATGAGCCGGACATGGATAAACCCCGGACGTTGACCTTCACGTGTTCCCCGCGTCCGCGGGGATGAGCCGGTTATCAAAAGAGATCCGAGGTTGGCATAGGCGTGTTCCCCGCGTCCGCGGGGATGAGCCGCGGTATGAGTAACGAAGAGATGGTTCTGAGCAGTGTTCCCCGCGTCCGCGGGGATGAGCCGTAAAATGTCGCCTCGCCCATGGCTTAAACCATGTGTTCCCCGCGTCCGCGGGGATGAGCCGCCCCGCGCCCTGCCGCGTCTTCCGCCCCCACGTGTTCCCCGCGTCCGCGGGGATGAGCCGGAATCCGGTGGCTCTGCGGAACCTCTCGACATGTGTTCCCCGCGTCCGCGGGGATGAGCCGGAGGCAGAAAAGAAAGAGCCATGTTACGACTGGTGTTCCCCGCGTCCGCGGGGATGAGCCGGCCCTTCGACTTCGAGGTGACGGTTATCGTACGTGTTCCCCGCGTCCGCGGGGATGAGCCGGGTTGGAGCATGCCCCATATAATGTCTGCTAAGTGTTCCCCGCGTCCGCGGGGATGAGCCGATGGGAATATCGGTTCTAGTCTTAGGGAATTCGTGTTCCCCGCGTCCGCGGGGATGAGCCGTGTTGAGCGCCGTCTGCGCATAGGTGAGCGGGGTGTTCCCCGCGTCCGCGGGGATGAGCCGATCACGATCGACTATCTCTTCGACGAGGGCGAGTGTTCCCCGCGTCCGCGGGGATGAGCCGGCCTATCAGCACGCACTCACGGCCGAAGCCAAGTGTTCCCCGCGTCCGCGGGGATGAGCCGGCGGCTTTGATGTCCGCGCGGACTTCGAGGGCGTGTTCCCCGCGTCCGCGGGGATGAGCCGAGGATGCCGCCCCTCGACAACGCGACGGGGTAGTGTTCCCCGCGTCCGCGGGGATGAGCCGCAATCTCGTCGAGGGCGACTATCTCGCCACGAGTGTTCCCCGCGTCCGCGGGGATGAGCCGGCTCCGGTCACTCGTCAGGAGTGGGAGGCGGCGTGTTCCCCGCGTCCGCGGGGATGAGCCGGCTCTCATAGATGCCATTGAAACCGGCGTCTGGTGTTCCCCGCGTCCGCGGGGATGAGCCGCTTGACGCCAACAACAGAGTTGGCGCGAATCGTGTTCCCCGCGTCCGCGGGGATGAGCCGTCGGCGACATACTCGAGGGCGCGCACCTTGACGTGTTCCCCGCGTCCGCGGGGATGAGCCGGGGTCGATCGCGGCGAAGCCAAAAAAGGAATGGTGTTCCCCGCGTCCGCGGGGATGAGCCGGGCACAATGTTGACGGGATGATTACGCATTATGTGTTCCCCGCGTCCGCGGGGATGAGCCGGTAGGGGTACTCGAGCGGAACGCCGAAAAGCCGTGTTCCCCGCGTCCGCGGGGATGAGCCGGTTCCAGTCTTGTTCACGACCATGTTTTCATAGTGTTCCCCGCGTCCGCGGGGATGAGCCGCAAAAACTCTTTATAGAAAGCTCGCTCTTGAGGTGTTCCCCGCGTCCGCGGGGATGAGCCGCGTCCCATCGGCATGCGTGTCAAAATTGGCCGTGTTCCCCGCGTCCGCGGGGATGAGCCGGAAACTTTGGCGAAATAACAATTGATGTTTTTGTGTTCCCCGCGTCCGCGGGGATGAGCCGTTAGGGTCCGACTCGATCTCTTCCTCAACAACGTGTTCCCCGCGTCCGCGGGGATGAGCCGGACCAGCCATACCGGCCCGCGAGTATGCGGAGGTGTTCCCCGCGTCCGCGGGGATGAGCCGTGCGTCTCTCATGGCATCCTCCTTAGCAGACCGTGTTCCCCGCGTCCGCGGGGATGAGCCGGCCGGATTTATTACACGTTCGTCTGTCGTACCGTGTTCCCCGCGTCCGCGGGGATGAGCCGCGCGGGCGGCACGACGAAGGTATCGGGCAGGAGTGTTCCCCGCGTCCGCGGGGATGAGCCGCCTTCGAGGCTGCGCAGAAAGCTTTTCGGGCGGTGTTCCCCGCGTCCGCGGGGATGAGCCGCTTCTCGACTTGATCCTCCGGGTAGGTGATCCGTGTTCCCCGCGTCCGCGGGGATGAGCCTCGTGATAGTCGTAGACGGTATCCCGCGAATACGTGTTCCCCGCGTCCGCGGGGATGAGCCGCGTAACCTGGTCATCGAGTGCGGTTTCCGTTGGTGTTCCCCGCGTCCGCGGGGATGAGCCGACATGGGGCGCGTGCGCGGGTTTATGGCGACGTGTTCCCCGCGTCCGCGGGGATGAGCCGCATGATAATCTGCGGATGCGAGTAGCCTCGAGGTGTTCCCCGCGTCCGCGGGGATGAGCCGAACTCCGCGATACTCCCGTCTCAGCACTTCAGGTGTTCCCCGCGTCCGCGGGGATGAGCCGGCCCGGAGCCGGGGGACAGGCTCTTCTCCTGCGTGTTCCCCGCGTCCGCGGGGATGAGCCGATCCGCGCGAGCGGCGCGCCAGATCTCAGTCGGTGTTCCCCGCGTCCGCGGGGATGAGCCGTGCATCACGATCTACGACAAGGACGGCGCGATGTGTTCCCCGCGTCCGCGGGGATGAGCCGTTATCAGCTTAGATCTGAAGTTGGCATAGGCTGTGTTCCCCGCGTCCGCGGGGATGAGCCGTTGGCATAGGCTATGCGAATTCTCTGCTCGTTGTGTTCCCCGCGTCCGCGGGGATGAGCCGGCCCTGAGGCCGCGGCCGACAAGACGGGCGCAGTGTTCCCCGCGTCCGCGGGGATGAGCCGGGAAAATAATGAAATCCGTTATTGTTGATGGAGTGTTCCCCGCGTCCGCGGGGATGAGCCGTCAATGGAGATATATGGGTTGTTGGTAGTACGTGTTCCCCGCGTCCGCGGGGATGAGCCGGATTTTACCCCACAACTCCTCAGCGCTTTTTGGTGTTCCCCGCGTCCGCGGGGATGAGCCGACGGCGTCGAAATTATGTTTGATGACGGATCAGTGTTCCCCGCGTCCGCGGGGATGAGCCGCTTAGGGTTTTGTCGCCTTGAGTGCCTGGACCGTGTTCCCCGCGTCCGCGGGGATGAGCCGCGCTCATTTAACGATAGTAGTACGTATGTGCGGTGTTCCCCGCGTCCGCGGGGATGAGCCGCCCGTGCGGCCCAATGCTTTCTTTCTGTTTTTGTGTTCCCCGCGTCCGCGGGGATGAGCCGTGCTTTTTAGTCAATAGTTTGATGCAAAAAAAGTGTTCCCCGCGTCCGCGGGGATGAGCCGTTACCGGAACAATCCACTACATTTTAGGTTTTGTGTTCCCCGCGTCCGCGGGGATGAGCCGCGTCATGTTTTACAGTCTTTTTTAGCTCAAACGTGTTCCCCGCGTCCGCGGGGATGAGCCGCCACGCCCATACACAGCGCTCTACCGCTATACGTGTTCCCCGCGTCCGCGGGGATGAGCCGTGACGCAAATTGCGACAAATTGCGGAGTAATTGTGTTCCCCGCGTCCGCGGGGATGAGCCGTTGCTATGCAAGTACTCGAGCCTCTTGCGTAAGTGTTCCCCGCGTCCGCGGGGATGAGCCGCAATTAACGAAAATAAATAATCATGCGTTGACGTGTTCCCCGCGTCCGCGGGGATGAGCCGTAGACGGATCATATCCATATTGATCTTTATAGGTGTTCCCCGCGTCCGCGGGGATGAGCCGTTTAGAACAGGAGCTTTATCAGAAGAAGACTAGTGTTCCCCGCGTCCGCGGGGATGAGCCGTTGAAATACCTAGTAGGCGCATCGTAAGTAGTGTGTTCCCCGCGTCCGCGGGGATGAGCCGGGTTTCGATTGTTTTGTGATCGAAGCTCGGCAGTGTTCCCCGCGTCCGCGGGGATGAGCCGTCCGGGCCGGGGTTGAAAGCGTGCGAGATAGCGTGTTCCCCGCGTCCGCGGGGATGAGCCGTTCACGGACGCGCTCCTGAACGCCTGCCAGCGGTGTTCCCCGCGTCCGCGGGGATGAGCCGACGGAAATCGAGAACTGCCGGACCCGCATCCCGTGTTCCCCGCGTCCGCGGGAATGAGCCGGTGATAGCGAAGAAGGTCACCCCGGTGAAGGAGTGTTCCCCGCGTCCGCGGGGATGAGCCGGCCGGGCCGACGCTCGCGGCCTATCAGGTCTTGTGTTCCCCGCGTCCGAGGGGATGAGCCGCGATTCGCCCTCCCATTGGTCAACGAGCCAACGTGTTCCCCGCGTCCGCGGGGATGAGCCGACGCGGAAGAGGAGGTCACCGACTTCGAGGCGGTGTTCCCCGCGTCCGCGGGGATGAGCCGGAGCAGATCGAGTCCGACGCGGGCTGGCGGGAGTGTTCCCCGCGTCCGCGGGGATGAGCCGTTCCACTTCTTCGGGAGGGAGGAGAAGCGCATGTGTTCCCCGCGTCCGCGGGGATGAGCCGGAGGCGGGCGTGAACCATATCACGCTCGACAGGTGTTCCCCGCGTCCGCGGGGATGAGCCGCCCGAGACGGTGGGGGCATAACATGGCCAACAGTGTTCCCCGCGTCCGCGGGGATGAGCCGGCCGAATGGATCGCCGATATCCGCAAGTCGATGTGTTCCCCGCGTCCGCGGGGATGAGCCGGACTTCGAGGAGGTCCTGAAGCTCCTCAAGTCGTGTTCCCCGCGTCCGCGGGGATGAGCCGGCGTCCGCGTCGTCCATCTTCATGAGCTGGAGGTGTTCCCCGCGTCCGCGGGGATGAGCCGTGATCGCCGACGGAGCAGCATATCCAGTCGTCGTGTTCCCCGCGTCCGCGGGGATGAGCCGTCTCCCCTACCGGCCTCCAGCGCTTCACCCGGGTGTTCCCCGCGTCCGCGGGGATGAGCCGCGAGAGCTTGATATGCTTGTCGGAACCAACGAGTGTTCCCCGCGTCCGCGGGGATGAGCCGTTCGGGCTACCTTACAGCTCCTGCGAATGCGTGTGTTCCCCGCGTCCGCGGGGATGAGCCGATTCCTTCCTCGATCGGTTTCTCGTGGTACTCGTGTTCCCCGCGTCCGCGGGGATGAGCCGGCCGTCCAAAAGCGGGCGACGCTGGCGGCTCTGTGTTCCCCGCGTCCGCGGGGATGAGCCGCATCATGATGCCAGGGCTGTCGACACCCCAGAGTGTTCCCCGCGTCCGCGGGGATGAGCCGTCTTCAAGGACTCGCGAGACCGCTTGCGGAGGGTGTTCCCCGCGTCCGCGGGGATGAGCCGCCTACATGTGGGGTTATTGGTCAACATCGATCGTGTTCCCCGCGTCCGCGGGGATGAGCCATAGTTTGAAATGAATTGCAAGCCTACCAAAACGTGTTCCCCGCGTCCGCGGGGATGAGCCGCTTTGCGCCCCCAGCGAATAACCGACGTTCTTGTGTTCCCCGCGTCCGCGGGGATGAGCCGTCCGGCGTCGAGGCTGTCGCGGCTGACGTAAAGTGTTCCCCGCGTCCGCGGGGATGAGCCGCTTGCCCTCGAACTCGGCCTCAGCCTTCGCCTGTGTTCCCCGCGTCCGCGGGGATGAGCCGATCCAGTAGAGGCACCCGCGGCCAAGATCCAAGTGTTCCCCGCGTCCGCGGGGATGAGCCGATCGGGTCGGGCTGATAGGGCATCGGCTGCGTGTGTTCCCCGCGTCCGCGGGGATGAGCCGGAGGGACTCGGACCCTCATTTCCCATGGCTCCGTGTTCCCCGCGTCCGCGGGGATGAGCCGATCGGTTGCCGAAGAGCTGCATGTAGCTCGATGTGTTCCCCGCGTCCGCGGGGATGAGCCGGTCGACGGCATCGCGCTCCACTGGCCCGATGCGTGTTCCCCGCGTCCGCGGGGATGAGCCGGGCATTCCTCTCGAGTTTTACGACGTGGACCGGTGTTCCCCGCGTCCGCGGGGATGAGCCGGATGCCTAATAAAAACACACCATGAAGCCATCGTGTTCCCCGCGTCCGCGGGGATGAGCCGCCCTTTGCCCATGTGGCTTGTCGCATGGTCGAGTGTTCCCCGCGTCCGCGGGGATGAGCCGGAGAGAATATGGCAAGCAAAGCGACGACCGCCGTGTTCCCCGCGTCCGCGGGGATGAGCCGCGGGCGCGTTTCCGGTAGCAAAATAATTACCGTGTTCCCCGCGTCCGCGGGGATGAGCCGGCGATGTGGTCATTGCCGATGCAAAATATAGAGTGTTCCCCGCGTCCGCGGGGATGAGCCGGCTTGAGCCATTGTTATAAAGTCACCGTAATCGTGTTCCCCGCGTCCGCGGGGATGAGCCGGCCTTGGCCTATAAAGATAGCATGTCGGACTCGTGTTCCCCGCGTCCGCGGGGATGAGCCGCGGCCGCATCTTTATGCTCCATAGTTACACGCGTGTTCCCCGCGTCCGCGGGGATGAGCCGCGCCTGCAAATGTCGCTGCCGTTTAATGATGGGTGTTCCCCGCGTCCGCGGGGATGAGCCGCTCGAGTTCCCCGCGCTCACCGAGGCCGCCGAGTGTTCCCCGCGTCCGCGGGGATGAGCCGTTTTGCTATGATGTACACCGCGGCGAATTAAAGTGTTCCCCGCGTCCGCGGGGATGAGCCGGTATAAAAATAGCTCTGAAGTTGGCATAGGCTGTGTTCCCCGCGTCCGCGGGGATGAGCCGTCAGGGAGTGCAATACCGTTTACCGAGTCGACGTGTTCCCCGCGTCCGCGGGGATGAGCCGGCCCTTGCTACCAGATGGAGTAGTATATGCCTGTGTTCCCCGCGTCCGCGGGGATGAGCCGTAGCTAATTCTGGTTTTACCTCCGGTGCTATTGTGTTCCCCGCGTCCGCGGGGATGAGCCGTACAGTAGTTGATTATTGTTTATGCTATGCACGTGTTCCCCGCGTCCGCGGGGATGAGCCGGCCCTTGCGGATGCGCAGATGGCTTCCGGCCAGTGTTCCCCGCGTCCGCGGGGATGAGCCGTTAATCGAATGTCTTCTAAGAAACTATCAATAGTGTTCCCCGCGTCCGCGGGGATGAGCCGGACATCTCGGGGCCGATCCTTGGCTACATTATGTGTTCCCCGCGTCCGCGGGGATGAGCCGAAATACTCGCATTACTATCGACGGCGGGTATAGTGTTCCCCGCGTCCGCGGGGATGAGCCGAGCAGGGAAGCATTACTCGGGACACTGTTTGCGTGTTCCCCGCGTCCGCGGGGATGAGCCGGCTTAACTTTACCTAACAACCCCAAAAAGGCAGTGTTCCCCGCGTCCGCGGGGATGAGCCGCTCGGCCAGCTCCTGCGCGTCCTTCGGCGCTTGTGTTCCCCGCGTCCGCGGGGATGAGCCGATTGTTACTCCCGGAGATCCGCGAGGGGAAAAGTGTTCCCCGCGTCCGCGGGGATGAGCCGGGCCCCAAATATAACCCGGCCGGAAGGGAATAGTGTTCCCCGCGTCCGCGGGGATGAGCCGGTTCGCATACGGTTCACGTCGTCCCATACATTGTGTTCCCCGCGTCCGCGGGGATGAGCCGCCGAGCGTTCTCGGCCGCCGTAGCCTCGGCGTGTGTTCCCCGCGTCCGCGGGGATGAGCCGCGGCTGGATGTCGTCCTTAGCCATGCGCCTGAGTGTTCCCCGCGTCCGCGGGGATGAGCCGTGCTAGGATTTATCATAAACACTCCGGGAATAGTGTTCCCCGCGTCCGCGGGGATGAGCCGATACTACTGGACATAATAGCGGATCTTCCGGCGTGTTCCCCGCGTCCGCGGGGATGAGCCGTTCTCCAATGAACCCCGCTGATTACGATCTCGGTGTTCCCCGCGTCCGTGGGGATGAGCCGCCGTTTCTTCCGTGACCGATGTCATGAACAAGGTGTTCCCCGCGTCCGCGGGGATGAGCCGAGAGCTACGCGAAAGAGCAGACGAGCCAAGCCGTGTTCCCCGCGTCCGCGGGGATGAGCCGATTGCATGGAGCAATATGAGCACACGCCGACAGTGTTCCCCGCGTCCGCGGGGATGAGCCGGACAGGCTGCGAGGGACTTCTCGGATTACAAAGTAACGCTGGACGGGAAGGAGCTTATGCAGTTCAAGACGGTAGTCGCAGTGTGAAACCCGATACGGAAAAGGCGAAGCGATTATTTCGCCTTTCCCTGCTACTAAAGCCTTTGGAAATAAGACGACATGACCAAAGGGAATGTTGCCACGAAGGCCTTTACACGAAACCTTCCTTAGCCTCGCGACATGCGGAGCATGTCGACTTACTATCGAAGGTATTCGTATATACAAAACATGCCGACTGGCGAGTCAGGACAGGAGGGAAGGTATGCAGACAACCGATCCGATCGCTCGGGATCTTTCGCTGAAGATTAAGGGTAAGCTTGGCTTACTTAGGAAAGCCCTCCCGATTGGGATCGCTGTCCAGCGCGAAGGCATTCCGTTATAAGAATGGATGCTGCAAGGCATTCGGCTTCATTTTGAAAAGGATACACGATGATCGTACGCGGCGTCTTGGAATGTCCATTTGCTGGTTCTGGTTGCGCGGGGCCAGATTGATGAGAGTAAGGATTATTGTTCCAGGAGGCGAACTCATGATAACGAGCAAGCTGACGAGCAAGGCCCAGACGACGATCCCGCAGGCGATCAGATCTGCGCTACGCTTGCGGGAGGGGGACGAAATCGCCTATGCGATCGAGGGCGACCGTGTGATCCTGACGAGGGCGGCGAGCGAAGCGTTCGACGATCCTTTCCCGACTTTCAGCGAGTGGGCATCGGACGCGGATAGGGAGGCGTATGCCGACCTTTAAGGCCTGGGATGTGATGAAAGTCCCGTTCCCGTACACCGAACGCCAGGTGCGGGAAAGGAGGCCGAGCGGATTGGCATATTGCCTGCGACGGACCGCGTCAGTGTCGGCGCGGACTTCGATCTTGATCGCCTCTGTCGCTATCCTGGATGGACCGCCTGTTGGATGGCTGATGCATGAACGAAGAAGAAAAACTCCGCCACCTGATCTCCTCCTTTAAAGATGGCTCATTGGTATAATGAAATAGCGTTGACGCCAACACAGTTGGCGTTTATCATGATAAACGCCAACTGTGTTGGCGATAGTGTGATTATGGGAGAGTCCGTGTGGATAATTCCTATATACATAGGATATTAAGCCTCGATGCGCTTCTCTCGGAGCGCTCGCTCTTCCTGTTCGGCCCGAGGCAGACGGGCAAGTCTTCGTTCATTCGCGAAGAGCTGCGGACGCAGCCGGCCTTGAGCTATACCCTCCTCGACCGCGGTCTTCTTCTGCGCCTGCTTGCGGACCCGACTTTGATCCGCCGCGAGATCGAGGCGCGGGATCTGCGCGACTGTCTGGTCGTTGTGGACGAGGTGCAGAAGTGCCCCGCCCTTCTCGATGAGGCCCAGCTCATGATCGAGGAGCGTGGGATTCGCTTCCTCATGACAGGCTCGAGCGCCCGGGGGCTTAAGGCCGCGGGAACCAATCTCCTGGGCGGGCGGGCGCGGACAAGGCATCTACACCCCTTCGTCTATCCTGAGGTGAAGGACAAGGCTTTCTCGCTCGATCGGGTCTTGGCGCGGGGGCTTCTGCCTTCGCACTATCTCTCGCCGTCTCCAGACGAGGACCTCGCGGCTTATGTCGACACCTATCTCACCCAGGAGATCGCGGCCGAGGGCCTCGCGCGGAACTTGCCCGCCTTCGCGCGTTTTTTGCAGGTAGCCGCGGCGACCAATGCGCAGATGATCAATTACACGAACGTGGCGAGCGACACCCAGGTGCCTCGTCAGACCGTGAAGCTTTGGTACCAGATTCTCGTTGATACCCTGCTCGGCTTTGAATTGCCGCCCTATGCGCGGACCGTGAAGCGAAAGTCGGTGGAGACGCCTAAGTTCTACCTTTTCGACATCGGCGTCGTGCGGATGCTGAGGCGACTCCCGCCCGTAGTCCCCGAGAGCGCCGACTTCGGGGAGTTCTTCGAGCACTTTATCTTCCTTGAGCTCAAGGCCTGGATCGATTATCGGAGGCCGAGGGGGATTCTCTCGTACTGGCGTTCGCGCTCCGGCTACGAGGTTGACTTCATCCTCGACGGCGAAGTAGCGATCGAGGTCAAGGCTGCGGCAATAGCGCAGGAAAAGCACACGGCAGGGCTGCGGGCTCTCCGCGAGGAAGGTGGAATAAAGCGCTTTATCTTGGTGTGCAGGGAGGAGAGGCCGAGGATGCTGGGCGGAGTCGAAGTTTTGCCTTGGCAGGAGTTCCTCGAGCTCTTATGGTCGGATAAGATACTGTGAAGAGGATAGCGATTGGACTTTTGGAGGACTGAGGCATGAGCGAAGAAGAAGAACTGCGTCGCCTTATCTCTGCCATCACGGCTTACGCTCTTCCCAAGAGTATTCTCCTTTTTGGTTCCCGTGCCAAAGGCCTCGCCCGCGCAGAAAGCGATTTCGATCTCTGCATCATTTACAATCAACTTCCCAAACGTAGCCTTGAAGTCATGCAGGACATATATCGATCTATTTTTTCTATAGCCGGACATCCGGTCGACTTGGTTGTGTACCAAGCGGATCGGTTCAACGAGAAGGCGCTACGCGGAGGGACACTGGAATCGGCGATACGTGCCGAAGGACAGGTAGTGTATGAGTGAGAACGCAAGTTCGATTCTGGCAACCTGAAAGACCCTCATGGGAAAGCGCAATCAATGAGCCGATTCGCCTATACAGGAGATTCTCTCTTGCGGAAGCCTTTCCCATCTTTAAAGATGGCTCATTGGTATAATGAAATAGCGTTGGCGCCGACACAGTTGGCATTTATCATGACAAACGCCAACTATGTTGGCGATTGGAATGTACCGGAAGCGATATCAGAGTGGACCACAAATTCCTCTGGAAGAATTCTATATGGCATTCGGTGGACGCCTATCGAAAGCCAATCGCTGGGTAAAGCTTGCAGCCCTGATTCCTTGGGACGAAGTTGAGAAACGATATGCACAGCAGTTCAAATCTTCAGTTGGAAATCCTGCCTATCCGGTGCGAGTCGCTTTCGGCGCCCTGCTGATCAAAGAGAAGCTGAAAATAACCGACGAAGAAACGGTGGAGCAAATCCGCGAGAATCCTTATCTGCAGTACTTCATCGGAAACAAGGTCTACAGCGACAAGCCGCCGTTCGCGTCGAGCACGATGGTGTACTTCCGGCTTCGCCTGACGGCGGATATTCTGAAAGAAATAAACGCATTGATCGTTGAAAGGGCGGAGCGGGAAAAGCGCGAGGATGCAGCGAAAAACTGCAAGCACGAGAAAGATGACGAGCAGCCGAAAGATCCGCCAAAGAACTCGGAGACCCTGCTTATGGATGCGATATGCATACTCGAAGACATCCGATACCCGCATGACGTGACCTTGCTCGATGAAGCGCGCCGCAAGACGGAAATGATCATCGACACGATGTTTAAAAACTCAAAGCACGCGGGGAGCATGGTGTCGAAAGTCGCGCCCTTCGCGGGCGCGTGGATTGAAACTTAATATTCCCATATTATTTTCACTTAGTCCTACTGAATTCGAGAAAGATACTCCTATACAGTCAAATTAAAATGCGCCCCGACATATGGAGGTCGCAGCTCTCCAGCAACAGCTTGCGCAGGGAGACCGAGGCATTGTCGGAATTGGAGAGGAAGGTGTTCTTGATGACGATGCCGGCCTTGCCCCCGGCCTTCAGGCTCTTGATGAAATGCTGCAAGAATAGAGAGGCGGTCTCGCCCGTCTTGATGGGAAAGTTTTGCTGGACCTCGCTCCGCTCCTTCCCTCCGAAGGGAGGGTTTGCCATGATGGCGTCGTAGCGGTTCTTCTCTGGGATGTCCTGAATGTTTTCGGAAAGGGTGTTGGTGTGGAGGATATGGGGCGTCTCCACGCCGTGGAAGCTCCGCTTTTGGAGAGTCCCCATGTCGCGGGTCGTGAGGCTTTTGCTACTTTTAAGATAGTCGAAGGACTCACAGAAAAAGCCCGCGGAGCCCACGGCCCCGTCGTATATTTTGTCACCGATCTTCGGGGCCACGACCTTGACTATGGTTTTAATAAGGGGCCGGGGCGTGTAGTACTCGCCGCCGTTGCGGCCCGCGTTGCCCATGCGCTGGATCTTGGACTCGTAGAGATGGCTCATCTCATGCTTGTCGGCGCTGGTCTGGAAGTGGAGCTCGTCAACGAGGTTGATCACCTCGCGGAGGTTGTAGCCCGGCTGAAGCTTGTTATTAAGCTCGCTGAAGACTTCCCCGATCTTGTATGCAATGGTGTTGGGGCTCTCGGTGTCGGCCTTGAACTTCTTGAGATAAGGGAAGAGCTTGCCGTCCACGAAGTCAAGTTCGCTACCGCAGCCCGAGTCCTTGTGCAAAATGTCGTCTATATTCTTGAAGGTCTGCTCGAGCACTTGATGCGCACCGTTTCGCTGCCTCTCGAACTGTCCCGATAGTATCATCTCCGAAGACGGGAAGACAGAGCTGGCACACAAGCGCTGCGTTGAGTGAAGTTAATATAGCAGCAACGAGGACAAGAACCGAGATAAACATGGCGTAGAGCCAGGCGAGTGCAAACCAAGCCTCAAGACGATATCTCTCCGCATGCCCGAGCCTATGTGAACCGAATAAAAGCCTTGGCTAAAGAGCGCGACGTACCGTATCAATCGCTTATCAAGATTATCTTGTCTGAATGGATCGCCGAAGAGCTCCATGCCAAGGCGGGAAGTTAGAGGTTAACGGCAGGAGGTGCGTGCTGCGCCCAGGTTAGGTTGCTCGACGTAATGAATGCTTCGCTCATATCATGTAGGTTTTAGCCCAAGGGCAGAAATGGACCGCGGAATGACATTGCGGCGCAGTCCACGGACCAGTTCTTGGGCGTAGCGTTCGCGGCCGTGCGTGGCGCGCCTGCGAGTCTTCAGGCCCGCGGCGATAAGTCGCGAGGTAAAGGCCTTTATCTCCTCTTCGCTCGGGGCGCGTCCGATCGGCGCCGACCCGGGATTGTAGGGGATAAGGTTCACGAGAACGCGCCCGAGACCTTGGCAGAAAGAGGCCAAGCGCTCGACGTCTAGGGCCGAGTCGTTGAGACCGGGGATGAGGCAGTAGTTGAGGGCGAGGACGAAGTTACGTCGCTTGGGATAGTCGCGAAGGGCCGCGGCCAGCTCGGCGAGAGGCCAGCGCCTATCGATCGGCATGATGCGAGAGCGCAGCTCGTCCGAGGCTGCGTTGAGGCTGACCGAGAGCTTGAGGCGCCCCCAGGGACGGCGGGCGAGGAGGCGGAGGCCGTCCTCGAGCCTTGGCCGTTGTCCCCAGCTCGCTTCTCTCCTCGACGACGCGCTTAGGGAAGAGGTGGGAGAGGCGGAAGGCGTTGGCCCAAGCAGAGGCCTTCGCAGCACCCATACCAAGGGCGGCCGGGTCGAGTCGGCCCGTCTTAAAGACCGAGGAATAGACTATGTCCGCCGAAGCGGCGGCGTCGGGTATCGCCTTCGCCGCGAGTTCTTCGAGGCCAGACTTCGTGAGGGCAAGTATATCGGCTCTTCCTCTATGCGAGATCGGCGAATGCGTGATCACGCTCATATTCCATACTTAAAACGACGGACTTACTAGTACTTTCCCGCCCGATGGCCTGAAGGCTGATATGGATGTCGAGCGGCTGCCATCGGTTCGATGAAGGTCAATGAGCTTGTTCTCAATAAACCGCGACATAGCCGCGGCGGCCCCTAAATTATTCCATAGACTCTCGAGCACGATCAACGTGCTCGTGCTGCTCGTCTTCATCGTTCTCGCCGCAGTCTTCGGCGCGACGGTCATCCTCAGCATGAGGAAAGTGGCGAAGCCCGTAAAGAGGCTGAGCTCCTTCCTCTCGAGAAACTCATGCTCGAGTTCAAGCTCTAGTAGATCGGGACCTCTCACCACGCGTCGAAATGAACGACCTTCGGGTTCCACTTGTCCTTGGGCGCTGGGGCCTTGCCCGCAATGACGCCGATCGGAATGACATTGAGCGGAACGATGTCGGCGGGTATCCCCAAGACGCTCCTCACGCACTCGAGGCGCTGCTCGTCGGAATACACGGCGGTCCATACGGCGCCGAACCCTAGGGAGTGGGCGGCGAGGAGAATATTCTCGCTCACGGCAGCGCAATCCACGGACCAATTCTTGGGCGCGGCGTTCATGTCCTTGCCCGGCTCTCCGCAGACCACAAATGCGGCCGCGGCCTTCTCGAGCATCTTGGCGTAGGGCAGCCCGGCGCAGAGCTTGTCCAGCTTCTGCCGGTCGGTTACGAGCACTATCGCCCAGGGCTGGACGTTCATGGCGCTCGGCGCGGCCACGCCGGCTTTCGCGATGCGCACGAGAGTCTCGCGAGGGATCGCCTCGCCCGTGAAGCTCCGAACGCTCGAGCGGGTCATGATTACGCTGTCGATGAAATCCATGTGTTCCTCCAAACGGAATGAGATTAACCCATCGCCTTTATCGCCTCGAGCACCTGCGCGGCATGGCCCTCGGGCTTCACCTTCGGAAAGACCTTCGCGATCGTGCCGTCGGGGCCGACGATAAACGTAGAGCGTATTACGCCCAGGGACTCTTTGCCGTACATCATTTTCGGGCCGAAAGCACCGTAGGCTTTAAGCACGGCCTTGTCCGGATCGGCAAGGAGACTGAACGGAAGGCTATACTTGGCCTTGAACTTACCGTGCTTCTCGACCGAGTCGGGGCTGATGCCCAGGACTATCGCGCCCGAAGCCTCGACCGCGGCCCAGGAATCGCGGAAGGAGCAGGCTTCCGTGGTGCAACCGGGAGTATCGTCCTTCGGGTAGAAGTAAAGTACGACGGTCTTTCCGCGCAAGGTCGAAAGCCGCGTCGACGAGCCAGCATCGTTCGCAAGATCGAAATCCGGCGCTAGAGTCCCTACCTCGAGCATAGCTTCCTCCCAACGATCAAATCACCCTCAAAGTACTACTCCGGGCGAGCATAAGGAAAGCGTGCTACACTCGCTTCCGATCATGCTCACTATTCCCCTCGGGCCCGAGCGGGCCGAGATCGTCGTCGTCAATTCCCGCTTCATCGCGAGCCTCGAATGCGTCGAGTCGGTCCCGGAGGCCCGCGTCTTCATCAGCCGCATAAGCTCGGAGTTCCCTGATGCGACTCACAACGTACCGGCATTCATCATAGGCGGCGGGAACGCGACGACAGATTTCTGCTCGGACGACGGAGAGCCTTCGGGAACCTCGGGACGGCCTCTGCTCACGGTGCTCAAAGGCTCGGGCCTTGCTAATGTCGCGGTAGTAGTGACGCGCTACTTCGGCGGCACGCTCCTGGGCACTGGAGGCCTCGTCAAGGCGTACACAGCGGCCGGCAAGGCGGTCCTCGCAAGAACCAAGCGCGCGGCCCTCGTGGAACTGGCAAGGATCGAGCTCGACCTTCCTTACGCCCTCCTAGAGCGGGAGCGTATCGTAGCAGTTGAGGCGGGAGCTACAGTTGTCGAGGAAAGCTTCGCCGAGACGGTGCGCACCGTAGTCGACGTCCCGACCGATACGCTCGATCGATTTTCCTCTCGCCTAGCGGAGCTCAGCTCGGGAGGGGTCAAGCCTAAGCGCCTCGAGACGAGGATCGGACGCAGGCCGCTCTTGTGATGAAGCGCCTCAGGCCTTTGCACGCGGCCGTCCCAGCACCGCGAAGAGCACCCCGCCGACGATGAGGGCTGCGCCCAGGACAAACTTCCCGTCTATGCTCTCGCCCAGAACCGCCACCCCGAGAAGCACCGACACGAGGGGCTGCACGGGATAGAAGAGCGAGCAGGTGCTCGCCTCGACCATGGAGAGGCTCTTGTTCCAGAGGAAATTGGGCAGGGCGGTGCAGGCCACGCCGAGATACAGGACGCATAGGAGGTTCGTCCAGGTGAACATCCCGTCGTGCGGCGCGAGGGCGAGTTCTATGCCTGCGGCCGGCAGGGAGCAGGCGCATGCGATACCGATACACCACGCGGTGATGAGGACGGAATCGTACTTACCCCCGAGCTTGCGGACGAGCACAGAAGCGAGCGACCAGAGGAGTACCGACAGGACCGAGAAGGCGATACCGAGAACGGCCCCGCCCGAGCTCGCACCGCCGAGAATTACGTAAGCGCCCGAGACCGCGGCCGCGAGGGCGATGAGCTTTCTCGCCGTGAGCCTCTCTTTAAGGATGATGGCCGCGAGGAAGGTGATGCACACGGGGTTCATCGCATTGATGAGCGAGGCGACCGAGGCTCCCGCGTACTTGGTCCCTATGATCTGGACACCTACCCCGAGAAAATAGCCGAGGACACCCACGAGGACGACGTACTTCCGATCGCCCGGCTCGATCGCTTTGGGAGCCTGCCCCCTTCTCTTCCTGGCCGCGAGGATAGCGGCGAAGACGGCGAAGGCCAGGACATAGCGAAGGGACAAGAGCGTAATCGGAGGGATCGTCCGCAAGGCGATCCGCGTCACGACGTAGAGGCTGCCCCAGATGCTTGTGGTGATAACGAGGTAAAGATAGGCCAACCTCGAGTCGCGGCCTTTCATAGAGATCTCCTCATTGGGAATCGGGTCAGGTCATTATATCGTATAACGCATGCGAACATCTCAGCTCCTCTTCCGGTAGCTCAGCACGGCCCAGCCGTTGAAGACCGCCGCGAAAGCGAGAAGGGCCCCAAGCGGCTCCAGTAGATCGCCGAGCCCTGAGCCCTTCAGGTACACGAGCCGCATCACTTTCATGAAGTGCCGCAGCGGGAAGAAGAGGCTGAGCGTCTGCGCCCAGTCGGGCATGCTCGCGATCGGCGTGTAGAGGCCGCTCATGAGCACGAAGGTGATCACGAAGAAGTACATCATGAACATGGCCTGCTGGACCGTCGTGGCGTAGTTCGAGATCACGAGCCCGAAGCCTGACATGGCGAGCGCGAAGACCGAGGCGAAGAGGTAGATCACGAGGATGCTGCCCACAGGCGAAAGTCCGTAGGCGAGATACGCGACGGCGAAGCAGATTGTGAGTGCGACGAAACCGACGGTCCAGTAGGGCACGAGCTTCGACAGGATGAAGG